>Ga0207789_1000044_pt1 | contig 145318 bp, 117 predicted proteins | sample HigsolmetaGSP12D_FD_184840 | JGI IMG/M metagenome (GOLD analysis project Ga0207789, IMG submission 184840) | High solid enriched microbial communities from the Joint BioEnergy Institute, USA - SP1-2-D (SPAdes) | ecosystem: Engineered > Bioreactor > SSF (Solid state fermentation) > Aerobic >... | reverse complement strand
TGGCAACGGCCTTGACCGGGAAAAACAGCTATACATTGGGACTGTTGATGCCTAATTTAGCCAACCCCTTCTTCGGGGAGATCGCCAAAAGCGTAGAGGACCGCGCCCGGGAGCTCGGCTTCAGCGTCATTATGTGCAGCACGGACTACGATGCCGAACGGGAAGCGTTGTATTTTACCCTTCTGCAGAAAAAGAGAGTGGATGGCGTTATCATCCTTTCGGGTTTTGAGAACCAGGACATCATCGCAAGCCGAAAGCTGAAGCCGGATATGCCGGTGGCGCTAATCGCCAGAGATGTCCAAACATTTCCAATTAATTCTATTTCCATTGACGATTTTGTCGGCGGCTACGAAGCAGCCCGCCATCTGCTTCAGCTCGGCCACAGGCGGATGGGACTCATCGTCGAGAATATCAAGTGCGCCTGGGAACGCGTGAGGGGCTTCAGACAGGCGCTTGCAGAAGAAGGTCTGACGCTCGAGGACCGCTATATCGTTACCGGAGAGGCGACGGTGGAAAACGGCAAGGCGTTCGCCTTGCGGCTGCTGGACGAAGATCCGGCGCCGACCGCCATTTTCGCCACCAACGACATTTTGGCGATCGGGACGCTGCGGGCGGCCGGCGAGCGGAGGCTCCAGGTGCCGGAGAAGCTGTCGGTCGTCGGCTTCGACAACACGCTGCTCGCCACCATCGCCGATCCTCCGCTGACGACGGTCGCACAGCCGATGGCGCAGATGGGCTCGCAGATCGTCGATTTGCTCGTGCAGGAGATCAAGGGCGAGGCGACGAACAAGCAGCGCATCGTGCTGCTTCCCGAACTGGTGGTCCGGGAATCGACCGCGGCGCCGACAAACGGTCAATGAGCATAGGGAGATGCCAATGCGAAAATCGCTGGACAAGAAGCTGATCGGAAGCTTCATGATCATCGCCGTCCTCTCGGGTATCGCCAGCGCGGTGCTGTACGAGTACTTGGATCGGGTCCAGCAATCCTATTCGAATCTTCTCGGCAATCAAGTCCGGCTCAAAGCGGTGGCGGACAATATCAAATACAACGCGGCGCTGCAAAACAGCATTCTGAACACACTGCTATTGACAGGAGATTCCTATCAGGGGGACACGCTGATCCAGGCCAACCGGGAGATCGATGCGTTGATTGCGGAAGCCATGCAAATCATGGCGCAGTTGGGACAAAAGAACGATTTGAACTATATCGGCTCTTTGAATCAAAGCTATTATCAAAGAGCGCAGGCGGTGTTCGAATCTTTGACGGACGATCCGCAGGGCGTGATTGAGGAAGCCAACCGGGGAGTTATCCCGCTCGGCGGGACGATCATCAACTATGCGGAGCAGCTGGCGCAGAAGCAGGATCAGGCCGTAACGGAACAGACTGCGGCCAATCGCCGGCTCGTGGCCCGCATCCGGTGGCTGGCGGTCGCAACGAGCGCGGCGAACATGGCTTTGGCCATCGCCATCGGATACGCGTTCTCGAGGTCTTTGTCGAGGTCTTTGATTCGGCTCGCGGCAGCGGCCCGCGAGATCGCTTCCGGCAATCTCGGGATCGGGCGGATTCAGCTTCGGCGGCACGACGAACTGGGAAGCCTGGCGGCTTCGTTCGACGAAATGAAGGAGCGGCTTCTCGAACTGGTGCGCCGGATCAGCCGCAATGCGAACGAGGTGGCCGCAATGTCCGGCGACCTCACGCTCAGCACGCAGCAGACGGGCGCCGCGGCGGACAACATTACGGGCATTATGAGCCGTTTGAGCGGCCATGTCGAGAAGCAGGTCGGCAGCGTGGAGGCGGGCCGGGAAGAAGTCGCCGCCATCGCTTCCGCCATCCGGAATATCGCGGACAAAGGCCGCCAGGCCAGCGAGCTTTCGCTGGAAGCGTCGAACAGGGCCGCCGAAGGGGATCGGGAGATTAGGGGCCTGACGCGGCAGATGGATGAGATCGAGCGAAGGATCGACCGGCTGAAAGATTCGCTTCTTGACATGAAGACGAGAACGGAGGAAATCGCAAGCGTCAACGGGCTGATCTCCGGCATTGCCGCGCAGACCAACGTGCTGGCGCTCAACGCCGCCATCGAAGCGGCGAGAGCCGGCGCGGCGGGAAGAGGCTTCGCGGTCGTGGCCGACGAGATTCGCAAGTTGTCGCTGCAGTCCGACGAATCCGCGCGGAATGTGGCGGAGCTTGCGGGCAGCCTGCAAGAGGCCACGACGGAAGTGATGGATTCGCTGGCCGTTGCCGTTCGGGAAGTATCTATGGGAACCGGCATCGCCCATCGGGCGGGGGCAGCGTTCGACGGCATCCGGCAACTGGTAGAGGAAGCTTCGAGCCGGGTGGCGCAAGTGTCCGCCTCGGCGGAACGATTGTCGGCCGGCACGGAGGGAATCGTAGGTTCCATGGAAAATATATATGCGCAGTCAAGCGAAATCTCGGCCGGAACGCAGACGGTAGCTTCAGCGGCGGAAGAACAACTGGCCGCGCTTCTGGAGATTTCGTCGTTCACCTCGAAGGTGCAGGCGATGGTTGAAGAGCTGCAGGCTGCCGTGGACCGATTCCAATTGCCTTTAGGAGACTTAGGAGAACAGGCGGGGTGACAGCATGGCGCACACGAGCATGATTATTCGGGTGGAGCTGGATCACGGAAAAATTTCTTTTGGCGATGTCGCGGCGGCGATCAGCAAGGCCGGCGGAGATATCACGTCGATTGACGTGATCCGGCCGGGACGGGAGTCTTCCATCCGCGACCTGACGGTCGACATGACGGAGGCGGCGGAATCCCGGGTCGTCGACGCGCTCCGGCAAACAGACGGTATCAAGCTGATCAACGTCTCGGACCGGACGTTCCTGGCCCATCTCGGCGGGAAGATCGCCGTCCATCCGACGCTGCCGATCAAGAACCGCGACGATCTGTCCCGGGTTTATACGCCGGGCGTAGCGAAAGTATGCTCCGCGATCCACGAGAACGTACAGAAGGCTTATTCGCTGACGATCAAGCGCAACACTGTCGCCGTGGTGACGGACGGCACCGCAGTGCTCGGCCTCGGCGATATCGGGCCGTACGCCGCCGCGCCGGTGATGGAAGGGAAAGCGATGCTGTTCAAGCAGCTCGCTTCCGTCGACGCTTTTCCGATCTGCCTGGACACGAAGGATACGGAAGAGATCATCCGGACGGTCAAGACGATCAGCCCGATCTTCGGCGGCATCAACCTGGAGGACATCGGCTCGCCGCGCTGCTTCGAAATCGAGCGGCGGCTGTCGGACGAGCTGGACATTCCCGTCTTCCACGACGATCAGCACGGGACGGCCATCGTCGTAACGGCCGGGCTGATCAACGCGCTGAAAGTCGTCGGCAAACGGATGGACCGCATTCGCGTCGTGGTGAACGGCATCGGCGCGGCGGGCGTGTCGATCTGCAAAATGATTCTGTCGGCCGGCGTGACCCGGCTTGTTCCGATCGATAAGGACGGCGCCATCGTCCGCGGCGGCACGTATGACCATCCGATGTGGCAATGGCTGGCGGAACAGCCGCAGGTGGAGTCGACGCCCGGCACGTTGAAGGAATTGATCCGGGACGCCGACGTGTTCATCGGCGTATCCCGGCAAGGGGTGCTTACGGCGGAGGATGTGCAGCGGATGGCGCCGGGACGGATCGTGTTCGCGATGGCCAACCCGAATCCCGAGATCGAGCCGGAAGAAGCGCTGCCCCACGTGAGCGTGTTCGCGACCGGACGCAGCGATTATCCGAACCAGATCAACAACGTGCTTGTCTTCCCCGGCATTTTCCGCGGCGCGCTCGATTGCCGGGCGCGGTCGATCAACGAGCCGATGAAGCTGGCCGCTGCCCGGGCGATCGCTTCCGTCGTGGCGGAGAACGAGTTGAACGAGCAATATATTATTCCCAGCCTGTTCAATGAGCAGGTTGTCGCCAAAGTGCGGCAAGCCGTCGTGGAGACGGCGATTCTGACCGGCGTCTCGCGCCGGATTCCCCCCGATTTTCGCTAAGCCGCAAGGCTTTCGTAACCTTCCCGCGCAGGTGCGCGCCGGCAGCTAGCCCGGTGACGCCTGCGCGTTTGCATTCGCGTAAGCCCGAGAGCTCAAATGAAACAGGACTGCCTTTAGCAGCCCTTCGAGCCAGGTGTGATGACGAGTTTGCAGCGGCTTCCGCCAGTCCGGGAATAATGAAGAGTTCCCTGGTTTGGAGACCGAGCGTAATGACGTTCTTTTCCTCGGGCAATCCTTCCTTGTTCCCGCGACTTTCTTCACCTGACCACGCGCACGCAGGCGCTTTAAGCTCTTAAATCCAACCTGATTTTCGAAAGCCTATGACTCTATACGGATACGTCGACGGCGATCGCCGTGAAAGCCGGAGAACATGAATACGCAGAAGCGGTCGTCTCGTCCGGTCCGTGAATGAAAACCGTCTTTCGCTGTTTTTCAAAAAAGGCTGTTGACGAGCTTGGCGGAAAATGGTATCTTGTTCATACGAAAAACATCCGGTTTGCGGAAGCACCGCAATTCTCGACGCTTTGGCGTTTGGGGATTGCGGTTTTTTGCGTTTTCTGCAGGACCCGGAAGGAGGCAGGGATGTGAGAAGACGCGTCGTGCTGGCGGCGCCAGAGCCGCAATACGCGGCCAAGCTGGCGCGCTATCTGAAGGAGAACGAACCGGAGTGGGAGGTGGCGGCCTTTTCCCAGGAAGCGGCGCTTGCCCGGCATTTGCGGGACGCGCCGCCGGCGGACGCACTGATCGTGCAATCAACGATGCTGGAGCGGGCTTTGGCGGAGGCCGCCGGCGCCGGCTGGCAGGGCAAGGGCGTCGTGCTGGCGGACCGGCCCGGGGAGCGGGAGCCGGTTCCCGGCTGGGCGGAGGTGGCGCAATACCAGCCGCTGTCGCGTCTATCCGCGGAGCTGCGCAGGCATGTCTGCGGGGAGAGCGGCAAGGGAAGGGCGGCGTCCGGCGGGGCGCAGGTGTGGACGGTATTTTCCGCCAGCGGCGGAGCGGGCAAGACGACCGTCGCCCTCAACCTGGTCCGCCAGGCGTGCGAACGGGGGTGCCGAACATTCTATTTGAACCTGGAGCCGCTCAACGCCACCGACCTGCTGTTCGGACCGGGCGAGCCGGACTCGCTGTCCCGGCTGCTGTATGCGTTGCAAGCGAACCCGGGGCAGGTTCGCGACGAGTGGGAGCGGGTGCGCCGCCGTCACCCGTGGCTTCAGGCGGACTACCTGGACGCGCCCGATTTTCCCGCGGAACGGTTGGCGATGTCGGCGGAACGGCTCAAGCAGCTGCTGGCCGTGCTGTCGTCCTCGGGAGCGTACGATCTCATCGTCGTCGATCCGGACAGCGGCTGCGGCGACTGGCACTTGGAATTGCTGGCGGGAAGCGACCGGGTCGTCTGGCTGACGGTGGACGACGCGCTCTGTCTGCGGAAGGAGGAGAAGCTGGCAAGGCACTGGCGGGACAAGCTGTTCACGGGCGATGCGGCGGTCTCGTTCGTTCGGAACAAAGCGTCGGGCGGCGGTTTGAACCGCTGGAACTTGCCGGGCTCCGCCCCGGAAGGGGAGCTTCCGTACATTCCGCAATGGAAGGCGATGGACCAGCCCGGCCGTTTGCTGCAGGAGCCGGCGTTCTGCGGCGCGGTGGACCGGCTGCTGGACGGCTGGGGGCTGCTTCCGGCCGGACGCAGCGCTGCGGAGGCGGCATGGTGACGACAGAAGGGAGGCAAGGCGCCCGGGCGGGCGCGGATCGGGGAGGTTGCGCATGGACGAGGGGGCACTGACGCGGGCCGAATTGGCCGAATTGAGAGAGGCGGTGCGCACGCGGTTGAGCTGGGACGCCGAGGTGACGGACGAACAGCTGCGCGGGCTGATCGAGGCGGAACTGTTCGCCCACGCCAAGGCGAGAAGGCTGACGTCGGCGGAGCGGGAAGCGGCCGTGCGGCGGCTGTTCCACTCTTTCCGGGGGCTGGACGCGCTGCAGCCGCTGCTGGACGACCCGGAAGTGACCGAGATCATGATCAACGGCCACCAGGACATTTACGTCGAGCGCAGAGGCGAACTGCAGGCGGTGCCGATCGGCTTCGAGAGCGAGGAGCGGCTCGAAGATTTGATCCAGGCGATGGTCGGGCGGGTGAACCGGATCGTCAACGAAGCTTCCCCGATCGTCGACGCCCGCCTGCCGGACGGTTCGCGCGTGCACGTGGTGTTGCCGCCGATCGCGCTCAAGGGGCCGACCGTAACCATCCGGCGGTTTCCCCGCCAGCCGCTCGATATGGAACGCCTGATCGCGCTCGGCTCCCTGACGGAGGAGGCGGCGGATTTTCTCCGGCTGCTCGTGCGGGCGAAGTACAACTTGTTCATCAGCGGAGGCACCGGCTCGGGCAAGACGACGTTTCTGAACGCGCTGTCCCAATGGATTCCGTCCGACGAGCGGGTCATCACGGTCGAGGATGCGGCGGAGCTGCAAATTCGCGGCGTGCCGAATCTGGTTGCGCTGGAGACGCGCAACGCCAATACCGAAGGCAAGGGGAAAATCGGCATGCGCGATCTGATCCGGGCCTCGCTGCGGATGCGGCCGAACCGCATCATTGTCGGCGAGGTGCGGGGGGAGGAGGCGCTTGACATGCTGCAGGCGATGAACACCGGCCACGAGGGAAGCTTGTCCACCGGCCACGCGAACGGGGCGCGGGACATGATCTCCCGGCTGGAGACGATGGTGCTCAGCGGAGCCGACCTTCCGGTCGCGGTGGTGCGGCAGCAGATCGCCTCCGCCCTCGATGTGATCATCCACTTGAGCCGGTTCCGCGACCGGACGCGGCGGGTGGCGGAAATTTGCGAGGTCGCCGGCTGCCGGAACGGGGAAGTGGAACTGCGAACGCTGTTCAAGTTCGAAGAGCGGGGCGAGCATAACGGCGTCATCCAGGGAGGACTCGTTCGGACGAACGGGCTGGCCGCCACCGAGAAGCTCGCGTTCGCGGGCTTGAAGGAAGGGGAGGCGCTATGCCGGATTACCGGATCTGCCGGCTGACCCGGTTCCAGCACGCGGCGGCGGTTCTGCTCGGAAGCGGCTTTTGCTTCCTCGCCGTCTGGCTGCTGTACCGGCAGCCGATCGTTGCGGCGCTGGCGCTCCCCGGCGGCCTGTTCGCTCCCGGCCTGCTGCGGCGCAGGCTGCAGCGGCAGCGGCAGGAGCGGTTGCGACGCTCCTTCAAGGACATGCTGCAGGCGCTCAGCTCGCTGCTGTCTGCGGGGCGGTCGGTAGAGAACGCGTTCGCCGCTCTGGAAGGCGACCTGGAGCTGTTGATCGGCAATGCCAAGGCCGACATTCTGGTGGAAATCCGGGCGGTCGTCAACCGCTGCCGCAACGGGGAGCCGCTGGAAGCGCCGCTCCTCGATTTCGCCGAGAGGAGCGGACTGGAGGAAGTGCGCAGCTTCGCGGAGGTGATCTCGATCTGCAAGCGGGCCGGCGGCGACCTGATGGAAGTGGTGCGCCGGACGGCGGGCATGATCGGCGAGAAGATGGAGGTGGAGTTGGAACTGATGGTGCTGCTGGCGCAAAAACGGCTGGAGTCCCGGCTCCTGATGGGGATGCCGTTCGCGTTTGTCGGGTTGCTCGGATTTTTTGCGGGGGATTACATGAACGGCCTCCACCAGGGGATCGGGTGGGTGATCTTGACGGGCTGCCTTATTCTGCTCGGGCTGTGCTGTTGGTGGATCCTGCGCATCATGGACATCCGGCTATGAGGGCGGCGATTTTGGCCGCCTGGGCGGTCGTGGCGCTCGCTTACGGATTCGGACTGGCGGCCGCCTATCGGAGCGGCCGCGGCCGCGCGGGCAAGTTCCATCTCCTGTACGATCCGGTGCGGGTTTGCATCGAACGGGACGCCGTTTACCGCTGGATCGAGCCTTGGCTGGATAGGCCGCGGACGGCGCTGGCCGTGCTGAACGGCGGCGTTTGCACGAAGGAGCGGCTGGTGCGCTGGACGGCGGAGGCGGGCGGCGCGGGGTTGGCCGTCCTGCTCGCCGCGGGTCCCCTCGCTCTCGCTTCGGAAAGTCCCGAGCTGGCGATATTGGGCGGCATCGTCGCCCCGCTTCTGCCGCTGCTCCGATTCCAGGAATTGATCAAGAAGGTGGAGCGGCGCCGGCGCCAGATCGTGCTGGAGCTGCCGGAACTGCTGAGCCGGCTGCTGCTCATGGTGAATGCGGGTGAGAACGTCATGCGCGCGCTGGACAAGATTTTGGAAAGCCGCGCCGCGCGGCAGGGGCACCCGCTCTATACGGAGCTGCGCCACGCGCTGGAAGCGGTCCGCCGCGGCGAGCCGCTCGTCGCGGCGTTGGAGGAGTTCGGGAGGCGCTGCGCGGTTCCCGAAGCGAAGATGTTCGCCACCACGCTGCTGATCAACTCCCGCCGGGGCGGAGAGACGTTCGTGTCGGCGCTGCGCGAGCTGGCGAGAACGCTGTGGGAGCGGCGCAAGGCGGTCACCCGCACGCTCGGGGAACAAGCTTCGTCGAAGCTGGTGTTTCCGATGGTCGTCATCTTTTTGCTCATTCTGGTGCTGGTCGGGACGCCGTCGCTGCTGATGATGTCCCAATAAAAGAACGGAGGGAACCGACATGAATCGAAGCAAGCTGCTGCAAAGGTGGAGCGTCCGGCTCGTCACCCGCTTCTGGCGCGACAAGGACGGGCTGGGCACGCTGGAAATCGTCTTGATCTGCGCTGTTATCATTGCCGTTGCGCTCCTATTCAAAAAGCAAATCACGACGATTTTGACGAATCTTTTCAAAGATGTTCAGACGGAATCGGACAAAGTCTTCTCCTCCTGACCGCCCCTGCCGGCCGAAGACGGAACGCCTGTCCCGCATGTGGCGCGACGTCTCCGGCTCGGCCAGCCTGGAGGGCGCCGTCGTTTTCCCGGTCGTCTTCATGCTGACGTTCCTGGTGCTGTTCTTTGCGATCTACGTGGCGCAGGACGCAATCGTCTATTATCGGGCGTCGATTGCGGGCGAGCGAACGGCCTTCAACTGGTCCAATTCGGCCAAAGATCCCGTTACGGGCGCGTATCCCGCGGGAAGCTACGACGGGCTTTATTGGCGTCTGTTCGACGACGGCGTGCTGGCGGGCTGGCTCGGTACGGAGGACGGACAAGGGGTAACCGTGTCCTATCCGTCGTCCTCGGACTCCGGGAGCGGTCTGGCGGCGGACAAGCTGCGCGCGGGCACGCAACCGCTGGCCTCCTCGTTCGCAGGGGAGATGACGTATGTGAACCATACGCTGGAGAAAACGATCTCGACGACCGCCTACAACACGGCCGTACCGGAGCCCCTGCGGCGGTTCAACGGCACCGCCTATTTGGGGGCGAGCACGGAGGCGGTCGTGGTGGAACCGGCCGAATTCATCCGCTCGTTCGATACGGTTCGCTACTATGTCAAGAAGATGAAAGAGGCTTCCGAGGGGGAAGCGTCCTTCCTGCAAAAAGTCAAATCGGTCTGGTCGAGTCGCGCCGCCGCCAAATAACAAGTCCAGCCAATGGAGAAAGGAGGGGGAACAGTGAAGGCAGGCAAACGTCGTCGGATCTCGGGCTCGGTTGCGATCTATTTCGCCGCCGTCACCGCCGGATTCATTCTGGTGACCGGGCTGCTGATCGATTATGCGAGAATTGCCGCCTTCCGCAAACAGGCGGAGCTTGCGGTCAAGTCCGGCGCCCGTTCCGTGCTCTCCTCCTTCGATCCGAACGTATACGAGCGGTACGGCTTGTTCGTGCGGGGAGGCGAAGCGGCGGACGACATCTTCCGGCAGACGCTGGAGGGCAATTCCGAACCGAAGGAAGAAGGCTCCTTCCAACTGCTCGACATGGCCTGGAGCGACGCGGACGTGATGGAGAGCCGCCCGCTCGCTTCGCATGAGATCTACCGCCGGCAAGTGATGGAGGAGATGAAGATCAAGGCGCCGGTCGATTTGACATTGGAGCTCGCCTCCAAGTTCAAGGGTCTGCAGTCGGTCATGAAGGAGACGAAAGATTCGGTCGATCAGCTGGAGCAGATGCGCAAGGCCTATGACGAGAGAGAGGCTGCTCTCGATGCGGCGCTTGCCTCCCAGACGGAGGCCGGGAAGAAGCTGGCGGCCGCGCTGGACGGCATGGTGCCGAATCCGCCGCAACCGCTGAACGGTTCGGCGCCGGCGGGCGACCCCGCGACGATCGCCGACGCGGCTCTGATGTACGACGATTACGTGGCGAAGCGGGAGGCGGACCGCCGCCGGGCCGAGGAGCACGCCGCCGCCGTGCAGGCCTGGCAGCAGCGGAAGCAGCAGGCCGAGGCGAGCGGCGAGAAGTTCGACGAGCCGCCGCCGCAGGGGGGCGAGCCGCAGTTCGCGCAGCAAATTTCCGCGTACGAGTCGGGCATGCGCAAGCTGGCTGCGGCGATTGCGGAGAGAACGGACGGCGTGCAGGCCGCCGCGGAAAGCCGGTTGGCCAAAGCGAAGGTTTCCCTGGCCGAAGCCGAGGCGGCGAACGAACGGATGCGGGACATCGCCAGCCGGGCGAAAACGATGACGGAAGCCGGGGCCGGCAGCGAGGCTTCCGGTCTCGAAGGCGATCCGTCGGCCACGATCCGGCAGTGGCGGCAGACGGCCGGACAACTCGTGCTGGACGACTCGTTCTTTTCGGACTATGAGCAAGAACTGGATGCTCAAAGTGCGGCGGGAGCGGCGCTGGCCAGCGCGGCTGCGAGCTTCGCCCCGCTGGCGGCGTCCGCCCCCGGTTCGTCCGGTCTGGGGCCGGAACTGCGGGCCGGAGCGGAGAAGTTGCAGTCGCTGGAGGCGGATTACCGCGGCAAGTACGGTGCCGACGGCTCGGTCCTCCGCCAGCGCAAGGCGTCTTTCGACGCGCATCGGTCCGGAGATGCGGAGAGGAAGGAACTTGAAGGCGAAGCGAAGCGAAAGTGGAGCGGAGCGGCCTCGTTTCTCGGATCGCTTGCCGGCGTTTCCGGTTCGGAGCAGGATCGGGAAGCTTTCGCCAAGCTTGTCCGCCTGGCCGACGACAACCTGGCCTGGAACCAAGCCGAAGAGGAAGAGGCTCGGGAAGCCGGCCGCCCGGCCGATCCCGAGACAGGCCGCGACCAGGCGCTCGCTTCGGCGAACGGCTGGCTCGGGGCGCTCGGGGACGCGTTGGAAGCCGGAAGGGACAACCTTTATTTGTCGGAGTACACGGTGTCCCGCTTCACGCATACGGAACCGGCGGAAATCAAGGCGATGCTGGAGGGCGGAGCGAGCGACATCACGAAGCCGGACGGCCAGCAGGCGGAATTTATTTTGTACGGGCTGAACAATCCATCCGGCAATATCGCCGCCGCCTACGGCGAGATTTTCGCGTTTCGGCTGGCGATCCGCACGATGGAAGGGCTGGTGGAGTCCGCCAAGTACGGCAATCCGCTCGTCGTGCTGGCCGCGGCTCTCGTCTACGCGGTCGAGCACGCGGTCGCCGACATGACTTCTTTGCTGGATCAGGGAACGATTCCGCTCTCCCGGTACGCCCAGTCCGTGCCAACGACTTATACGGACTACTTGCGCCTGTTCCTGCTGTTGCACGGCTCGTCCGCCGGCATGGTCGCCCGCAGCATCGCCGTCATGGAGACGGTGACGGGGCTCGCCTTCGAGCGTCTGTACACGTATGTGAGCGGCGAGGCGACGGCTTCGTTGCGGCTATGGTTTTTCCCGGGAATCGTGAAGGCGATCGGCCGGACCGGGAACTGGGGAGGGAAGGTGACGGGCGACCGATATGAAGTTACGTTGCAGGCGGACGACGCCTATCCGTAATTCCCGCGAAGGTTCCATTACGCTGGAAGCTTCGCTGGTGACGCCGCTGTTTCTTTTCGCCATGCTGTTTCTCATCTTCCTGATCCAAACTTCCGTCACGGCGATGGCGCTGCACGGGGCATTGTCGCAGACGGTTCGGCAAGCGGCGGCGGAATGGTATCCCGTCTCTCTCGGGCTCGACGCCGTCCGCTCGTCCCCTATCTACGAAGAGGGACAGCAGTGGGAGCAGAAGCTGGAGGATGCGGGCCGAACGCTGGAGCAATACGGCGATCTGCTGCCTTCCCCCTTGGGAGACTGGGCGTCGCAGGCGGCCCGCGGCGCTTGGTCGATGGAGCAAATTGCCGCCCGCCAGGCGTTCCAGGCATGGACCGAGCGCTATGCGGATCGGGGCGTGCTCGACTTGTCGCGAATGTCCGTCGTTTCCGCCGGCATTCCGGCTGCCGACGACATGGCCGACGCCTTCGTTTCGATCCGGGCGGAGTACCGGCTGCCGTTCCGCCTTCCGTTTGTCGGGCGCTCCCTGACGTTAACCGAGTCGGCCGCAGAGCGGGCCTGGATCGGGGGGTCTCCGTCGACGGCGACGCTCGAGCAACCGGAAGAGCAAACCGGGGATTTGACGTTCGTGTCGGTGCAGCCGAGTCCGGTGAAGCGGGGCAACAAGGTGACGCTGACGTTGCGCGCGGCTCCCGGGGAGAACGTCGATCTGACGGTTTATTACAAGAGCGGCATGAGCCAGGCCAAGCATCTGGGCAGGGCGACCGCCGACGAATCCGGGCTGGTGACGTGGACCTGGCACGTCTCCGGGAATACGACGCCGGGGAATTGGGTTTGGGAAGCCGTTTCGGAAAACGGAGCGGAGCTGCGCCAAACGTTCCAGGTCGTGCGGGCGGACGGCACGGGATAACGGCCGGGAAGCGGACGAGGAGGATGCGCCGAAGGGGGGAGAGCGATGAAAGAGATCGAGCTGGCGGCGGTCGCGCTGCTGCTGGCGCTGGCTTGCTGGACGGACATTCGCCGGATGGAAATTCCGAACCGGCTGACGGTTTCCTTCGCTTGCGGGGGACTTGTTTATCACGCCGCGACGGACGGCCTCGAAGGCTTGAAGCGGGCGGCGCTGGGCGCCGCAGCGGGGATGGCGCCGCTGCTGGCGATGTACATGCTGCGCGGCATCGGCGGCGGCGACGTCAAGTGGTTCGGGGCGTTCGGCGCTTGGTGCGGAGCTTGGGCGGCTTGGAAGCTGACCGTCTTGTCGCTGCTCGCGGCCGGAGGCTTCGCCGTGGCGCTGCTCGCGGTTCGGCTTGTCCCCGCCTGGCGGCAGGCGCTCGAACGGACGGTCTGGCCATGGGAAAAAGCTGCTGCGCGCGGGCCGAATCAGGCGGCGGGCGGCACCGCGTTCCCGTTTATGCTGGCCGTCGCCCCGGCTTTCGTATGGCAGATGTTCTTATCTTGACGAATGGAGGAGAACGGCATGGACGGTTTTCGAGTCCGCTTCGAGCATGGCCGGGGGCATCGGATGGTGCTCGAAGGAGAGCCGGCGATCCGGCCGGATGAGCTGGATCGGGTACAATTGCGGATGCTGATTCCTTCGGCTTGCCCGGGGCTGCTTCGCTTCGAAACGGAAGAGCTGGACGGGACGGTCGCATTGCGCTATTCGCTGGCCGGAAGGCGGATGCTGGCGGCGGAGCTGCGGTCGGGACGCTGGACGATGCCGGAAGCGCTGGCGGCGCTTTGCCGGCTCGCCGAAATTTTGGAGCAAGGCCGGGAGTACATGCTGGACTTGGAACGATTCGCGCTTGAGGACGAGTTCATCTTTGTCGGCGAAGAGCGTCACGATTTGGCCCTCGTCTATTTGCCGCTGAAGGAGCGGCAGGCGACGGCCTCCGTGGCGGCTTCCTTCGAGAAGCTGATCGTTCGTTGGATGATGAACGCCGACGCGCCTGACGGCGTCGTCCTGCAGCGGCTGCTGAAGCTGACGGCGTCGCCGGACTTTTCCCCGGGCGCCCTGCTGCGGGCCGTTCGGCAATATTTGGCCGACCGGGCCGTTCATGGGGACCGGCCGGGAACGCCAGGAGGCGAAGCGGCTTTCGCCCCGGCGGCAACTGCGGCTACGGCTGCGGCTGCGGCGGAACCGTCCGGGCGGACGCCGCATCGTTCTTTTCCCCCGGAGCCCGTTCGCGAGGGCGCTTCGGCCGAACCGGTTCGAGACCCGGCGCGAGCGCCCGGCGAAGGGAAATCGCCGGCGCGGCTGTCGCTGGCCGACCCGCATAGCTTGTCCGGGCTGCTGGGAGCGGACAACGGCAAACCGGCCGTCCCGGCAGAGCCGATCGGCAAAGAGGCGGCCGATCCGGCGAGAAAAACGGTCATGCTGTTGGGCGGAGCGGCGATCGTGTTGGCTTTGGTCTGGAAGTTTCTGTATTTCCCCCACCCGGACCGCAAAAGCTTGCTGATGGCGACAGGGCTGTCCCTGGTCACGGCCGCGGCGGCGATCTGGGCTTGGAAAGGCGGCGGTCGGTCGGGGGCGAAGCGTCGGCCGGCAGCAGATCGCACGGAGGCGGGCGCGGCAGAGCGGAACGCCGGAGCGGTCGGGGCCGTTCCCGGGCAAAGCCCGGCCGGACGGCCGTCCGAGGCTTGGCCGCAAGCGGCGCTTCCGCCGGCGGCAGGTTCGGTTGCGGGAACAGCGCCCGGTCTGTTCGGGGCTGAAGAGGCGGCGGACAGCCGTTCGCCTGCAAGCCGCGCGGCGGCGCGTTGGCCTTCGCCGTTCGGCGGCGAGGCCGCCCGGGCGGACGAACGCGACGATTCGGCGCCGGCTGATCCGTGGGGGCGTTTCGATTCCGCCTACGGCCGCGGCGGATCGGCTCATGCGTTCCGGGAAAGAGGGGCGCAGCATGCGGGCGACGGAGCCGGGAAACGAAGCGGCGGAGCCGGCAACGGCGCGGGCACAGACCCGTGGCGGGAAGGTGGAGGCGGCGCCGCAGCGGAGGAAGCCGAAGCGAAGACGAGCTGGCTGCCGACGGATCGGGACGAGACGGCGCTTCTGTCGCCGGAGCTGGCGGCGACCGCGAAGGAACCTTATTTGGAATGGGAGTCCGGCGGCGTGAAGAAAAAAGTCCGGCTGCGAGGCGAATCGGTCGTCATCGGGCGCTCGCGCGAAGCCGCCCATCATGTCGACGATGCCCAAGGGGTGTCGCGCGCCCATCTGGAATTGGTGCGGGGGAACGGAACGTGGCAGGCGAGAGACTTGGGTTCCCGCAACGGAAGCTGGCTCAACGGAGTGCCGATGGCCCCGTACGAAAGCTATCCTCTCCGGGAAGGGGACAGCATCCAAATCGCCACCTCGCTCTACCGCTTCAATCTCGGCTGATACGGGGGCACCGCCGCTCCGTCGGATGCGAAGCCGGAAGCGGCCGCCGCCGGTCAAGCTCTTTCCCGGGAATGGCGGCCGGTCAGGTCGCGCAGCGCGTCCTCGAGCCGCGGGAAGGCGAAGGTGAAGCCGTGTTCCAGCGCTTTGTACGGATAGGCGTGCTGTCCGGTCAGCAACAGGTCGGACTGCTCGCCGAGCGCAAGGCGCAGCAGCGAAGACGGCACATGGAACCAATGCGGCCTGCGGGTGACTTTGGCCAGCGTGCGGCCGAACGTGTCGTTGTTGACCGGGTCGGGGGCGACGGCGTTAACCGGACCCGACAGTTCGGGATGATCGAGGCAAAACAAAATAAGCGCAACCATGTCGTCCAGATGAATCCAAGGAAACCCTTGCGTTCCTTTGCCCATGCGCCCGCCGAAGAACAGGCGGTACGGAAGGCGCAGCAGCGGGAAGGAGCCGCCGCCGCGGCCCAGCACCAGACTGATGCGCAGCTTGACGATGCGATCGACCGGGATTTGGTCCACCGCTTCCTCCCAGGCAACGACCGTCCGCCCGAGCAGGTCTTCGGGCTGGGCCGGGGAGTTTTCATGGAACCATCCGAGTTCTTCCGCCGGCGGCTTCTCGTTCGGTTCCGGCGCCGGGCTTACACCCGTCGGCGCGTCGCTGCTCACTACCGCTTCCGGCTCGGCGGACTCCAGCGGCCGAACGCCGTAGGTGAAGCCGCGAATGCCGAGCCGTTCCGATTCCGGGACCGGGCTTGGTTGGGTCGCGCCGCCTTGCTGCTGTTCCCATTCCTCCATCCAATTGCCGATCTCGTTCCGCCTTTTCTTCTTCTTCGGCTTCTCCGGCTTGGGAGCAGGCTTCGGCTTGACAATCGGCGAGTAAGAATGGCCGTACAGCGAAATGCCGGAAGCGTTCACGAGCACTTTCGGCGGCTGCGGCATCCGCTTGACGATGTCGGCGATGTGCAGAGCGGTTTGGGTGCGGGAGATCAGGATGCGGCGCTTGGCTTCGTCGGTCCAGCGCTGGCCGATCGTCTCCCCGGCCAGGGAGACGATCGCGTCGACGCCGCTCCACCGTTCCGGGTGATCCGCCCATTCCTCCCAAGTGACATACAAAAGGCCTGAGGCCGGAGCCGCAGGCAGCCGGCGCGTGACGATCCAAACTTCGTCCCCGCGCTCCAACAAAGCTTCGGAGAGCGCCGTGCCGATAAATCCGGTGCCTCCGCACAGCATGACGCGCATTCGATCGCTTCCCTTTTTCCGTTATTGCTTGTCGATGCTTACGATCGTATATTGCTTCAACGAGCTCCCGTCGCTCTTGACTTCCGTTTCGGTATATCGGAACTTGACGGGAATTCCTTCATCCCAGCCTGACAGCTTGTCCGCGAGATCGGGGTCGATGCGGAACGCCGTCGGCTGGCCGTTGAACTCGATCTCGATCGAGTTGCTGTCGCCCATGCCGTTGTAGGTGCCGGTGCCTTCCAGCGTATCCGACGCCGCGGAAGGGCTGGCTTCCGGCGAAGCGACAGCGGGTTCGTCTGCGCCCGGAGACGCGGGAATCGACGCGTCGGCGCTCGCGCTTGCGGAGGAGCTTGCGCTCGGGCTGGCGGACGAGTTGGAATTGTCTTTATCGCTGCTGCAAGCCGTCCCCATCAGAAGCAAGGACAGCACGGCGACGGCCCAGGCGGAATGCTTGCCGATTCGGTTCATGGCGATGCACCTCCAAGAGATTGTCCGATTTCTGGCTGTGAAAAAAATTCCTCTCCAAGAGGTTAGACGACCGGAACGCCCAAAGGTTTCGTTTTTTTGCCCGGCGGCGGGCCGTTTATCCGAGCAGATGGCGATAAGGCGTGTAGTCGATTTGATTTTGCTCCAAAAATTTGATCAGGAAGCTGTGATCCCGCTTCGGCGTCGCCAATATGTAGCCTTCGATGCAATGGTCGACGGTCACTTCCTTCGCGCCGCTCTCCACCGCCAACTGGCCGATCTTGGCGGCGATGGAGTGCTTGGCGATGTCGCGGAACGGAGCGGGCACGGGAGCCGCGAGCTGGTCAAGCAGCGCCTTGGATTGGTCGGTCCAGAGCGGACGGCTGCGTTCGACCCAATAATTTTGCCAATCGAGCTTGGACATGCCGTCCTTCTTCGGCATCACCTTCAGAAACTTGCGGAACATGAAGAAGCCGCCGATGCCCATGAACACGACCAGCAGGAACGCCCAAAAGGCGATAAAGTAGAGAAACCATGCGGGAGCGGCATTCATTGATCGAATCACCTCATCATCAAATTATAACCGATTCGCGGCGCGATTTCGACGTTCGTCCCGGTTCGGCGAGCGTCGCGCAGCGCTTTTTTTTGCAGCGGCGGTATCATGGACGATCGCAGTCGGCGGGACGAGCCGCCCGATACGCAGCGATAGGGGCGGCGTTGCCAGCTCTTTCTTCGACACAAATCTTTTTTAGCCGCAAGGAACCTGTTACAATAAAGGTTGATTGAATGGGGCGCCACGGGCCGAATCGGGAGAAGCGAGCGCGGGCGCGAAAGGAGCATACGATGCTGAAAATCGGTTCGCACGTCTCTTTCTCGGACAAGGGGTTGTTGACCGCCACGGAGGAAGCCGTCTCTTACGGTTCCAGCACGTTCATGATTTATACGGGAGCGCCGCAAAATACGCGCCGCAAGCCGATCGAGGACTTATACATCCCGGAAGGCAAGGAAGCGATGGCGGCCGCCGGCATCGGCGAAATCGTCGTGCACGCGCCGTACATCATCAACTTGGGCTCCTATAAAGATTCGACGTTCGAACTGGCGGTGAACTTCCTGCAGGAGGAAGTCCGCCGCACGCACAAGATCGGCGTCCGCAACATCGTGCTCCATCCGGGCGCCTACACCGAGAAGGACCCGGAGTACGGCATCGCCCGCATCGCCGAAGGGCTGAACGAGGTGCTCGACGGCACGAAGGAGACGGACGTGAGCATCGCGCTCGAGACGATGGCGGGCAAGGGCACGGAAATCGGGCGCAGCTTCGAGGAACTGGCGGCGATTATCGAGAAGGTGCGCGCGAACGACCGGCTGACGGTGTGCCTGGATACGTGCCACATGCATGACGCGGGCTACGACATCGTCGGCGACCTCGACGGGGTGCTGCGCCGATTCGACGACATCGTCGGGCTGGACCGAGTGGCCGTCGTGCATATCAACGACAGCAAAAATCCGCTGGGCGCGGCCAAAGACCGCCATGCGCCGATCGGTTCGGGCTGGCTCGGCTTCGAGGCGATCGACCGCGTCGTCCACCACGAGGCTCTGCAGGGACGCCCGTTCGTGCTGGAAACGCCGTGGATCGGCAAGGAGGAGCGCCCGATGTACGAGGCGGAAATCGCGATGCTGCGCGCCGACGCGGAAGACCGGTTCGGCGGCGAGTTCATGGAAGATGTCGAGCGGATTCACCATTTTTACGAGAAGTCGGATATCGTTCCGCGCCGGTATGTGCTGGAGACGTGGGAATTGCTCAAGTCGGACGCCAAGGCGAGGAAGGCCGACCCCCGCGAGCCGATGGAGCGGCTGTACGACCTGATCAAGGAAAACCGGGTGCTGTCCGACGATTACAGCGAGGAGCAGATCAACCAGCGGTTGACGGCAAGCCTCGCGGGCAAGGAGTGGCTGGCCAAAGTTTGACGGCCGGCGAATCGCAGACGGAAGGAAGAGCTTAGGGAAATGAGTCAGACGGTTTACCAAACGCAGCGCCCGGCCGAGGACCGCAGCAACCGGGCGCGGATGCTGATCTCCTGCCCGGACCGGGCCGGAATCGTGGCGACGGTGTCGCAATTTCTGTATGAGCACAGCGCCAACATCGTGCAGTCCGACCAGTACACGATGGACCCCGAGGGCGGCATGTTCTTCATGCGGATCGAATTCGATCTGGAAAATCTGGAGAGCTCGCTGCCGACGCTTCAGGAAGATTTCACGCGGGTGGCCGACCGCTTCTCGATGAAGTGGAGCGTCTACCGCGCCGGCCGCCGCAAGCGGATCGCGGTGCTCGTCTCCAAGGAGGACCACTGCCTGCTGGAGCTGCTGTGGCAGTGGCAGGCGGGCGATTTGAACGCCGACATCAGCATGGTCATCAGCAACCACGACGACATGCGCGCACTGGTCGAGTCGTACGGCATTCCGTACCACCACATTCCGGTGACGCCCGACACGAAGGCGGAAGCGGAGCGCAAGCAGCTTGAGCTGACCGAAGGGAAGATCGACCTGGTCGTCCTGGCCCGCTACATGCAGATCGTGACGCCGAAGTTCATCGAGCGTTTTCCGAACCGGATCATCAACATCCATCACTCGTTCCTGCCGGCGTTCGTCGGGGGCAAGCCGTACCATCAGGCGTACCGCCGCGGCGTCAAGCTGATCGGCGCGACCGCCCACTACGTAACGGAAGAGCTGGACGCCGGTCCGATCATCGAGCAGGACGTGCAGCGGGTCAGCCATCGCGACAACGTGAGCGAACTGAAGCGGATGGGACGCCATATCGAGCGGACCGTGCTGGCGCGGGCCGTCCGCTGGCACATCGAGGACCGGATCGTCGTGTACGAGAACAAAACGGTTGTGTTCATCTGACCTTCCGATGCCGCTTGCGGGCACGCCCCCGATCGTCTTGGTCGGGGGCAGTTGTCCGTACAAGTGTGGCAAAGACAGGGGGCGCATGATACAATAAGCTGGACTGGCGGCAAAATGCGGAGGCGGCTCGAAACCAAAGCTCAAGCCCGCAGGCGGCCGTGACGTTCGTGCCAATAAGAGGAGGATTCACTGGTTATGACTGTCAGCTCGAAAACGATTGAACAGCTTTCGGTGACGACGATCCGCACGCTGGCGATCGACGCGATCGAGAAGGCGAAATCCGGACACCCGGGCATGCCGATGGGCGCCGCTCCGATGGGCTACCAGCTGTTCGCCAAGACGATGAAGCACAACCCGTCCCGCCCGGACTGGATCAACCGCGACCGCTTCGTGCTGTCGGCCGGACACGGCTCCATGCTGCTGTACGCGCTGCTGCATCTGAGCGGCTACGACCTGTCGCTGGATGAAATCAAAAATTTCCGCCAATGGGGCTCGAAGACGCCGGGCCACCCGGAGTTCGGCCACACGGCCGGCGTCGACGCCACGACCGGTCCGCTCGGCCAAGGCTTCGGCATGGCGGTCGGCATGGCGATGGCGGAGGCGCATCTGGCCGCCACGTATAACCGCGAAGGCTACGACCTGATCAACCACTACACGTACGGCATCTGCGGCGACGGCGACCTGTCCGAAGGCATCTCGGGCGAAGCGGCTTCGCTCGCCGGGCATCTGAAGCTCGGCAAGCTGATCATGCTGTACGATTCGAACGACATCTCGCTGGACGGCGAACTGAACCTGTCGTTTTCGGAAAATGTGGCGAAGCGCTTCGAAGGCTACAACTGGCAAGTGCTGCGCGTGGAGGACGGCAACGACCTGGACGCGCTGGCCAAGGCGATCGCCGCCGCGCAGGCGGAGACGACCAAGCCGACCCTGATCGAAGTGAAGACGGTCATCGGCTACGGTTCGCCGAACAAGGGAGGCAAGGGCGGCCACGCCGGTCCGCACGGATCGCCGCTCGGCACGGAGGAAGCGAAGCTGACCAAGGCGTTCTACGAGTGGGACCATCCGGACTTCTTCGTGCCGGATGAGGTGCGCGCCCACTTCGCGGAAGTGAAGAAGCGCGGCGAAGCAGCGTACGCCGCCTGGGAAGAGCTGCTGGCGAAGTACAAGGCGGCCTATCCGGAACCGGCCGCGCAATTCGAGGCGGCCGTCTCCCGCCGGCTGCCGGCCGGCTGGGATGCGGACCTGCCGTCCTATTCGCCGGAGGACAAGCCGGTTTCGACCCGCGTCGCTTCCGGCAACGCGCTGAACGGCCTGGCGCCGAAGGTGCCCTACCTGCTCGGAGGCTCCGCCGACCTGGAGAGCTCGACGATGACGCACCTGAAGGGGCTGCCGAACTTCCAGGCGGGCGCTTATGAGGGCCGCAACGTCTACTTCGGCGTGCGCGAGTTCGCGATGGCCGCGGCGATGAACGGCATTTCGCTGCACGGCGGCCTTCGGGTGTACGGCGGCACGTTCTTCGTGTTCACCGATTACTTGCGCCCCGCCGTCCGCCTCGCTGCGATCATGAAGCAGCCGGTCATCTACGTGCTGACGCACGACTCGATCGCGGTCGGCGAAGACGGCCCGACGCATGAGCCGATCGAGCAGCTCGCGTCGATCCGCGTCATTCCGGGGCTGACCGTCATCCGTCCGGCCGACGGCAACGAGACGTCCGCGGCGTGGGCGTTCGCGCTCGAGAACAATGACCGTCCGGTCGCGCTCGTGCTGACCCGCCAAAACTTGCCGATTCTCGCCGGAACGGCCGAGAAGGCGCGCGAAGGCGTCAAGAAGGGCGGCTACGTCATCTCCGAAGCCGCGAACGGGCAGCCGCAGGGCGTCCTGATCGCCACCGGCTCCGAGGTGCAGCTCGCCGTCGCTTCACAGAAGGCGCTGGCGGAAGAGGGCATTCACGTCCGCGTCGTCAGCCTGCCGAGCTGGGATCTGTTCGACAAGCAGCCGCAGGAGTACCGCGACAGCGTCATTCCGAAGACGATCAAAGCCCGCCTGGCGATCGAGATGGCGCATCCGTTCGGCTGGGACCGCTATGTGGGCGACGAAGGCGCGGTCATCGGCATCGAGACGTTCGGCGCTTCGGCTCCGGGCGACCGCGTCGTCAAGGAATACGGCTTCACCGTCGATAACGTCGTCAGCCGGTTCAAGAAGCTGTTTTAATCGTCCGGGGAGGAGCAAACGAATATGTCGCAGTTCGACAACGTATCGGTCGTCAAAGCGGCCAACATTTACTTCGACGGCAAAGTGACCAGCCGCACCGTGATCTTCCCGGACGGCACGCGCAAAACGCTCGGCATCATGCTGCCGGGCGAATACGAATTCGGCACCGGACAGCCGGAGCGGATGGAGATACTGGCCGGCGAGCTGTCCGTGCAGCTGCCGGGCTCGGACGAGTGGATCGCCATCTCCGGAACGGGCGAGTTCGACGTTCCCGGCAACTCCAGGTTCAAGCTGCAAGTGACCCAAACGACCGACTACGTCTGCTCATACCTGTAAGGGCGATCGGTCGGCACCGGGCACGTCCAAGCGAGCCGTCCCCTTTCGCCCTATTCGGGGCAAGGGGGGCGGCTCTTTTCGTATGATCAGGCCAGCCAGAAATGCCGGTTGACCTTCGGTAGGGCCGGGCGAGCAGAAGGGAGACTTGTATACAAAGGAATTTTTCACTTATATAATATGAAATATCAAATAAAGAATAAATTCTTAAGGGTGACCTCCGATGCTGGAACTCTCCATTAACGAACCGGACGAACTCGTGAAAGTCGCGCACGCGCTATCCTCCCGCACGAGGTTGAAAATCATCAAGCTGCTGTTGAATCATAATCATATCAACGTGAACGATATCGGAGAAAAACTTCAGATACCGGTATCTACGGCGGGCGTAAACGTGAGGGTTCTGGAAGATGCGGGGCTGATCCAGACGGAGATCTTGCCGGCAAGCCGCGGAGCTATGAAGATATGCAAGAGGAAATTCGACGACGTGAGAGTGATTCTGAATCCGATTGCCGGTTACAAAAATAAGGACCAACATTACGAGATCGAAATGCCGATCGGACATTTCTTCGATTTTGACGTCCAGCCGACCTGCGGGATGGCCAATTCCGCATCCATGCTCATTACGGAAGACGATCCGTCGAGCTTCTTTTTCCCCGAATGCCGGACCGCGGAAATCATTTGGTTTCGACAAGGCTGGATCGAATATCGTTTTCCCAAAGCCATACCGCGCAAAAGCCGCTTGAAATCGATCGAATTTTCTCTGGAGATTTGCTCGGAAGCTCCAAACTTTAACAACGATTGGCCTTCGGACATTACGCTGTGGATTAATCATCTCGAAATCGGAACCTGGACTTCACCCGGCGATTTCGGGGATCACAGAGGCAAGAACAATCCGGAATGGTGGGAGGACAGCAGCACGCAGTACGGTCTGCTCAAGACTTTTCGGGTCGATCATCATAGAACGACGGTCGATAATCAAAAAATATCGGACGTTGTTTTGGACGACCTGCAGATTGACTCTTCTCCCTATATCTCATTCAAGGTTGGTGTGAAGCCGGACGCCGTCCATAAAGGCGGCATCAATCTATTCGGACGAGGCTTCGGGGACCATGATCAGGACATCGTCATGAGAATCCAGTACGAGACGATCGAGGACTAATTAAAACAAAAATATTGTTTGAAACGGCGCTAAAGCGCGATTTTTTTGGTCAAATAAAACAAATATTATGTTTGAAACCGTTGACATTTAGAGATAAAGGAAACTATAATGCTTAATGAAACAGGGTATTTGTAATGAATCGTACGAATTGGAATGAAAGACAAATACGACGAAGCGGCCGGAATTAAGAATAGGAGGAGGAGAAGTATCGTTGAATCCCGTTGCGCAGAAGACATTTCATAACCCGATTATGCCGGGCGGTGCGGATCCTTGGATGTATCGGCATCATGACGGTCATTATTACTTCATGGTCACACGCGGAGATCGGCTGGAGCTTTATCAATCCCGTTCGATGATCAGGATTGCCGGCGGACGGCGTCAAACCGTCTGGCTTCCGCCGAAGGAAGGGCCGGGCAGTCGGGAATTGTGGGCGCCTGAGATCCATTATATCCACGGCAAGTGGTACATCTATTTTACGGCAAGCGACGGAAGCGGAGACGCCTCCCGCAAAATTTATGTGTTGGAGAATGAAAGCGCCGATCCGATGGACGGTCATTGGATCAACAGAGGCCCGGTTAACACGGCGCTTCCCGGTTTGGACGGAACGGTATTGGCGCATGGCGGCAAGCTTTATTTCATGTATGCCGGTTACGGCCGCTTCCCCGAATACGGTTCCGCGATATACGCGGCGCTCCTGTCGAACCCTTGGACTCTGGAAGGCCCCGAAGTTTTGCTTACGAAGCCGGAATACGACTGGGAAAAACAAGGCGGAATGGCGATTAACGAAGGTCCCTGCTTCCTTGTTCGCCATGGGAAAATCTTCCTGATTTATTCGGCGAGCACGACTTGGTCGGACGATTATTCGTTAGGCATGCTCACGGCGGATGAAGGGAGCGATCTAATGAACCCGGAATCCTGGAGCAAATCCGACCGTCCGGTATTCGCGAAGTGCCCGGAAAACGGCGTGTATGCCCCGGGGCACAACAGTTTCACCGTATCGCCGGACGGCAGTGAAGACTGGATCGTCTACCACGCCATTCCCGAATCCAATGGGGGAGCAGCGAAACGGCAGCCCCGCGTTCAAAAATTCGGCTGGACTCGCGAGGGGGTTCCCGATTTCGGCAAACCGGTTGCATCCGATACTCCCTGCCTCGTTCCTTCCGGAGAGGAATAAGGGGAGACAATCGAATGAAGCTGAAGCGCAAAGCGACAGTTTGGGGGATCGCCGTCCTTCTTCTTCTGGCGGGATCCTATGCGGCCTGGAGTCTCTTCCATGAAGATTCGGTTGGAGTTCCGGTCGCCTATACCAACCCGGTCTTCGCCCATGATGCGCCGGATCCGACCGTGCTCAAAGCGGATGACGGTTACTATTACGCGATTACGACGCAGAGCAATTACGATGGAAGATTCGTTCCCCTGCCGATCTTGCGTTCATCGGACTTGGTCCATTGGGAGATGAAGGGGACGGTTTTTGCGGCCGATGAGGTTCCGTCCTGGGCGACGGTCAATTATATGTGGGCGCCTCATCTCACTTTTTACAATGGAAAGTATTACGTGTACTACGCGACCAAGGTGAACGACGGCGATCCGCTGAAGGGGATGGGGATCGGCGTCGCCGTCGCGGATCAACCGCTGGGGCCTTATCGGGATCACGGCGCGCCTGTCGTCTGGGGGACTGGATTCGAGAAGATCGATCCGTTCGTGCTGGACGATGAAGACGGCAAGAGATATTTGTATTGGGGCTCCGATAGACAGCCGATCTATGTCCAGCAGCTCTCCGACGACGGATTCGGCGTGGTCGGGGAGGCAACGGCCGTCATTTATCCGGGGGCACAAAGCCGTGAAGGCTATGACGCTCTTGTGGAAGGCCCCTGGGTCGTGAAACGGAACGGCTACTACTACCTGTTCTATTCCGGAGATAATTGCTGTCTGAGCAATGGCGTTAATCATGCTCACTATGCGGTAATGGTTGCGCGTTCGAACTCCCCGACGGGTCCGTTCGAACCGTTTCCCGACAATCCGATCCTGGAGAAGAACGATGCGTTTCTGGCTCCGGGCCATAACGCCGTCATTCAGGATGATGCCGGTCGCGATTGGATGCTGTATCATGCTTACAACTTGCAGGATATGACATCCTCCGGCCGTGTGCTGCTGCTCGACCGAATTCGTTGGAAGGACGGGTGGCCTGTCGTGGGCGACGGCGGCGGTCCCAGTTCGACGCTGCAAAAGGATGGTCCGATAACAAAACGGTAGAAATCGTGCGGCGCGCGGAGAGTTAGGAAGATTGCCGGCTGAGGATAATCGTGATGAAGATGAATCGGTCATACTTCCGTCAATAGCTCTTTGGACCGGCAAGACGTTGCGTTCTTCGTGAAATGAACGGTTCGCGGCAAATGAAAGGGCAGGCCCTGCAGTCAATCGGTTGGCCGGAGGGTCGTCAATTGAGATGTATTCAGAGTATTCGGCGAGAACGAAACATTACAAACAAATTGTAATAAAACGTTTTGCGCACAATTTACAGTTGAAACAATAATACGGAAATACAGTAAATAAGGGACTTGGGAATATTCGTTTTATATGGTGGAATGGGCACCAGGAACGTTTAGCGAGGGGTGGGGCGAAAAACAATTACATGAATTATGAATGAAAACGTTGACATTCACGCAAATGCTTTTATATAATTTGAAATGCAATACAGATATTTTGTAATGGATTATGAATGTTGTAATTTTTGCGTGAGTGTAAGGGGGATGGTTTGCTGCTGGCAATGTGAACGCTGGGTTAGTTCGAATTTATGAAAAGGGAGGATTCAAATGGGGACCACATCCAAAAAATTGGGCAGTCTGTTATTGGTATCGGCGCTGTCTGTTTCGTTGATCACGGCTTGCTCGAACTCCGACAACGAGCCTGAGAGTTCCGCAACGACTTCCGCTACCGCTACGGAAAGCGCTTCTCCATCGTCGGCGAATACCGCGAACGCCAAAGACATCAGCGCAGAAGTCCGCGGCAACAAGGCGCCGTCCCAGGAACTGATCGACGAAGTGAACAATTCGCTTAACGACTCTTACCTGGCCGACTTGTTCGACGCCAAAATTCCGAACGATTATTCCGCGTATCCTTACAAGAAGGATGTTACGCTGAAAGTATGGGTTCCGGGCACTTCTGACGTACCGGACTTTAACAAGCATATCGTTCAACAGCAAATTCAGAAACTGACGGGCATCAAAGTGAACTTCATCTCGCCTCCGGTCGGACAGGAAGCGGATAACTTCACGCTGATGATCTCTTCCGGCAACCTGCCCGACATTATCATCGATCCCGGCCGGTATCCGGGCGGCATCGCCGCCGGCGTCACCGACGGCGCTTATCTGGACCTGACGGACCTGATTCCGAAGTATGCGCCCAATTATAATGAATGGCGGAATTCGGACGAGATGCGTCGGAAGACTACGGTCACCGACGACGGCAAGCTGCTCGCCTTCTACGGCCTCTCGCCGTATTCGGAGTGGATGTGGTTCGGTATGCTGATCAAGAAGGAGGCGCTGGATAAGACGGGATTGCCGGTACCGACGACGATTGATGAATGGCATAATTTCCTGCTGAAGGCCAAGGAAGTCGGCTATAGCGAACCGCTGAACTATGGCTCCACCTACGGCGAGATCTTCACGGGCATCCTGAACGGCGCATACGGCGTCTGGGATTGGACCTTCGTGGACTCGAACGGCAAAGTACAATGGGGGCCGGCTCAACCGAAAGCGAAAGAATACCTGGCCATGATGGCTCAATGGCAAAAAGAAGGCCTGCTCAACAAAGACTGGGCAACCGCGGACTTCAACCAGCGCATGGCCGAAGCGGTCTCGGACAAAACCGCCGTCATCATGGACTCCCCGGATACGATGTGGAGCTATTGGAAGCAGCAGAACAATATCGACTTTGTCGGTGCGCTGAACCCGGTTCTGAACGCCGGGGATAAGCCGGCGACAACTTATAAGAACTGGATGGTCACGGGCTTGAGCGCCGTGGTCACCACCCAGGCCAAAGACGTCGAAGCGGCGATGCGGTTCCTCGATTTCGGCTACACCAAGAAGGGCTGGGAGTTGCTGAACTACGGCCTGTACGGCAACTACCACTTGATCGATGAGAACGGCAAGCCGTACTTCCAAGACGACAGCTACATTTACAAAGATCCGGACGGCGCGCCGGTGGCGTCGACGCTCATCAAGTATCGCGATCACGTATGGCCGGACATTCGCGACGAGCATAACTCCAACCCGAATATCGTCGCTCCGGGAAGCTATTCCGGCGACATCCGGAAGTACTGGACGGAGAATATGGATACGAGCGTGGCCGAGCCTCCGCTGACGTACACGCAAGAAGAAGCGTCGCGCGAAGCCGAGCTGGGCAACCAGCTGTCGACGCTCCGCAACGAATATTTTGCGAAGATCATTATGGGTCAGCTGCCAGTTGACGCCTATGACAAGTTCCTCAAAGAAGCGCAAGGCATGGGGCTCGATGAGTTCCTGAGCATCCACCAGGCTGCGCTTGATCGCTATAACAAAAGATAAGCACCAATGAGAAGCGAGACTGCGTGGAGTGACGGGCATGACATCAGCTCATGCCCGTCCATCTCCATGTTCCTTGAGTGAGGTGGCAGAACCTTGGAGATCGCACGCAAGAACGGCCGAATCAAAAAAGATTTTCGCAAGAACTGGTTTATCTACCTGCTCGCCGTCCCGGTGCTGGTCTGGTTCTTTGTCTTCTGTTACGCCCCGATGTGGGGCATTCTCATTGCCTTCAAAGACTATAAGCCGCTGCTCGGATTCTCTCACAGCCATTGGGTCGGCTTCAAACAATTTACCGATTTCTTTGAAGGCCCCTACTTTTGGAGAACGGTGAAGAACACGTTGATGCTGAATGTTTGGGGCATCGGCTTCGGTTTTACCGCTCCTGTAATTCTGGCCCTGCTGCTCAACGAGATTCGGGACGGCAAGTTTAAGAAGATGGTACAAACGGTCACGTACATGCCTCACTTCATCTCGCTGGTCGTCGTCGCCGGGATGATTCACATCTTTACGGCGGACGAAGGGATTCTGACGCAGCTTCTGCAGTTCATCACCGGCAAGGACTACAGCTCGCTGCTCGGCTATGCAGGCTTCTTCAGGCCGATTTACACGTTCTCCGGCATCTGGCAGAACATCGGCTGGGATTGCATTTTATATCTGGCCGCGATGAGCGCCATCGATTCGTCCTTATACGAAGCGGGGGAGATGGACGGCATCGGCAGAATCCAGAAGATGTGGCACATTACGCTGCCTCAGATTCGCCCCGTAATCATCATCTTGTTCATCTTCGCGGTCGGCGGCCTCATGGCGCACGGCTACGAGAAGGTTATCCTGCTCTATAATCCGTTGACCTACAGCACGTCGGACATCATCGCGTCTTACGTATACCGCAGAGGCTTGAGAGAAGCGAGCTTAAGCTATTCCACCGCCGTCGGGCTGTTCAGCTCCGTCGTGAATTTCATCCTGCTATGGGTGACGAACCGCATCGCCAGACGTACGTCGGAAGTCAGCTTATGGTAGGAAGGAGGATTCTGTCATGAGGAAGGGCAAATCCATAGGGGACCGGACGTTCGACATCGTCATCTATGCGTTGCTGACATTACTGACGTTGGTCTGCTTCTATCCCATCTGGCATATTCTGCTTGCCTCCATCAGCGATCCGGCCCGGTTGGTTGCCCACAATGGAATTCTGTGGAAGCCGCTCGGATATACGCTCAACGGATATAAGCTCGTTTTTCGGGATAACAGTATTCTTCTTGGTTATTGGAACACGATCGTCTATGTCACACTGGGCACATTGGTCAACATGATCATGACTGTTCTGGGGGCATTCGTCCTGTCCCGGCGGGATTTGTATTTCAAGAATCACATCATGGTCTACATTACGATCACGATGTTCTTTGGCGGAGGGCTGATTCCCTGGTTCCTGCTCATGAAGGATATCGGCATGTACAACAACCTGTGGGCGATGATTTTGCCGACCGCCTTGAATACCTGGAACATGATTATTTTGCGGACCGGGTTCCAATCCATTCCGATCGAGCTGGAGGAGGCCGCTACCATTGACGGCGCGAGCCAGGCGAGAATCTTGACGAACGTCATTCTCCCGCTATCCAAAGCGACGTTGGCGGTGATCTTCCTGTACTATCTGGTCGGCAATTGGAACTCCTGGTTCAATGCGATGGTTCTGCTGTCGGATCGGGACAAATTCCCGCTGCAGCTGTTGTTGAAGGAAATTCTGGTCGCCAATGATACATCCGCGAGCACGATGGGCAACGCGGGCGGCGTCGTCATCGACAGCGCCGGCAGCGCGACCGCTTACCGGGAGCTGGTCAAATATTGCACCATTGTCGTCTCCACGGTGCCGATCTTGCTGGTGTATCCGTTCTTGCAGAAATATTTCGTCAAAGGCGTTTACGTAGGTTCAATCAAAGGCTAACGGTTTGACGGTGAGGAGCGAATCACATTGACCAATGAACGAGACAACATCTCTATACCGCGTTCGGAATATCCAAGACCTCAATTTGTCCGCCAGCAATGGTTATGCTTGAACGGGGAATGGGAGTTCGCCTTCGATGATGCGAGAGTCGGCGAGAACGAGCGCTGGTATGAACCGAGCGAATCCGCTCCCTTCACACGGACGATCCAAGTCCCATTTGCATTTCAGAGCAAGCTGAGCGGCATTGGAGATCCATCCTTCCACGACGTCGTATGGTATCGCAGAGCAATCGAGATTCCCGGCGCGTGGGAAGGCAAGCGCATTGTGCTGCACTTCGGCGCGGTAGATTATGTGGCGAAGGTTTGGGTCAACGGACAACTGGTCGCCGAGCATGAAGGAGGACATACGCCTTTCCGTGCGGATATCACGACTGCGCTCGTTCAAGGAAGCAACGCGGTCGTGGTGCGGGCCGAAGATTTCAGCCGAGATGTCTCCTTGCCCCGCGGCAAACAATATTGGCTTGAACATTCGGCCAGCATCTTCTACACGCGCACGACCGGCATCTGGCAGAGCGTGTGGCTCGAACCGGTATCCGAGGTATATGTGGACCGGGTCAAGCTGACGCCGGACATCGACCGCAACGAGATTCAGCTTCGCGCCTTTGTCGGCGGGCTCAAAGCTTCGGGAAACTTGACGCTGGAGGTGAAAATTTCGTACCAAGGCAAGCCGGTTGCCGACGATCGGGTAACCGTTCAGCATGAAGAGGTGCAGCGGACGATCGGCCTGAACGACTTCATGGATCACGGAATGGGCCGGCTGTGGAGTCCCGAGCAGCCGAACTTGTACGATATTGAGTTTCGGCTCGTACAGGGGGACGAAGTTCTGGACGAGGTCGCGAGTTATTTCGGGATGCGCAAGATTTCGATCCTGAACGGGAAGCTCTGCCTGAATAACCGTCCTTACTTCCAGAGGCTGGCTCTGGATCAAGGCTACTTCCCCGAAGGAGTCCTTACGGCCCCTTCGGACGAGGCGCTGAGACGGGATGTCGAACTGGCGAAGGAACTGGGATTCAATGGCGTACGGAAGCACCAGAAGACGGAGGATCCGCGGTTCCTCTATTGGTGCGACCGGCTCGGCCTGCTCCTCTGGAGTGAGGCGGCCAACGCGTACGAATACTCGGAGGAGTATGTCCGCCGCTTCACCAAGGAATGGCAGGAGATAATCGAACGCGATTACAATCATCCCTGTATCGTGGCGTGGGTTCCGCTGAACGAGAGCTGGGGCATTCCGAACGTCCAGATCGATAAGCGCCAGCAGCAGCATGGCTTGGCGATGTATCATCTCACCAAATCGTTGGATGTAACCCGTCCCGTCGTCTTCAACGACGGATGGGAGCACATGACGACTGACCTGGTGACGATTCATGACTACGAGAGCCGCCAAGAGGTATTGGAAAAGCGGTATGAGACGGTGGAATCCGCCATATCTGCCATGCCGGGCAACCGTCCGATCTTCGTCGGAGGCGCTTCCTACGAAGGCCAACCGATTCTCGTAACGGAATTCGGCGGCATCGCCTTCAAGCGAAGCGAGTGGGAAGGATGGGGATATTCCGGCGCGGAGAACGAGGAAGATTTCCTGCGCAGGTTGAAGGCGGTAGTAGACCCCATGTTCTCATCGCCGATCGTGCAGGGCTATTGCTACACGCAGTTAACGGACGTCGAGCAGGAGATTAACGGCTTGTTGACGTACGACCGCCGGCCGAAAGCGCCGCTTGAAGCGATTCGCAAGATTATGACGGGAAGATAAAACCATTTTGTTGACAGTCTGAAGCCCGCGGCTTGTGCCGCGGGCCCTTTTTTGCAATATCGGAATTTAAAAGTTCTGGGGGGCCCTCGCAAGCTTCTGTCGAGCTTCTTCCCCAAGCGCTCGTTACTTTCCGTCGCTTGTATCGTCTGCGGGAGCGAGCACGTCGATCGAATCGAGGGATACGTTCGCATTCCCTCCGCTCAGCTTGATCGTATTGCTTCCCTTCTTCAATCCGACCGGAATGAAGGCGTTCGACCATTCCCCTCGCAGACCGGTGTCCAGCTTCACGCGAACGCGCAGCTTGCCGTTGATGGTCATATTCAAGCTTTGCGGAACGGACGTCTCGTTCAAATAACGCAGCGCCAGATGGTATATCCCGTCCTTCTCGGCTTCGATCTTCCATTCGGCGCTGCTCCCGGCGTCCGCCCATCCTCCGATCATCTTGCCGCCCGATGCTTCAGGATGCGGGATGACCCGAAGTCCCTCAAGCTCGGCATCCTCTGCTTCCAGACGCACGCGCTTCGGCTCGCCCGAAGGCAACGGCAACCATGTTCCCGGCGCGACGGGCTGTCCAAAATCGGGTGTACCGTCCTCGTTCCACTTGAAAGGCTGCGCTCGAACGTTGCGGTTCCAGCCCGCCCCTGTCGTAACGGCCGCATGGTAGACGATCCAATCCTCTGTGCCGTCCGGAGACTTCACGAACGAGCTGTGTCCGGGGCCGAACACCCGATTCGTCTTGGTGAAGACGGGCTCCGGCTTCTTCGTCCAAGACGCAGGGTCGAGCAGGTCGCTGTCCAGGTCGGCCGACAGGAGGCCCAGCGCGTAATCATCGGTCCAGCTTCCGCTGGCCGAGTAAACGATATTGATCTTCTTGCTGGAGATGAGCGCTTCCGGCCCTTCGTTGACGGTCGGCTGCCCGACCGTCTCCCAGTCGAACTCCGGTCTGGAGATCTCGACCCGGTCGCCGGAGATCGTGTACGGATTGCTCATCGCGGCGATATACAGCACCTGGCTGACGTTCACCTCTCCTTCCCATCCCGACCAGACGAAATATAACGATCCGTCCGGTTTCTGCAGGACGGTGCCGTCGATCGCCCATTTGTCGGTCGGATCCGTGATTTGTCCCCGGTCCACGTATTCGCCCAGCCCGTCGTCCGTCTTCGACTCCAGCACGAACATACGATGATTCTCTAACCGGCCGTCGTCCGCGGTGTAGTAAATATACCATTTGCCATTCAGCCAATGGAGTTCCGGCGCCCAGATATCCTTGGAATTCGGGCCTGCGGCCGGCGGCTTCCAGACGACGGCTGTCTCGGCGCCCGCCATGTCGGTCAACGAGCGGGACTTCCATATCTGAATGGCATTGCCGACCGTATGCGTATAGTAATAATAGCCGTCATCATGCTTGATGACCCACGGATCCGCCCCGAAATTCATGATCGGGTTCGCGAAGGTCGCGGCCTTTCCGCCGCCGCTGGACCCCGCGCCGCCGATATCGCACCCGGACAGACAAAGTGCGGCTGCCGCGCACCAGCCCGAAGCGAAGCGCGCCCGCTTGTTCATAGAACCCAGCCCCCGATTCACAGAAGTCAGAGAAACTACATAATAGCTGTTTTATTTCATATTTTATGAATTGTTTTATTTTATATTAGGGGGCCGGAGCTTAAATGTCAACGATTTCAAACGAATATTCTGTAACAAATATCCGCCAAAAAACCGTAATTGCAGGCGGGTTGCAATGAAGAGTTGAGCTCAATCGTCTTCCAACGAATAATGCACCTTCAGAACGATATCCTGCTCATAATCTCCGAATTGGCGACCGAACAGGTTGATGCCTCCCTGGTGGACCGCGTCCGGCTTCACACCGATCCGCAGTCGGACGTTGGGGCGATGGATCAGCTTCAAATCGTGAATCGTCACGTCCGAGACCTTGTTCATATCGAGGGTCGTTCGCTCCCTGTCGATTCGCCAGGTTTTCAATAGTCCGTATTGCGTCATCCAATCGAGCCACCAGGCCGGATTCAGCTTGCCTCTCCGGTCGCCGAAATCGCCCGGGCTGGTCCAGGTGCCGATCTCCACGCCGTTGATCCAGAACGTGATGTCGGAGGGCCAATTGTTATCGTAATTGGGCGCTTCCGAGCACAGTTCCATCGACAGCTCCAGCGATTCGACGCGAGCCTTCGGCGGCAGCTCCAGCGGAACCAAGTATTCCACGAAGCCCTTCCGGAACCAGATGATCTGGGCGCCGACATGCTTCGGATGATAGAAGCTGGCCGGTTCGTCCTCCCGGATCAGCATTCCGTCCGCATTGGCCATTCCGCAGGTCGGAAATACTTCGCAATCGCTGTAGTAACCGATCGGCATCTCCATCTCGTAGACGTGCCCGGCGCCTTTGGGCAGCGATATGGCCGGATTGAACGCGATGTGGATATCGTCGTAGTTCCGGCTGCATACCTTCATCGCACCGCGGGAAGCCGGCAGCAGCTCGGTATTGATCAGCTTCGCGGCTTCCAGCACCTTCACGTTGTTCGCCACTGTCGATACCGGCAGCTTCAGCGCTTCGGCGATCTCGACTACGTTTAACTTCTGCGAGCTCAGCAATCGCAGAATATCGACGCGCGAGCGTGTCGACAAGGCGTGCGATACCTTGACCAGCTTGTCCGGGTCGTCGAAATTTAACTCCAGCACGCTCTGCACCGCCTTTAATTGGTTGAAAGGGATCATTCTTACATGAAGTTTACACGTATCGCCACTCGGAATCAAGATATTTGGATTAAAACAAACTCTTTAAATTCTTCCTCTTCCGCTCTGCGGAGCTTGCGTATAGGCTCTTATTCGCTTCGCACGTCGTAGAGAACGCGAACGAGCAAACCTTGGGCGTAATTGCCGAAGCTTCTGCCGTAGATCGTCAGTCCCCGCTTGTTAACGGACTTGTCCGTCACCGCGATCCGGAACGAAAGCTCGCTCTTGTAATCCAGCCGGATCTGATCGATCGTGACGTTCGAGATTCGGCATCCGTCGATAAAGCTGCCCTCGCGGTTGATGCGAATGAGCTTCAGCATGCCGTATTGATTCAGATGGGGCGGCCACCAGTCCGGATTGAACGTTCCTCTCGCGGTCCCGAAGTCTCCGGGGCTCGTCCAGAACCCCAACTCGATCCCGTTCAGGTAGAAATAAATGTCGGACGGATAGTTGTCGCAGTAGCCGGGGGCCTCCGAACCGAGTTCCATCGACAGCTGGATTTCCCGGAACGCCTGGTTCGGCTTCAAATAGTTCGGGATCCGATACTCCAGATAGCCTTCCGCAAGCCAGATGATTTCGGAATCGATCCGCTGCGGATCGGCGAAATAGCGGGGGTCGTCGAAGTCGCCGATGATGCTGTTTTTGGTGGCGAGGCCGCAGGTCGGAGCTGCCTGATAGTCGCTGTAATGTCCGACCTGGAGCTCGACTTCGTACAAGTTGTCGACATCCTTCTTGTACAGATCGATCATGATCTTGTCCTTGTTCAAATAACAAAGCTTCTGAATGCCGTGCTTGCCGACCGACGTATTGATCTCGATCAGGCCGCTCTCTTCGAGCTTCTTGACGTGCATGGTGATGGCGCCGTTGCTGAGGTTGAGCCTGTTGGCGAGATCGTTCAGGTTCAGCGACTGGTTCCTCGCCAGCAACTCGATAATTTGAATGCGGATTTCCGAGCTCAGCGCTTTGAAGATATCGATGCCGCTCATCAAATCTTTGATATAGATCATCAACCATAGTGCTCCTTTGATCCGTTTTCCGAACGGCAGCTGAAGAAGACGACGCCATGGACCGTTTCAGCGCTTTCGCGGTTGCTTCCTATTTTACTACATATTTTTTTGAAATAAAACATGCGGCCATTCGACAAGATGCGAATAGAGTCCCGGTTCAAGCCGCTTTATATCCTTAAACAAAATATAAAAAGATTTAGGTTATTGTTTACAACCGGCCAATCGTATGTTATTTTATGGTTGCAAGCGAATTCATTTAAACATCTCAAAACCAATTTAGGTAAACATGAAACAAGGGGGTGTCTTCCATGAGCGGCGGGAACGCGAGACCGCCGTCGAAGTACGGGGACCGTTGTTCTGTGGGCATGCGCGAGTCTTCTTTTTTGCTGTATCGTTGTTTTAAGAAAAGGTGAAATTGTACAGGAATTTACGGGAGGGGCACGGATGAGAACAAAGTGGTTGACCGTCTTGTCGATCATCTCGATCGTCGCGCTTCTGGCGGGGTGCGGCGGCAAATCGTCGTCGGAGAGCAAGAGCTCGGTGCTGGACGGAGGAGCGGGAGCGAACGCGACGGAGCTGGAATACTGGACGTTCGTCGAATTGCACGGGCAGCACTTCCAGAAGATGCTGGAGAAGTGGAACGCCGCTCACCCGGATCGGCAAATCAAGCTGAAAGTGACGGTCATGCCGTACGACGACATGCACAACAAGCTCGCGATCGCCGTGCAGACGGGCAAGGGCGCGCCGGATATCGCGGACATTGAGGTCGGCAAGTTCCCGGATTTCCTCAAGGGGACGCCGCAGCTCGTACCGCTTGACGACGTCATCGCTCCTTACAAGGACAAGGTCGTCCAGTCGCGCCTCGACATCTACAGCAAGGACGGCCACGTCTACGGAGCTCCGACGCACGTGGGCGCCGCGCTCGCCTTCTACAACACGGAGATTCTGGAGCAGGCCGGCGTCGACTACAAGACGATCGACACGTGGGACGATTACAAGAAAGCCGGGGAGCAGGTGTACGAGAAAACCGGCAAATACATGGGCACGGCCGATACGAGCGCGCTGTGGCAGGCGTCGATGATGCTCGCCGAGCAGGGCAAGGATTTCACGGACGACGCCGGCAATCCGGTCGTCAATTCGCCGGAGCTGATCAAGGGGCTGACCATTCTGCAGGATCTGGAAAAGGATCACGTGCTCGCCACGATCGCCGGAGGACAGCCGGATACGGAGGAAGCGTACGGCGAGTTCAACAAGGGCAACTACGCGAGCATGATGATGCCGTTCTGGATCATGTCCCGCTTCGTCAATTACATGCCGGATCTGCAGGGCAAGATCGCGATCGCGCCGATTCCGGTAATCGAGAAAGGCCAGCCCCGATCGTACGGAGGCGGCGGCACGGGCACGGTTGTGACGAAGACGGCCAAGGACGTCGAGCTGGCCAAGGAATTCGTCGCCTACGCCAAGCTGTCGCAAGAGGCCGAGATCGAAATCTGGAATACGCTCGGCTTCGACCCGGTGAACACGGAAGTCTGGACGATGAAGGAAGTGACGCACAACCCCGACAACAAGTACGTGCAATACTTCCAGAACAATCCGTTCGACGTGCTGAACGAAATCAAGGACGGCATTCAGCGGATCAAGTCGACGCCGGCTTCGCCGACGATCAACAACGTGCTCGGCACGACGACGCTGAACGAGATCTTCGAAGACGGCAGAGACGTGACGGAAGCGCTGAACGACGCGCAGAAGCAAATCGAAGAGCAGCTGCAATAGCGCCGGCAAGAGCGGCTGCCGTGCGAATGACGGAGCCGCTCCGACCGGGGCGGCTTCATACTCGGAAGACATGAGGTGCGGATCGCATGGTCAAACGGTTTCTTTATTCCCAGAAGGCGGCCCCCTATGTGTTCGTCCTGCCGTTTGTTCTCGTGTTCCTGCTGTTCTGGGTGTATCCGCTGGGAAGCTCGGTCGAAATGGGGTTTCAGAAAATCTCGCTCGGCCAGGGCTCGCAGTGGGTCGGACTCGACAACTACGCCAAATTGGCGGACGACGAGATTTTCCGCAAGGCGGTGGCGAACAGCTTTGTGTATACGTTGCTGACGCTGGCGATTCTCATTCCGTTCCCGATGGTCTTCGCCGTGCTGATCAACAGCAAGTGGATGTGGGCCCGCGAATTTTTCAAATCCGCGTTTTTCCTGCCGGCGCTCACGTCCGTCGTGGTGGCGGGCACGATCTTCCGGCTCAGCTTCGGCGAGATGGATACTTCGCTGATCAACAGCTTCCTGGGCTGGTTCGGGGCCGAGCCGGTCAAATTTCTGAAGGGGCAGGCGACCGGCTTCGCCGCGCTGCTGGCGCTCGCCACATGGCGCTGGACGGGTGTCAATATGCTCTATTATTTGTCCGGGCTCAAGAACATTCCGGAAGAATATTACGAAGCCGCTTCCATCGACGGGGCGTCGCCGCTGCAGCGGTTCTTCCACATCACGGTCCCGATGCTGAAGCCGACGACGATCTACGTCGTAACGATCAGCATCTACGCCGGTCTGGCGATGTTCGTCGAGAGCATGATGCTGTGGAACGGCAACAACTCCCCCAAGAACATCGGCCTGACGATCGTCGGTTACTTGTACCGGCAAGGGATCGAGAAGAACGAAATGGGCTACGCCGCAGCCGTCGGCATCGTGCTCCTGGCGATGGCGATGGCGATCAACCTGGCGCAGCTGACGCTTACCGGCATGTTCAAGAAGGAGGATTGACATGGCGCGGCAGCTTCCGAAGAAGATCGCTCTCTTTGCTTTTTTTGCCGTCCTGTGCCTGCTCGTGCTGCTTCCGTTTTACGCGATCGCGCTCGGTTCCTTCAAGCCGGGCAAGGAACTGGTCCGCAACGGGCTCAACCTGGACTTCGACCTGTCGATCATGAGCTTCGACAACTTCGTCTTCCTGTTCACGGGGGAGCATTCCTACTTCACCTGGTTTTTCAACTCGCTGCTGCTGACGATCGTTCAGGTCTCCCTGACCCTGCTGGTCAGTTCCTTCGTCGCTTACGGATTCGCGGCGTACGAGTTCAAGGGCAAAAGCTTCCTGTTCGTTTGCGTGCTGCTCATCTTGATGGTGCCGTTCGAAATTTTGCTGCTTCCGCTGTACAAGCTGATGTACGATTTCCGGTTGATGAACACGTACGCGGCGATTGTGCTGCCGGGCCTGGCGAATGCCGCCACGATCTTCTTCTTCCGCCAATACCTGCGGGGCATTCCCGCCGAGATCGTCACGGCCGGACGGGTCGACGGGGCGAGCGAATACGGCATCTACTTCCGGCTCATCTTGCCGGTCATGAAGCCCGCGTTCGCGGCGATGGCCATTCTGAACGGCATGAACAGCTGGAACAATCTGCTGTGGCCGTTCATGGTGCTGAGCGACGAGAACAAGTATACGCTGCCGATCGGTCTGAAGACGCTGCTCACGCCGTACGGGAACAACTACGATCTGTTGATTGTCGGCTCGTTTTTTTCGATTTTGCCGATCTTCGCCTTGTTCCTCGGCTTCCAGCGCTACTTTATCGACGGCATGACGGCCGGTTCGGTCAAAGGATAGCGGGAGCGGTTGAACGTTCGCTGCATCCGGCTCCGTTCTCGGCGGCTTGGCGCAGGGAGCGGAAGCGGCGCGCGGCCGGGTCCGCCCCTGGAGCCTTGGGACCGCCCCTCAACGGGGAGGCTTGACGACTTTGGGAAGCTCGATCGTCACGGCGGTGCCTTCGTGCAACCGGCTGTCGATGCGCAGCGCCGCCTGCCGGTCGAACAGATGCTCCAGCCGTTTCTTCGTGTTGGCCAGACCGATGTGGCGCAGCCCGCTGTTTTTGCGCGTCTCGACCCGCTCCCAAATCGTGGCGAGTTGTTCCGGCTCAAGGCCGATCCCGTCATCCTCGATCCGGATGACCAGAGTCCGCTCGCGCGCGGAAACGGACAGGCGGATGGTGCCGAACGCGTCTTTCGGACAGATGCCGTGAAAGATCGCGTTTTCGATAAACGGCTGGATCAAATGGCGGGGAACGAAACATTCGAGCGCTTCGTTGTCCACGTCCTGAACGACCTCGAACATGCCGGCGTACCGGTACGACTGGATCTCGATATAGTCCTGCAGCAGGCTCAGCTCGTCGCGAAGCGGAATGAGCGTTCTCGCGCCGCCGATCTTGCCGGCGTCCTGCAACAGACGAATCAGCGCGCCGGTCATGCGGACGATGTCGCGGTTGCCCTGCTTTTCGGCCATGTACATGACGGCGTTCAGCGTGTTGTAGACGAAATGCGGGTTCAACTGCGACAGCAGCAGCTCAAGCTCCATCTCCCGCTTGTTCTTCTCGTAACGGATCGATTCCTCCAGGTGCGCACGAAGCTGCTGCGTCATCCGATTGAAGCCTTGCCCCAGCTTTTCCAGTTCGTCCCCCGTCCGGATGTCGACGGAAGCCTGCAGGTTGCCGCTCGAGACGATATTCATCGCATGGTACAGCCGCATGATCGGGCGCGTGATGCGGAGAATGGCCGGCATCGTGAGCAACAGCGTCATAATCGTGCTGGTGACCGAGAATACGCCGAGCAAATAGAGCACGAATCGCCCCCGTTCCATCAGCTTCTGCTGCGAGATGAACGCGACAAGCATCCAGGGGTTCTCGTTCGAGCGCTCGACCAGCAGATAGCCGTTCCGGACTTGGACGGCGCCTTCGCCCGGCTCCGAGCCGACGGATCGGATCAGCTCGTCCGCGGACATCGCCCCGAGATCGTCCGCCTCCTTCTCGTACAGCACGGTTCCCCCCTCATGCAGCCACATCAATCCTTCAAAGCCGCGGCTGCCGAAGTCCAGCAGGCTCTTGAAATGTTCATAGTCGAGATTGACGATCAGTTCGCCGATTTTGTTCTCGGGCTGTTCAAGGTCACGGGCGGAGACGATAAAGCTGATCATGGCGCCCGTTTGCGAGGCGTTGCTCGATACCAGCAAATCGTGGGGCTCGGAGAAGGCGTAATCTTGACCGGACCGCTTGTAATTCTGGTACCAGTCTTCCTTCAACCGCTCGGAGAAATAACGGTCGTTGGCCGATTCGCTCCAGAACGCCCGCCCGTCCGGCAATATGAGCGCGAAGCTGTGCACTTCCTTGCGGAGTCCCTTGTTGCCGTCCAAATAGTCCAGCGTATGCTTGAGAATGGCGAACTGATCGTAGGTGTCCAGACGGCTGAACGTCTTGTAGAACGACTGCACCTGTGCGGAAATGATCAAATAGAAGGAAAACTTGGCGATATCGTCCGACATGTATTCGAGTTGCCGCATCGTTTGAGCGAGGCTGGTCTCGTCCTCGCGAAGCATCTGGCCGATGAGGATCGTGCGGTAGTAATAGTAGGTGAACCCGGCCGACAACAGGAAGCTGGCGGCTGCGACGACGGCGATCCGCCGCATAATGACGGAACGAAGCCTTCTCATCAGGCCTGGACTCCGTGACGGTACTGGTGGGGAAGCAGACCGGTCACTTTTTTGAACACTTGGCTGAAATGCTGGGGCGAGCGGTAGCCGACTCTTGCGCACACATCCGTCATTTTCGCGTCCTCCCGGCTGAGGATCCGCTTGGCCTGCTCGATCCGGATCTCGGTCAGATAGTCGTGAAACGTCCGGTCCATCTCCCGCTTGAACAGCTGATGCAGATAGGACGAACTGATGCCGAGCGAATAGGCCACGTCTTCGATGTTGATGTCCTCGTGATAATGCTCCCCGATGTAGCAGACGGCTTTCCGCAGTTTGCCGGACAGGTTGCGGTACGGGCTTGCGGCGGAGCAAACGCCGACGATCCAATCGATCAGCCGGCTGCGGACCTGGTCGATATGATAAGCCGGCACGCCGCGGCGCGGGTCGAGCGCATCTTCCGCGGGCAACCCCTTGGCGGCGAGCAGCTCGCTTGCGGCGGCGGTCGCGGTGCGAATCGTTTCGTGCAGCAGGGGCAGGTTCCAGTACGGGCGGACGGTCATATCGAACAACCGGTTGATAGCGCTTACGATCCGGTCCGCGTCAAGCTGCCGGATCGTTTCGGCCAGCCTGGCCAGTTCGGCCGTCCGCGCTCCCCGCAGCGGCGGAGAGGAGCCGTCCCCGTCGCCGAGCGGGAGATCGTCCGCGCACATGAGCGCGTCCTTGCCGCAAAACACCGCATGGCGGGCAGCCGCTTCGACTCGCTGCAACGAGCGGGACAAGGTGGAGAGACCTTCATCGTGAAATGAGTAAAAAAGCGAGAACGGGCGCCTGAAACGGCTTCTGATCCGGCCCTGCAGCCCGGCGGCGAGCTCGCGGAACGATTCGCGCCCGGGGGCGGCGGTTCGCGCTCTCCGGGCGTACACGGCGATATACCGGGAGCGATCGAGGGCCAATTCGCCGACCGGTGCCCAATCGGGATGATGGGCCGGCGGCAGAAGATCATCCTCGGGCCAACGGAAGGCCGCCGCGCATGCGGTTCCGCCGTCGGCGGGAGGAACCGGGGCGAAGGGCAAATCCTCCTGCATCAGCGCCAGCGCAAACGGAGGGTGGAATTCGCCCCCGGCCGGCGCCAACGCTTCGCCGCCGGCGAGCGCCCGCTTCAGCTGCCGGGCGCGCTCGATCCGGCGCTGCTGTTCATCCGCCCGCCAGGCGAGCTTCGCCTTGTGCAGCGCTTGCAGCAAGCGGTCCCGGTCCAATTCGTGCTTGATCAGATAGCCGGATACGTTCCCCAAGGCAATCGCTTGCCGCGCGAAGTCGAAATCTTCATACGCGCTCATAATGATGAATTTGACGCCCAGCTTGCGTTCGGACGCGGCGCGGATCAGATCCAGTCCGTCCATGACCGGCATGCGGATATCCGCGATGACGATTTGCGGCCGGATCTGCTCGCACAGCCGCAAAGCGCTCTTGCCGTTCGTCGCCGTCGCCGCCATCTCGTACCCGTGTCGGCTCCATTCGATCAGATTGCCGACGCGCTCGAGCGCGATGCGTTCGTCATCCACCAGCACGACCTTCATGCGGTTCCTCCTCCCCTTGGCGCACTCATGGCGTTGCAGTCCAAATTATAACGCAGCGGGGGGGAAAGGAAGCAAGCGTCTGTGCAGAAAGCCGACCAAAAGTGCAGATTTCCGATATTTACGATCGGAGGCAAGCGGCGATATGATTCGTAAGCGGATACACGAAAACGATGGAAAGCGAGGGTTTACCATGAGGAAATCCGGTGGAACCAAACGAATCGTCGTCGCGCTCGTCCTTGGGCTGCTGGCCGCCATGATCGCGGCTTGCGGGGGAGGAGATGCGGGAAGCGCAAGTCCGGGCGCATCCGCGGGAGCCGGAGCGAGCGCGTCCGGAGGAGGCGCCGCTCCCAAAGACGCCGGAAGCGGAGCGGAAGCCGGCTCCGGCGGGGACGAGTCGTTGAAGGGCGAATTCGTGCTGTGGACGTGGGAGCCCGAGCATCCGACGGCGCTTGCTGCCTTCAACAAGAAATACCCGAACATCAAGATGAAGCGGGTGAACGTGGCGGCGGAGGACGTCCCGAAGAAGCTGCAGACGACGATCGCTTCCGGAGGCGAACTGCCGGATGTCATCCGCATCGAGCGGGGACAGAAGGCGAAGATCTTCGATATGGGCATACTGCAAGACTTGAGCGCGGCGCCGTACAACGCGGACACCTCGCTGCTGTTCGATTACGATATCCCGGCCTTTTCCGTCGACGGCAAGCTGGTCGCGATCCCGGACGATATGAGCATTGCCGGACTTGCTTATCTCAAGCCGCTGGCCAAGGAGTACTTCGGCACGGACGATCCGGAAGAGATGGAGAAGCTGTTCACGAGCTGGGATGTCTTCATCGAGAAGGGGAAGGAGGCCGTTCAGAAAAGCGGCGGCAAGGTGAAGATGTTCCCGAGCCTCGGCGATGTGAACGATATCTTGAAGGGGCAGCGGCCCGAGCCCTACTTCGACGGGAACAAGCTGAACCTCTCCGTGCTCGAAGGCGTCTTGTCCGCTCTGGTGAAGTTCCGCGACGCCGGCATCGTGGATAAGCTGGACCAATGGACGCCCGCATGGAACGCCGCGTTCGGCGGAGACAAATACATCTTCGCCGAAAGCCCGGTTTGGATGCCGCAATACGTCATCGGCCCGAACGACAAACAGGACGACCGGTGGGCGCTCATGGTTCCGCCCGGAGGCGGCATCGTCCGCGGCGGGTCGTCGCACGGAATCCCGAAGGGAGCCAAAAACGCCGAACTGGCCTGGAAATGGATCGAGTTCACCTCCATGTCGCAGGAGGGCGCCGATGCGCAAAAAGCGGACGGCGTGTTTACGCACTACAAAAAAGCGTACGACGATCCTTCCTTTACGAATTGGACGTGGCGGAACTTCGGCAGCCAAAATATCGGCGAGAAATATTTCGTGGACATCTCCGCGACGACGAAGGATATGCCGGAGAACATCAACGACACGTATCTCGACGAAGCGATGAGCATCGTGCTGCAGACGCTGGCGAAGGACGATTCCTTCGGCCTGGAGCAGGCGATGGACCGCATCCAAAAAGAGTTGAAGGCCAAAGCGCCTGACATTGCCTGGTGAGCGACATGAACGCCGCCAACAAAAGATGGGTGCCATTCGCGTTTCTCTCGCCGTACCTGCTGCTCTATTTGGCCTTCGGGCTGTTCCCGATCGTGTTCTCGTTTTATGTCAGCCTGACCAGTTGGGACGGCATCGGCGGCAAGACGTTCGTCGGATGGGACAATTACAAATTTCTGTTCAACCCGGATTCGCACTTCTTCCAGTCGGTCGGCAATACGCTGCTGTTTGTCGCCCTGACCTTGCCGGTGCAAATCGTGCTCGGACTGGTCATCGCCACGCTGCTGTACAGCCGTTGGGTGAAGTGGAGAGGCTTGTTCCAACTGATCCACTTCTTGCCCTACATCGTGACGCCGGTGGCGGTCGGGCTCATGTTCAATCTATTGTTCGACTGGCAGACCGGAGTCGTGAACAAAGTGCTGCTGAAGCTGGGCCTCGTCGATGAAGGCATCTACTGGCTCGGAGAGCCGCTGTATGCGCGGATGGTCATCGTGCTGATGCTCATTTGGAAAGGGTTCGGCTATACGATGGTCTTTTACCTGGCGGGTCTGGCCAACGTTCCGAAGGATCTGCACGAGGCGGCGCAGGTGGACGGAGCGAGCGGGTTGCGTTCCTTCTTCTCAATCACGCTTCCGCTTCTGAAGCCGGTGACGGTGTTTATCGTCATCACGGGCATTATCGGCGGCTTCCAACTACTGGAGGAGCCGATGCTGCTGCTGACCGGTTCGGGCATGGGCTCCAGCGTCGCGGTCATCGGCGGACCGGACCGCTGCTGTCTCACGACCGTGTGGAACATGTACGACACCGCGTACGGCAGCACGACCCGTTACGGGCTCGGCGCGGCGATCGCCTACGGGCTCTGCGTAATCATCGCCGCATTCTCCTTTGTCGGCGCCCGATTTTACAGGGGGGATTCCGAATGAGCCCTGCGCTGAAAAAGACGCTCGCCACGCTGACGATGGCGCTGCTGTCGGTCTTTTCGCTGCTGCCCTTCTATATGATGACGATTATGGGGACGTACCGGAACGAGGAGTTGTTCGCCAACATCGTGCTCGTTCCCGGTTCGTATCTGCTCGAAAATCTCAAGACGGTCGCGGCCAGCCGCTTCGATCTCGTCTACTTGAACAGCCTGATCGTATCGCTCAGCAGCACGGCGTTGTCCGTGTTCGTGAGCGCGTCCGCCGGTTTCGCCTTTGCGAAGCATGAATTCAGGCACAAGAACAAAATTTTCTCGTTCGTGCTGCTGACGATGATGATTCCGGGCCAGCTCGGGCTCGTCGCTTACGTCATCGAGATGCGTTACCTGCACCTGTCCGGCACGCTCGTTCCGCTCATTTTGCCCTGGGTGGCCAACGCGTTCGGGGTATACTGGATGACGCAGTTCATCCGTTCGTCCGTGCCGACGGAAGTGCTGGAAAGCGCGAAGATCGACGGCTGCTCGGACATCGGGCTCTTCTTCCGAATGGTGATTCCGTTCATCTATCCGGCGATTACGACGCTGTCGCTGCTCGTGTTCCTGTGGTCCTGGAACAATTACCTGCTGCCGCTCATTATCATCAACAAGCCGGAGCTGTACACGATCCCGCTCGGCATCACCTCGCTCGGCGACGCGTACCGCACCGATTTGGCCGCGCAAATTCTCGGCCTTACGCTGGGCACGCTGCCGGTACTCGTGCTGTTTGCCGTCGGGTCCAAAAGCTTCATTCGCGGCTTGACGGCGGGGTCGGTCAAAGGTTGAGGCAACCGGCTGCGGCGGCGCAAGCGCGTCCGCGCGGCGGGGACTGCAGCTCGCCGCGCGGACTTCGCCGAGAACGTATGGCCGGGCCGCTTCCGTCATCTGCGGCGGCGTTAATCTCTCATCCGCCTGCCGATCCACTCCTCATACACCCGGCTGAGCGCCGCCAGATCTTCCTCGCCGTAGCCTTTGGCCTCTCCCGTCTGGAACAGGCTTTTGGCGGCTTCGAGCATCGGCGTCGGCACGCCCATGCCGTCGGACAGCACGGACGACAGCTTGAGGTCCTTGAGCATGAGCGCCAGCGCGAATTGGACGGAGAAGTCGCCGGCCAATATTTTCGGCCCTTTAAGCTCGGCCTGCTTGCTGGCAGCGCCGCCGCCTTGCACGACGCGCACGAACGACTCCAGGTTCAGGCCGCCCTTGGCGGCGATGGCCATGCCCTCGATCAGCCCGGCGGCGTTGATGCCGACGATCGCGTTGTGGGCGAGCTTGGCGGTGGCGCCGCTGCCGCTCTCGCCCATCGGCACGATGTCCCGGCCCATGGCGAGAAAGATGTCGCGGCAGCTCTCGATCGCCTGGCGGTCGCCGCCGACCATGAACAGCAGCGTGCCCTGGATCGCGCCGTCCTTGCTGCCGGTGACGGGGGCGTCGAGGAAGGAGCCGCCGCGGGCGGCGGCGTCGGCCGCCAGCCGGCGGACGAGCGCCGGGGAGACGGTGCTGCTGTCGATGAGGATGGAGCCCGGCCGCATGCCGCCAAGCACCCCGTCGTCGCCGTAATACACCTGTTCGACGGCGCTGTCGTTGCTGACGATCGTCACGACGACGTCCGACTTCTCGGCGGCTTCCTTCGGCGACGAGGCGACGGCCGCCCCCGCCGAAGCGAGCTCGTCCGCCTTGCCGGGCGTGCGGTTGTAGACGGTGACGGCGTGCCCTTTGCGCAGCAGGTTGGCGGCCATGGGCAGCCCCATCGTGCCGAGTCCGATAAATCCGATTTGAGCCATGGTTGTTCCCTCCTTCGTTCCTTCTTCCCGATTATAGCATTCTGTCCGCCATCCGTCGTCTTGGCGATCATGCCCGGCGCGCCGAACCGCCGGCCGGTTCGTTCGGAGAACCCGCCGCCTTCGTCCGGCGCGCCGCCCTTTTCGCCGATGCGGGCCGCCGCCTTTCCCACCCGTTCGGGGCGGCGGCGCCGGCATTCGCCGTCGGTCGGCACGAACGGCGAAAGGCAGACGGACGGCGGCGATTTCGTCCGGCAAAGCTTGTATTGGAAAGGCGCTTGAAGTATGCTAAGGCTACGGTCCTCTGACCTGAAGAGCGTTTACGAAAGGAGCTTGTTCACCTTGAGCCAAAGCATTCGATTCGACTATTCCAAAGCGCTGAAGTTCGTCGGCCGGCACGAGATCGACAACTTGGCGCCTGCCGTCAAGCTGGCCCACGAGCAGTTACATAACGGGACCGGAGCCGGCTCCGACTTCCTGGGGTGGATCAACCTTCCGTTCGACTACGACAAGGAAGAGTTCTCCCGCATCCAGAAGGCCGCCAAGAAGATCCAGTCGGACTCGGACGCGCTCGTCGTCATCGGCATCGGCGGCTCCTATCTCGGCGCCCGCGCCGCGATCGAGATGCTGTCGCATTCCTTCTACAATACGCTGTCCAAGGAACAGCGCAAGACGCCGCAGATCTTTTTCGCCGGGAACAACATCAGCTCCACTTACGTGGCGCACCTGCTGCAGGCGCTTGAAGGCAAGGACTGGTCGATCAACGTCATCTCCAAGTCCGGCACGACGACCGAGCCGGCCGTGGCGTTTCGCATCTTCCGCGAAGCGCTCGAATCCAAGTACGGCAAGGAAGCGGCCAAGGGGCGCATCTATGCGACGACCGACAAGGCTCGCGGCGCGCTGAAGAAGTTGGCGACGGAGGAAGGCTACGAATCGTTCGTCATTCCGGACGACGTGGGCGGGCGCTACTCCGTGCTGACGGCCGTCGGCTTGCTGCCGATCGCCGTCGCCGGCATCGACATCGAAGAGATGATGCAGGGCGCGCAGGAAGCGGCGAAGCTTTACAACAACCCCAACCTGAGCGAGAACCCGGCCTACCAGTATGCGGCCATCCGCAACGCGCTGTACCGCAAGGGCAAGACGGTCGAAATCCTCGTGAATTACGAGCCGGGCCTGCACTACGTGTCGGAATGGTGGAAGCAGCTGTACGGGGAGAGCGAAGGCAAGGATTACAAGGGCATCTACCCGGCGTCCGTCGACTTCTCCACCGATCTGCACTCGATGGGACAGTTCATTCAGGAGGGCAACCGGATCATCTTCGAAACGGTCATTCAGGTGGCTCAGGTCAAGGAGCACATTACGCTGAAGAGCGACCCGGACGATCTCGACGGCCTGAACTTCCTCGCCGGCAAGACGCTCGACTTCGTCAACAAGAAGGCGTTCGAAGGCACGATTCTGGCGCACACGGACGGCAACGTGCCGAACCTGGTCGTGGAAATTCCGGACATGACGCCGCGCTCGTTCGGCAAGCTCGTCTACTTCTTCGAGATCGCCTGCGGCGTCAGCGGCTATCTGCTCGGCGTCAACCCGTTCGACCAGCCCGGCGTCGAGGCGTACAAGGTGAACATGTTCGCGCTGCTCGGCAAGCCGGGGTTCGAGGACAAGAAGAAGGAGCTGGAGGCCCGGCTGTAAAGCCGAAGCCGAATCCGCCGCGCCGCGACGCATGGCATGACGAAGGGCGTTCCCGGGAAGCAAGTTCCGGGGGACGCTCCTTTTTTTACGGCGGCATCGCGGACGAAAAAAAGCTGCGGAACAAGCATGCCGGCCGGCGCGCATGCGGTGCGGATCATCGCAAGCGGCGCGGTCGCCGGGGATGGCCGCTGTTTTTTTGTCGAAACCGGCAGCAATCCGGCGAACGTTCTTGTACAATAGTAAAGATGGGGAAAAGGTCCGGGGCGCGGGGGAGTTGGAGCTGGATGGTTCGCAAGGTTGCGGCGCTTTTGGCGGTGCTCGTTTGTTTGCTGCTGCCCGCCTATTCCGTCTGCCGTTCCGAGCTGGCGGAGCGGGGGCCCGTCGCCTCGGCCGGCTTGCTCGACCTGAGCCGGTGGGATTTCGACGCCAAAGGAACGTTGGCGTTGAACGGAGAGTGGGCGTTTTACCGGGGACAGCTGCTGACGCCCGCTTCCTTCGCGTCCCGCGCGGCGAACCGTCCCCTCCGGACGGCGTACGTGAACGTGCCGGGGCCTTGGAATTCGTACATCGGCGCGGAAGGGAAAGCGGGCCCCTACGGATACGGCACGTACCGGCTGCGCGTTCGTCTGCCCGGAAACGGCGGCGGCGTATGGGGCATCTACACCGACTCGATCCGGTTGTCCTGCCGGGTGTTCCTGAACGAATGGGAGGCCGCATCCTGCGGGCAACCGGGGCCGTCCAAGGACCGGGACCAGCCGGCCAACGTTCCGGCGGCGGGGTACGTCGCGGTGAACGGCAACGAGGTCGACATTCTCGTCCAGGTATCGAACTACTTGTACGGTTCGGGCGGCATCGTCAGCCCGATCGTGTTCGGCACGCAGGAAGCGGTGACGAAGTTGAGGGAATGGCGAACGCTGCAGGACCTCATCCTCGTCGCGGGTTTTCTCCTGCCGGCCGTCTACCTGCTGCTGATCTACCGCAACCGCAGGAAGGAGAAGGGGCTGCTTCACCTCGGCGCTTTTTGCATCGCCGGAATTTTCTTCGTCCTGACCCACGGGGAAAAGCTGATCGCAACAGCGCTTCCCGGCCTTGCCTACGAATGGATTCTGAAGATCCAGCTGGTGTCCACCACGTTCGGCTACTATTTCCTGCTGCGATACTGCGCCGGCCCGGCTCCGGCCCGCGTTCACCGCTTGCTGCTTCGCGCGCTCGGCGGTTTCTGCCTGCTCTCGCTGCTGCTCGCGATGTTCCCGTACCGCCTGTACGGCAAGCTCGAGCCGCTCATGTTCGCCTATACGCTGTGCTGCATCGTGTACACGGCCTACTTCGTCGTGCGCACTTTGCGCGCCAGCCGCGGGTCGACGCTCGAGTGGATCAGCCTGCAGAGCGTTCTGGTCATCATCAGCCTGATCACGCTCGCGGTGTTCGCCTCCGTCGACACCCGCACGACCGTCACCTTCGAAATGCTCGTGTTCGTGGGTTCGCAAGGGATTTTGCTGGCCCGCCGGTTCTCCCGGTCGTTCTGGGAAGTGGAGCAACTGTCGCGCCGGCTGTTGACGCTGGACGGGCTGAAGGACGAATTTCTGGCGAACACGTCCCACGAACTGAAGACGCCGCTTCACGGCATGATCAACATGGCCGATTCGCTGCTGCAAGGCGCGGCGGGGCCGCTGACGGACAAGCAGGCGCGCGACTTGGCGATGATCTCGGCGACCGGCAAGCGGCTGTCCTGGCTCGTGCGCGACATTCTCGATCTGGCCCGGCTGAAGAACGTCGGCGTCATGACGATGCGGAAGCGGCCGGTGCGGTTGCCCGACGTGGCGGCTTCGGTGCTGGAGGTCGTCCGGCATACGGCCGGCAGCCGTCGTCTCGCGTTCGCGCAGCGCTGGCCGGACGATCTGCCGCCGGTGCTGGCGGACGAGGACCGGCTGGCGCAAATCTTGTACAACCTGCTCGGCAACGCGGTAAAATATACGCCCGCCGGCGAGATCGCCATTTCGGCGAGAGTGGCGGGGGGCGAGGCGGTGGTGACGGTGTCCGACACGGGCGTCGGCATTCCGCCGGACAAGCTGAAGAGAATCTTCGCCGCATACGAGCGTCTGGGGGACCTCGATGCAAGCGGCGAAGGGACGGGACTCGGGCTCGGCATCACGAAGCGGCTGGTGGAGCTCGGAGGCGGGCGCATCTGGGTGGAATCGACCGTCGGCGCCGGCTCTTCCTTCCACTTTACGTTGCCGACGGCGGCCGAAGCGGACGAGTCCCCGGCCGAGCGGCAGCTTGCCGCGGCGGCGGACATCGTGGAGCCGGTCGCCGCGGCGGCGGACGGCGGCCCGTTCCCGAATGACGGCCCGTTCCCGAATGACGGCCGGTTCGCGGGTGACGGCCCGTTCCCGGATGACGCTCCGTTCCCGGACGGCGGCTTCGCGCCGCAAGGGACGGTGCTGATCGTCGACGACGACCCGGTCAACCTTCGGGTGCTGAGCAACCTCTTGTCGCTCGACCGTCACAAGGTGCTGACGGCGGAGAGCGGAGAGGAGGCGCTGCGGGCGCTTCAGAGCGGGGCCGGCGCCGATCTGGTCATCGCGGACTGGATGATGCCGGGCATGTCGGGCCTCACGCTGTGCCGGGAAATCCGCAAGCGGTACCGGCCGTCCGAGCTGCCGGTGCTGCTGCTGACGGCGCGCAGCCGGCCCGAGGATGTGCTGGCGGGCTTCCGCGAAGGCATCAACGATTTTCTCGGCAAGCCGGTCGATTCCGGCGAGCTGCGGGCACGCGCGAAGACGCTGATCGAGCTGCGCAAGTCGGTGCAGGAGACGATTCGCACCGAGATGGCTTTTCTGCAGGCGCAGATCAAGCCTCACTTCCTGTTCAACGCGCTGAACACGATCATGGCGGTCAGCCAGGTCGATGCGGACAAGACGATGGAACTGCTCGCCGAACTGAGCCGCTACCTGCGCAGCAGCTTCGACTTCCGCAACCGGGAGAAGCTGACGACGCTCGGCAAGGAGCTCGAACTGGTGCGCTCCTATCTGCGGCTGGAACAGACCCGGTTCGGCCGGCGGCTGCGGGTGGAGTTCGAACTGGACGACGTCCAGGACGCGGTTATCCCTCCGCTGACGATTCAGCCGATCGTCGAAAATGCGGTCCGCCACGGCATCATGAGCAAGATCGAGGGCGGAACGGTGCGCATCTCGGTGCGCAGCGCCGGCGGAGGCACGGAAGTCTCCGTCGCGGACGACGGGCCGGGCATGACGGAGGAGCAGGCGCTGCGGCTGCTGGCCGGTTCGGGCGAGCCGGCGGGCGGCGTCGGCGTCGTCAATGTGCAGCGCCGGCTGCTGGCGATGTTCGGCCACGGGCTCAACATCGAGAGCGAGCCGGGGCGCGGGACGACCGTGCGGTTCTGGGTGCCGGGACGTTCAAACGACCAATGAAAGGGGGGGCGGCGGTGCTGACCGAATACGCCACGCTTAGAGAGTACGGGGAAAGCGAAATCGTGATCAAAAGATCGCGCTTCATCGGCCACGCCAAGCCGGTGGAGAGCGAGGAAGAAGCGATCGCCTTCGTCGAAGAGATCAAGAAGCGCCACTGGAACGCCACCCACAACTGCTCCGCTTACCGCGTGGGCGAGCGCGACGAGTGGCAGAAGGCGTCGGACGACGGGGAGCCGAGCGGGACGGCCGGCAAGCCGATCCTGGAGGTGATCAAAAACCGCGGCCTGAAAAACGTCGCCGTCGTCGTGACCCGCTACTTCGGCGGCATTATGCTGGGAGCCGGCGGGCTCGTGCGGGCGTACACCGAAGGGGCGGCGGCCGGCATCGACGCGGCCGGGCCGATCGTGCGGGCGCTCCATCGCCGGATCGCCGTCGAACTGGATTACTCGTGGTACGGCAAGCTGGAGAACGAACTGCGCTCGCGCCAGGTTCGCGTGTCGGACGTCTCCTTCACCGACCGCGTGCGCGTTCTCTGCTGGCCGAAGATCGGCGAGGCCGAGCGGTTCGCCGCCCGGGTCGTCGATCTGACGCAGGGCCAGGCGGTGGTGGAGCCCGGCGAAACGCGCTATTTTATCGAAGGCGAATGAGCGGCCGGCCTGTCCGGGATCAGCTTGACGTAAAATTCCCGCGTGCGCGGGCCGTCGAATTCGCAGAAGTAGACGCCTTGCCACCGGCCGAGCAGCAGGCGGCCGCCGGAGACGATGACCGTCTGCGAAGCGCCGGTCGTGATCGCCTTCAGGTGCGAGGCGGTGTTGCCTTCTGCGTGGCGGTATTTCGGATGCGTCCACGGATACACTTCGTCCAGGCGCATCAGCACGTCCCGCTTGACGTCCGGGTCCGCATTCTCGTTGATGGCGATGCCGGCCGTCGTGTGCGGACAGTAGACGATCGCAATCCCCTCTTCCATGCCCGAGCGGGCGACCGCTGCGGCGACTTGGCGGGTGATGTCGATCATGTCGTCCCGTTTCGTCGTCTGCAATTGTTCCCTGTGCAGCATGCTTCGATCCACTCCCTCAAGTCAATTCGATTCCGATTATAACGAAATTTTCGTCCCCTTGGCCACCCGCGACCATCCGCTGCCATCCGCTGCATCCGCTGCTAATCCGCAACCACCCGTAGCCGCCCGCAATCGCCCGCAACCGCCAGCGAAAACGGCCGAACCGTTCGCCTCGTTCCCGACCGGCGGCAAGCGGCCGATCTTGGCGGCGGAATGCACCGCGTATAAGCTTTTTGAATAGCCTTCATTAGGAATCTTGATAAAGATGTGACTTTCTTCGTTTCCGCATTGACGAAGACGCCTTGTTTCTGCTACATTATCAATACCAACTAAGTTAATAGGAATTATCGATTCGGAAAAGGTTCGACATCTTCAGGGGGTTCGCATACGTGACCAACATGCTGCAGAACCGCTGGTGGAGCTGGGGATTCCGCAGCGCCGTTCTTCTTTATTTCGTTCTTCTGATCGTGTTTCCGATCGTCGGCATTTACGGGCAGTCGCTGTCGAACGGCTGGTCGGCGCTCGTCGCCAACCTGACCGAGCCGATCGCCTGGAAGGCGGTGATCCTGACGGCGAAGCTGGCGCTGGTGGCCACCGTGGTCAACGCTCTGATCGGCACGATGGCCGGCTGGGTGCTCATCCGCTACCGCTTCCCGGGCCGTAGCCTGCTGAACAGCATGGTCGATTTGCCGTTCGCGCTGCCGACCGCCGTCGTCGGGCTCATGATGCTGCTGCTGCTCGGCCCGCGCAGCGAAATCGGGAAATGGGCGGATTCGCTCGGCTACACGATCTTGTTCCACGAGCCGGCCATCGTCGTCGCCATGGTGTTCGTGACGTTCCCGTTCGTCATTCGCGCCGTCCAGCCGCTGCTGGAAGAGCTCGACGCGTCGGAGGAGGAAGCGGCCTACACGCTGGGCGCTTCGAAGGCGAAGACGTTCTTCCGCGTCATCTTGCCGGCGATGGCGCCGGGCATCGTCAGCGGCTCGATGCTCGCCTTTTCGCGCGCGCTCGCCGAGTTCGGCGCGGTCGTGCTCGTCGCCGGCAACATTCCCGGCCGCACGCTCGTCGCGTCCGTGTACATCTTCGGCCAGATCGAGAGCGACAATCCGGCCGGCGCGGCGGCCGTTTCCGTGCTGCTGCTCACGTTCTCGTTCATCGTCCTGTGGATCGTCAATGTCGTGCAGACGAGGAGGACGGGACGATGAAGGCTCTGTGGATCACGCTGACGTTTATCGTCTTCGCGGTGCTGCTCGGCGCTCCGGTCGTCCGGATCGCCTACGGCGCCTGGGACGAAGGGTGGAGCGGCTTCTCGGAAGGCCTGACGCGGCCGGAGGCGGTTCACGCCCTGATGATGACGGGGCTCATCGTCGTCATCGTCACGCTTATCAACGGGCTGTTCGGCGTCATGCTCGCCTTGTATCTCGTCCGGGCGAAGTGGCTCGGCCCCCAGGTCAAGCGCATCATGAACAGCATCGTCGACCTTCCCTTCGCCGTGTCGCCCGTCATCGGCGGCCTCATGATCGTGCTGCTGCTCGGCCCCGACACGGCGCTCGGCTCGCTATTGGACCAGGCCGGCGTGAAGATCGTTTACGCGCTGCCGGGCATGGTGATCGCCACGCTGTTTGTCACGTTCCCGCTTATCATCCGCGAGGTCATGCCGGTGCTGCAGGAGATCGGCGACCAGCAGGAGGAGGCGGCGCATCTGCTCGGGGCGTACGGATGGACGACGTTTTGGCGGGTCACCTGGCCGTCCATCCGCTGGAGCGTCGTTTACGGCGTCGTGCTGACCGTCGCCCGGACGCTCGGCGAATTCGGCGCGGTGCTCGTCGTTTCGGGGAATATTTTATTCAAGACGCAGACGGCGACGACGCTCGTCTACGAGGACGTCGAAAATTTCAACCTGACGGCGGCAAACGCGGTTGCGCTCGTGCTGGCGGCCTGCTCCGTCGGCCTGCTGCTGTTCATGGAATGGGCCAAATCCCGTAGAGCGAGCTGACAAAGGCACGGAATCGGAAAAGGAGGTCGTCCGCATGCACGTCGAGGTGCGCGGTTTGAATAAGAAGTTTGGCGATTTTCAGGCGGTTCGGAACGTGGAGTTTGCCATCGGCAAGGGTCAGCTGATCGGTCTGCTCGGGCCGAGCGGCGGCGGCAAGACGTCCATTCTGCGCATGCTGGCGGGATTGGAAAAGCCGGACACCGGCGACATCCTGTTCCACGGCCGGCGCGTCAACGATCTGCCGCCGCAGGAGCGGGGGATCGGCTTCGTGTTCCAGAACTACGCGCTGTTCAAGCATATGACCGTCGCGCAGAACATCGCCTTCGGCCTGGAAGTGAAGAAATGGCCGAAGCCGAAGATCAAGGAGCGGATCGCCGAGCTTGTCGAGCTGACCGGACTGGCCGGCTTCGAGAAGCGTTATCCGCACCAGCTGTCGGGCGGCCAGCGGCAGCGCGTGGCGTTCGCCCGGGCGCTGGCGCCGGAGCCGCAGCTGCTGCTGCTCGACGAGCCGTTCGCGGCGATCGACGCGAAGATCCGGCACGAGCTCCGCTCGTGGCTGCGCGAGATGATCGATCGGCTCGGCATTACGTCGATCTTCGTCACGCACGACCAGGACGAAGCGATCGAAGTGGCCGACGAGATCATGATCATCAACAAGGGCCAGGTTGAACAGAAGGGCACGCCGTGGGAAATTTACCAAAATCCGCAGACGCCGTTCGTCGCTTCCTTCATCGGAGAATCGACCGTCGTCGAGAACATCGCGTCGCTAAGGGGCTTCGAGGATGCCGCGAGCTGGCCGGGCACGCGCGCGCTGATCCGGCCCGAGTACGTCGAAGTCGGCCAGGAGAATGAGTTCATCCTGCTCTCCGCCACCGAGCGGGGCCGCGTCAGCCACGTTCATTTTCGCGGCAGCGAGTGGCTCGTCGAAGTGCAGGTGGGACAGATCAAGCTCGTCACCTACCGCTCGCTCGAGAAGAGCGTGCTGAAGCCGGGCGACGAGGTGCGCGTGCTTGTTCACCGCGCGTACCTGTTCAACGACAACGACAATTGGGTGATGGAAAATAAGCTGAAGCAGGAAGATCCGTTGCCGGTTCATATTTGAGCGGCCAACCGATCCATCGGCCTTCGGCTGGCCGTCGACCGTTCCGTCAGCCTGCGGCTGGCGACGGCCGGTTGCGGCTGACGATAAAAGTTTGCGGGGAGGAGATCAGGTCATGATGGCGGGAAGCCGACAACAGAACCGCGAGGCGAGCGGGGGTCGCCGCCGCTTCATCCGGCCCGCCGGCTGGGCGGCGGCCGCGGCGCTGGCGCTGACCCTCGCCGCGTGCGGCAGCTCCGGCGGCGGCAGCGCGCAACCGGCGGGCTCGACCGAGCCGGCGCCCGCAAGCGGGAAAGGCAGCGTGACGCTGGTGATCGGGGCCTATTCGGTGGCGAAGGACGCGCTGCAGGAGATCTTGCCGAAGTTCCGCGAGGAGTGGAAGCGGAAGACCGGGCAGGACGTGAAGTTCCAGGAGTCGTACGACGCCTCCGGAACGCAGGCTCGCGCCATCGCCGGCGGCTTCGAGGCCGACGTGGCGGTTCTGTCGATGGAAGGAGACGTCGACAAGGTGGAGCAGGCCGGCCTGATCAAGGACGATTGGCGGGCCGGCCCGGACGGCGGCATGATCACCCGCTCGATCGTCGTGCTGGGCACGCGGCCCGGCAACCCGCTGGGCATTCGGGATTTCGACGACCTGACGAAGCCGGGCGTCAAGGTGCTGTATCCGAATCCGCAGACGTCGGGCGGCGCGCAATGGGACATCAACGCGATCTACGGCGCCGGCCTCAAGGAAGCGGAAGATCAGACCGGACGCAAAGATCCGGCGGCCGCCAAAGCGTATCTCGCGGCGGTGCATCGCAACGTCGAGTCGATGGACAAGAGCGGCCGGGCGTCGATGGCCGCGTTCGAGTACGGCGTCGGGGACGTCATCGTCACGTACGAGAACGAGCTGCTGGCGCGCATCGCCCAGGGCGTCCAATACGACGTCGTCACCCCGAGCCGCACGATTCTGATCGAGAATCCGGCGGCCGTCGTCGACGTCAACGCCGACAAGCACGGCGTGCGGGACGTCGCCGACGCCTTCGTGGCGTTCCTGCACGGCAAGGAAGCGCAGGAAATCTTCGCGCACAACGGCTTCCGTCCGGTGCAGGCCGACGTCGCGGCGGAGTGGAAAGACCGCTTCCCGCAGCCGAAGGAGTTGTTCGGCATCGGCTACTTGGGCGGCTGGGACGAAGTGCGCCGCACGCTCTACTCCAGCCGAGGCATCTGGTATCAAGTGCAGGCGGGCCTATGAACGGCACCGTTCAGCCACTTCGTCAGGACAACCGCCGGGGCGGACGAAACGCCCCGGCGGTTTTGCGCCTTTCAAGGCGGCGCTCAAGCATGTCCCCAAGGCGGTGCCCAGGCGGCGTTCCCAAGGCGGCGCTCATGCACGTTTCCAAGGCGGTGCCCTGACGGCGTTCCAAGGCGGCGCTCATTCGAGCTTCGCTTCTTCCGGAGTCCCGTCGTGCTGCAGCCAGAGGGACAGCGACAGTTCATTCTCTTCGACGATCAGCCCGCTGCGCGCGAACCGGTACGGCTCGCCCTGAACATAGACGGACTTCACCAGCCGCAGCAAGAACAGCAGTTGCTCCACATCCGGGCAATCATATTCGTGCGGGGGCAAGTTCGGCCGGTGCCAGACGACTCTCATCGTTCGTTCTCCTTTTCGTTGGCTTTGTTTCTGCGGCTTCTGTACTCCAGGACAAAGGCGGCGACGACGCCGGGAAGGAACAAAATCCACAGCCACCATTCCGTTCGACCCATCCGTAAGCTCCTCCTGATGCCAGGTTCAGCTGTCAAAGGTTTTTTGAATAAACTTCAACCTTCTACATTTTAACTTGTAAAATATGCCTTTTTCAAGATAATTATTGAAGAATCATCAATGTTCTGTTGGAAAAATATCGAATCTCTTATACTGTAAGCAATGAGAGGTGAAGCGGATGTCGTTCGGTTCGCGGTTAAGACAGGCTCGCAACGAGAAGCATCTGACCCAGAATCAAGTCGCCGCCAAGCTGGGAATCGATTTTACGACCATATCCAAATACGAGAACGACCGGTCCCAGCCCGACAACGAGATCTTGAAGGAATTGGCCGGCATTTACGAGGTGTCTCTCGATTGGCTGCTCCGGGGCGACCGGAAGGAAGAGCCCGCCGCGACCGGCAACCGGCTTTGCGCGAACGGCACCGTCGAAGAGTTGACCGACGAGGAAGCCCAATACTTGCTCGACAGCCTGGAGATGTTCCGCCTGCTGAAGGCCAAACGGGAGAGGGAGCAGCGGAAGGACGACATGTACCGAAATTTGTAAAAAGCCGCCTTGGCATTCGACCAAGCCGCTGCGATGAGATATAATAAAGTATCCATGTCTACGCAGGAGGTTCACCTTTGCCGAAGCCGAGCAGCATTAAAACCGTCCAACTCATTTTATATCTCAAACTAGCGTTGATTTTGTTTCTTCTCGTGCTCGCCTTTTTGCTGCTCGTCATTCCCGACAGCTTCTCGAGCGGATGGAGCAGCTACCGGTCCAAAACGATCGACTCGATGTTTCAGTTGAAACCGGAGGAGTACAAAGCGGGCCACTTCGGCATCGTCGCGCTGAACTTGGCTCCGTCCATCGTGTTTACCGGCTTGGCGATATTCTTCGTGCAGAAGCGCAAGCGCATTCTGGCGATCGTGTTGTCGCTGCTGGTGCTCTGGTTCTCGTCCAGCAACGTGATCCAGCTCGTGCTTTCCTTCGCCGTCGTCGTGCTGCTGTTCACCCGTTCGAGCCGCGCCTACTTCCAGGCGGATGCGGCGGCGCTGGCGCCCGAGCCGGTTGATGCGGCGGAAGAGGACGGGCAGCCGGACGAGGAACAGGAGGCGGAGCCGGCCGATTCCGAAGGCGCGGAGCCGGACGGGCCGCGGCCGGACAAGCTCGAAGCGCAGCCGGCCGCCCGGCCCAAGGCGGAAGCGCAGCCGGTATCCCGGCTGAAGCCGAGCGCCGATCCTGTCGTCGACATCCGGGAGGCGACGGCGGACGATGCGGCAACGATTCATTCCATCATGTTGGAGGCGTTCGAGGAGTTTCGCGCCGCGGTTCCGCCGTCCAGCGCGCTCAGCGAAACGGTCGATTCGATCCGCGAAGCGCTGGTGAACGGTCAAGAAGAAGCCGCCGTACTGACCGAAGACGGCATTCCGGCGGCCATGGTTCGGTACCGTTACGAAGCGGACGCCATCTACTTCTTCCGCCTGTCGGTCCTCCCGCCCCGGCGCAAGCGCGGCTACGCCCGGAAGCTGATCCAATGGATCGAGCAGCGCGGCCGCAGCAAGGGGCTTTCGATCAGCCGCTGCAAAGTTCGCCAATCCGTCCACCGGAACCTGATCCTTTACGAAAATATGGGCTACGAAGTCAAAGACCAGGAACTCGTCGTCCGTCCCGACGGCTCGGTCAAAGTGCTCACGCTCGAAAAGAACCTCGGCCCATAACTCCTTCTCCAGCCGCCCCTCCCGGGCGGCTTTCGTTTGGCCTTTCGGCCTTTTTATCGAAATCCCGTTCCGTCAGGGTAGCCTTTCTCCAACCGCCCCCCGCGAGGTTGGTTTTCGATGGCCTTTTCATCGAAATCCCATTCCGTCAGGGTAGTCCTTCTCCAACCGCCCCCCGCGGTTGGTTTTCGATGGCCTTTTTATCGAAATCCCATTCCGTCAGGTTGGTGATCTTTCGCCAGCCGCTCCTGAGTGGTCGGGTTTCGTTTGTCTTTTCATCGAAATCCCGTTCCGTCAGGGTAGCCTTTCTCCAACCGCCCCCCGCGCGGTTGGTTTTCGATGGCCTTTTCATCGAAATCCCGTTCCGTCAGGGTAGCCCTTCTCCAGCCGCCCCCCGCGCGGTTGGTTTTCGATGGCCTTTTCATCGAAATCCCGTTCCGTCAGGGTAGCCCTTCTTCAGTCGCTCCCCACGTGGTTGGTTTTCGATGGTCATTTCATCGAAATCCCGTTCCGTCAGGGTAGCCCTTCTTCAGTCGCCCCCCGCGGTTGGTTTTCGATGGTCTTTTTATCGAAATCCCGTTCAGTCAGGACCGCTCTTCACCGCACGTCTACTCCACTCTTTCACTCGAAATTCCCTTCGCTCAGGCAGTCGACCGCCTCATTCCCAATTGTTCCGTAACGGATTCATTGCTTGGCGCTTACCAGCGAAATCTCGTTCCCTTAGAAACGCCTTTCATCGCACGCTTTCCCGTGTCTTTTGCTCGTAACCATTCCCGGCGAGAAGACACGAGGATGGGCTGAGGGAGTCGTTACAGTCTAGGCACGCTCTCCGTTTTTCTTGCCTGTTGGCACCGATGGTGTAAGGAACGACGAGGATTTCGGTTTCTGAGCAAACGGGATTTCGGCAAAAAGGCTGTGAAGGAGGAGGAGCCGAACGAGCCTTAGCGAGCGGGATTTCGGTAAAAAGACCGAGAAGAAGGAGACCATCACAAGCCCTGAGCGAGCGGGATTTCGGCAAAAAGGCCGAGAAGGAGGAGGAACCGAACAAGCTTGCGCGAACTGAATTTCGGCAAAAAGGCTGTGAAGGAGGAGGAACCGAACGAGCCTGAGCGAGCGGGATTTCGGCAATAAGGCCGAGAAGGAGGAGAACATCACAAGCCCTGAGCGAGCGGGATTTCGGTAATAAGTCCGTCAAACAGGAAGAGACGGAGATAACGAAGTGGAGCAAAGGGAACTTCACCGTACGGGCGGAAAAAGAAAAGGGGGGACAGGTCCGGGGCGAACCGGTCTTCCGAATGCGGCGGGCCAGGCCGCGGGTGGCACAGGGGGACGCAAATGCGAGAGCCGCCTGCAAGTGCGAGAGGAGCGCAAAGTGATTAGGGCCGTAAGGCGAATGCGGTTGGCAACGCGAAAGCGCGCAAGGCGCATAACGAGCACGCAAGGCGAATGCGGCTGCAAGGCGCATAGCGGGTCCGCAACGCGAAAGCGGCGCAAGGCGCATAGCGGGTCCGCAACGCGAAGCGGCGCAAGGCGCATAGCGGGTCCGCAAGGCGAATGCGGCTGCAAGGCGCATAGCGGGTCCGCAACGCGAAAGCGGCGCAAGGCGCATAGCGGGTCCGCAACGCGAAGCGGCACAAGGCGCATAGCGGGTCCGCAACGCGAAAGCGGCCGCGATGCGCAAGGGGCTCGCTATGCGCGAAGGCGTTAGTCGTTCCGGCTGAGGATGAATTGCTCGAGGACGTGGGCGACGCCGTCTTCGTTATTGCTGAGCGTGACGTAGTCGGCGAGCTCGCGGAGGGCGGGCACGCCGTTGGCCATGGCGACGCCGAGGCCGGCGGCTTCGATCATTTCGCGGTCGTTCCAGGCGTCGCCGATCGCGATCGTCTGTTCCATCGGGATGCCGTAGTGGGCGGCGAGGAAGCGCAGGGCGTGGCCCTTGGTGCCTTCCCGGTGTACGAACTCCAGGAAGTTCGGCTTCGACTTGGTCAGATGAACCTCGTCGCTTAAGCGTGCCTGCAAAATCGGCAACAGTTCGTCGAGCTTCTCCGGTTCGTCGATAATGATCAGCTTCGTATGGCGCCCTTCGGGCAACCGGTCGAAGACCGGCTCGACGAAGTACGGGATGGCGGACTGTTTGGCGTATGCGAACAGCTTGTCGCCTTCGTCGAACGCATAGAGACGGTCGTTGATGAACGTTTGCAGATACAGGCCGTGCTCGCGCGTGTAGTCGTACAGCTTGCGCGCGTCCTCAAGCGGGACGGAGCGCTCGTACAGCGTCTCGCCGTCCAGCAGATTGCGGATGAGCGAGCCCTGGTACGTAATGATCGGAACGTTGAGGCCGACTTGCTCGGCGATTTGCCGGGCCGAAGCGAACATGCGGCCGGTGGCGATGGTCAGCCGAACGCCTCGGGCGATCGCCGCAGCCATCGCTTGTTTTGTTCTTTCCGTAACGGTCAGGTCGTCGGTGAGCAGCGTGTCGTCCAGATCGGCGGCGACCAGTCGATATTGGGTCCTGGCGGTCATCGGCTTCGAGTCCTTTCTTCTTCGGCGGGTTGCCGCTTGTTCATTTTCGAATGGCAGTGCGTAAGTTTGCTCAGGGCGAGGTCGGAACGCGGGCATGCCGATCGAGCCAATCGCGAACGACGGCGAACACCGCCTCGCGGCCGGATTCGTTATGCAGTTCGTGGCGGTAGCCCGGCCATTCCCGAAACGTGCAGAGAGGTCCGGCCTGCCGGGCGAACGCCCGGCTGGCGGCGAACGACGTCACTTTGTCGCTGTCTCCGTGCATGAGCAGAAGCGGCGTGCGCAATCGGCCGGCATTCTGGAGCGCCCATTCCCCGGCACGGCGAACGCCGAAGAAGAAGCCGGCCGTTATGTACCCATGGCCGAGAGGGTCCTCGGCAATGAGGCGGGCCATCTCCGGATCGGACGTAAGCCGCTCGACGGCCTGGGGCCGATGATTGGAAAATTGCGGGTAAACCCGCTCCATCATCCGTCCGAGGAACACGGTGGCGGGAGGCGGGTCGAACGCGAGCTTCAGCCACGGGCTGGTGACGATCGCTCCCGCCAATTCCGGCTGCCGCCGCAGCAAGTAATTGATCGTGACGTTGCCGCCCATGCTGTGCCCGTACAGGAAGACCGGAACGCCGGGATACCGGGTTCGCGCCTCGGCAACCAGCCGGTCCGGCCCGGCCAGCAAATCCTCGTACCTGGCGACGTGTCCGCGCCGTCCCTCCGTGCGGCCGTGCCCGAACTGGTCGAAGCCCCAGACGACGTACCCCGCCTCGGTCAGCATGCGGGCGACATGCTCGTAACGTCCGGCATGCTCTCCCATTCCGTGCACGAGGCCGACGAAGCCGCGGATGTGCTCCGTCTGCTCCGGCCGCCACTCGCAGGCGTACAGACGGGCGCCGCTCGCCAGCGCCCATTCCTTTTCTTCCTTGATCATCTCGCCCGATCGGCTCCTTTTCCACCGCTAAAAATGACGCAAGATGCGCCGTTTCTTCCGTTGTAGCCGATTTCCAGCAGAAATGCAACGGCGAACAGCAACCTTCCCGCGGCGTTCATCGTCTGGATGACGAGAGAAAAAAAGCGCGGTCTCTAACCAAGTCTGCGCAAAACATGCTGAGGAGGTCTTCGTGCAACATGAAACGCTCGCATTCCCAAGCCATTCTGTCGCTCGCTTCCGCCGCCTTGCTGGCGAGCATGCTGGCCGGCTGCTCGGGGAACGGCAACGCCAACGGCGGAGCCAGCCCGTCCCCGTCCGCTTCGTCCAGCGCTTCCGCCGCCTCGCCTTCCGCCTCGCCTTCGTCTTCTCCGTCCGCTTCGGCGGCGACGCAGACCGAAGGGACGCCTTCGGCCAAGAAGGACGACAGCGCGGCGCTGGTGGCGGCTTTTCAGACCAAGGTGAAGGGCGGTGCGACCGCCACCGAGCTGAACAAGCTGATGGACGAGTCGATTCCCCAAGCGTCGGCCGACGCGGCGGACGAGATCGTGCGCGAAATGATCGCCTACTACGATACCCATCTCCAGGATGACGACAAGCCGCTGGAGGCGGAAGATATTCAGCAAAGTCTGATGAACCTGAAGTGGCCGTTTACCGCGGACCAGACGGCTTCGATCAAGGACGAGAAAGCCCGCAAGGCGGTGGAAGACGCATTGGCGGGCGGCTACAAGCTGGAAACGGCGGAAGGCAGCGTCTTCCTGGCCGCCGACTACGGCAAGCTGAAGCGGTTCGACGCGAAGCTGTCGCCGGAAATGCAAGATTACGTGGCGCTGCTGGCGCTGGAGTCCGACGCCAAATCGGCCGCCGACGGCGCGCTCGTCATCTCGTGGGATGAGCTGGCCAGCCGGGCGCTGGCCGCCGAAAACTTCCTTCGCACTTATCCCGAAGCCAAAGAGAAGGACGCGGCGACCGAACGCTTCAACCTCTATCTGGAACATTATCTGATCGGCCTCCCGAACACGCCGATCTTCGATTTCGACACGTTCAAGATCGCGCCGGACGTCAAGGCCTCGTACGAGAAGGTCATATCCGAACACCCGGATTCGGCGGTCGCTTCGCTGGCCAAGGAGCTGCTCGGCATCCTGCAGAAGACGAACGGCGCCGTGTTCACGAAGGGCAAGAACGGCGAGCAGGTCGACGTTCCCGAAGTGAAGGCGTTCCGCGACCAGCTCCGGGAGAAAGCCGAAGCGCTGCTGGCGGGCGCCGCCAATCCGAATAAATAGACGCCAAAATCGCACATGCGCCCAACCGCCCCTTTTTCGCAAAAATGAATTACAATGGAGGCAGGAAAACGTTTTTTGTGCTTCGTTTCTCCATTATGCGCGCGGAGGGGTTCGAATTGGCCAGATTGCAATTCCCGCAAGATTTCGTGTGGGGGACGGCTACGGCCTCCTACCAGATCGAAGGAGCTTATCAGGAGGACGGGCGCGGGCCGTCCATTTGGGACACGTTCTCCCATACGCCGGGCAAGGTCGCGAACAACGACAACGGCGACGTCGCCTGCGACAGCTACCATCGCTACGAGGAAGACGTGGCGCTGCTGAAGAAGCTTGGGGTCAAGGCATACCGTTTCTCGATCGCCTGGCCCCGCATTTTCCCGCAAGGGACGGGGGACGTGAACGAGAAGGGGCTGGACTACTACCGCCGCGTCGTCGACGCGCTGCTGGCGGCGGGCATCGAGCCGGCGGTCACGCTGTATCACTGGGACTTGCCGCAGGCGCTGCAGGACAAGGGCGGCTGGGCGAACCGCGACACGATCGACGCGTTCGTCAAGTACGCCGAGGTCGTGTTCAAGGCGTTCGACGGAAAAATCAAGACGTGGATCACGTTCAACGAGACGTGGTGCGTATCGTTCCTGTCCAACTACATCGGCGCCCACGCTCCGGGCAACACCGACTTGCAGCTGGCGGTGACGGTCGCCCACAACTGCATGGTCGCGCACGGCGAAGCGGTGAAGAAGTTCCGCGCGCTCGGCATCGGCGGGCAGATCGGCACGACGCACAACCTGTACTGGTTCGAGCCGTACTCGACCAAGCCGGAGGACGTCGCCGCCGCCCGCCGCCAGCGCGCCTACAATAACGAGTGGTTCATGGACCCGACGTTCAAGGGCGCCTACCCGCCGTTCATGGTCGACTGGTTCCGGGAGAAGGGCGTCGAAGTGCCGATTCAGCCGGGCGACATGGAAACGATCAGCCAGCCGATCGATTTTATCGGCGTCAACTACTACAGCGGCGGCTTCGGCCGGTACAAGAAGGGCGAAGGGCTGTTCGACTGCGAGGAAGTGCAGATCGGCTTCGACAAGACGTTCATGGACTGGAACGTCTATCCGGACGGGCTGTACAAAGTGCTGTCGTGGGTGAAGGAGACGTACGGCGACGTGCCGATCTACATCACCGAGAACGGCGCGTGCTACGACGACGTCCTGACCGCGGACAAGCGCGTTCACGACGCCGAGCGCGCCGAATACTACAAGAAGCATTTCATCCAATGCCACCGGCTGATCGAATCCGGCGTGCCGCTCAAAGGCTACTTCGCCTGGTCGCTGCTCGACAACTTCGAGTGGGCGGAAGGCTACCGCAAGCGGTTCGGCATCGTCTACACCGACTACGAGACGCTGGCCCGCTACCCGAAGGACAGCTTCTACTTCATCCAGAAGGTCATTGCCGAAGGCGGATTGGACGTGTAGGAGGAAAACGGGGGGAGTCCGAGAGATCGGGCTTCTCTTTTTTTTACAGGCCGTTCGCCATCCGTTACAATAGAGACAACGCCTGAAGGAAAGGGATAGCCGCTTATGAACGTCGTACTGGCGACGCTGAACGCGAAATACATTCATACCTCGCTCGCGCTGAGATGCCTGAAAGCTTACGCCGAGCCGGAATTTCCGGCGGACATCGCCGAGTACACGATCAAGGACCCGCCGATGGCGATCGTCTCGGACTTGTACCGGCGGCGGCCGGACGTGATCGGCTTCTCCTGCTACATCTGGAACATCGAGGAGACGATCGTCGTCATCGACATGCTGCGCAAGGTGCTGCCGGAGGCGACGATCGTGCTCGGCGGCCCGGAGGTGTCCTACGACACCGAAGAATGGATGCGCCGGCTGCCGGCCGTCGATCACATCGTCATGGGCGAAGGCGAGGAGACGTTCCGCGACCTGCTCAGGGAGCTCGCCGGGGGCCGCAAGTTCCACTTCGTCTTCGGCCTCGCCTACCGCAAGAACGGCGAGGTCGTGATCAATCCCGGCCGCCCGAAGCTCGATCTCGCGACGCTGCCTTCGCCGCACCGGTTCCCCGAGGACGTGCCGTCGCTGCCGAACCGTATTGTCTATTTCGAGACGAGCCGGGGCTGCCCGTTCAGCTGCCAGTTCTGCCTGTCCAGCATCGAGGTGGGCGTCCGCTACTTCGACATGGACCGGGTCAAGGCCGATCTGACGTACCTGATCGACAACGGGGCGAAGCTGATCAAGTTCGTCGACCGCACGTTCAACATCAAGCGGGATTACGCGCTGGAGATGTTCCGGTTCCTGATCGAGAATCACCGCGGCTGCGTGTTCCAGTTCGAGATTACGGCCGACATCATGCGCCCGGAGGTGCTCGACTACCTTGCCGAGCATGCGCCGCCCGGCATTTTCCGCTTCGAGATCGGGGTGCAGTCGACAAGCGACGAGACGAACCTGGCGGTGAAGCGGCGGCAGAACTGGAGCAAGCTCGTGCGCACCGTCACCAAGGTGAAGGAGAGCGGGAAGATCGCGCAGCATCTCGACCTGATCGCCGGCCTGCCGCACGAGGGTTACGACCGCTTCCGCCAGACGTTCGACGACGTGTTCGCGCTTCGTCCGGAGGAGCTGCAGCTCGGCTTTTTGAAGATGCTGCGGGGAACGGGGCTGAGGCGGGAAGCGGACCAATACGGCTACGTGTACATGGACCGCGCCCCGTACGAGATTTTGGGCAACGATCAGATGCCGTTCTCCGATCTGGTGCGGATCAAACGGGTCGAGGACATGCTGGAAAAGTACTGGAACGCCCACCGGATGGACCGGACGATCGAATACCTCGTGGGCGCGGCGTATCCGTCCGCGTTCGACTTTTTCCAGCGGTTCGGCGATTACTGGGAGGAGCGGGGCTGGCAGCGGATCGGGCATCAGCTAGAGGACCTGTTCGCGCGGCTGTGGGCGTTCCTGCGCGACGACGGCAACCCGAGGGTCGACCTGGAGCTGGCGCTCGGGCTGCTCAAGGCCGACTACTTCCTCCAGCACAAGTACAAGCCGCGCAAGATTTGGTGGGAAGACCGCCTGGACAAGGAAGGCTGGACGGAGGCGCTCCGGCTCGCGGCGGACCGGCTCGGCACGGACGAGCGGGAACTCGCCAAGAAGGCGGCGCTGGCGCTTCTGCCGTTCGATTACGCCGCCTGGACGGACGAGGGGCGGCTTGCGCGCGAGCCGTCGCTGCTCGTCGTCCTGTACGGCGGGGAAGCGGCGCCGCCGCAGCTTGCGGCGTTTCCGCTCGCGAGTCAGGCGGCCGCCGCGCAGCGGGCCCGGTGACGGGGCGCTGCGCGGCTTGCGCCGGAGCATGTGCAATGTCGCGCGGGTTAGATGCGGATTCGCTTGCTGTGAAACGGAAGCGGGGCGCCCCGGACCGGTCGGAAGGCCGGGCGGAAGGCCCCGCTTCTTTTGGCGTTCAGGCAAATCGGGCGATCCGCTTCGCCAGATGGAGGGCCATGTGCAGGAAGCCTTCGTCGTTGGGATGCAGGCCGTCCGCGTAAAATTCCGGCAAATGCGGAACGAGCGACAGCCCGTCGACGCATCGGACCGTCGGATGCCGGTCGCCAAGCCGTTCGATCGTGCGGCGAATTTCGTCCAGCGTTCCGGCCGGCTGCCGCCCGGTTACGTCCAGGCGGCAGATCGGCGTGATCGCGACAATCGGCGCCTCCGGGAACGCTTGCGTCAGCTTTTCCAGATAGGCTGCCGCTTCCGCTTCGAACTGACGGTGGTTCTCACGCATCACCCAGTCGTTCGTGCCGTACGCGACGGTGATCAAATCCGGGCGGCGCGGCAAGCCGGCGTCAATTGTCGCGGCGTCGAACACGTAGCCGCTGACGGCTTGGTTGAGCAGATCCATTCCCAGAAATCGGGAGAGCAGCGCGGCGTAAGTCGAAGAAGGCCGGGTCGCGTTCATCCCCTGGGTGATCGAATCGCCCAGACAGAGCAGCGCGCGCGACGGGGCTGCGACCGGCTCCATCGCGGCGCCGGGGGCGACCTGCATGTCTCGGATCGCTATCTTGGCGAGATAAGGCAAATGAACCGTCACCCGCCGGGGGCGTCCGGGTTCGATCGGAAGCTCGGCCGTCCATTCTCCCGATCCTCGATTGGTTACGGTGCCGCCGGGGGAGGCGACCAGCACGTCGTCCACGCAGATGTCGAAGAGAAGCTTTTCCGTCGTGTTCGGCTTGATTTCGGCGTGGTAAGCCATCCGGAAAAACGGGGAGTCGGTCGAAAATTCGAGGCGGATGCCGGCGGCGTTGTAGCTGCGAAAGCGATAGATCAGCGGCTCGAAGTAGGCCATCTGGGCTTTCGTAAACCGGACGGGCACGAGACCCTCCGGCGCCTTCAGCAAATCGGCCGCCCCGTGGAAGAACGATCTCATCGAAGAAACCATTCACCTTTCTGCTGCTATTTGCACATTGTTTTATATTATAAACTTGGTTTAAAATAATACAACAAAAACTTTTTCGCGAGCAAGGGGTCGACCGGATGGAACGAAAATATTGGGTGCCGGCGCTGGAGCGGGCGCATGCGGTGCTGCATGCGATCGCCCGCAGTCCGTCGAAGCTGAAGCTGACCGATTTGACGCAGGAAACCGGGATCAACAAGAGCACCATGTTCTCTCTGCTGCAGACGATGGAGGAACTGGACTGGGTCCGGAAGGAGCCGGGCGACCGCTATTCGCTCGGCTCGACGTTCGCGGCGCTCGGCAACGCCTATTTCTCGAGCTTTCACATCGTGGACCGGTTCATGGCGGAAGCCGCGGAGACGGTCGAAGCGGTCGGGGAGACGGTGCAGCTGGCCCGTCTGGAACGGCACGAGATCGTCTATATGGCGAAGAAGGAAGCGCCTTCGCCCGTCCGACTCCTCTCCGAGCCGGGGTCCCGGATGCCGGCGTATTGCACGGCGATGGGCAAGGTGCTGCTCTCCGCCTTGGAGCCTGCGGCGCTCCGGGATTTGTTCGAGCGCGTCGAACTGAAGCCGCTGACGCCGAACACGATCCGCTCGCTCGAGCAACTTGAAGGCCAGCTGTCGCAAATTCGCGAAATGGGGTACGGCTTCGATCGGGAAGAGGCGGTCGTCGGCTTCCGCTGCGTGGCCGCGCCCGTCTACGACCGGGAACGAAACGCGGTCGCAGCGGTCAGCATCTCGATGCTGGCCCAGCATTGGGACGCCAAGCGGGACAAGGCGGTCGAAGCGATTTGCCGCCTCGCCGACAAGCTGTCGCTTCGCTAGCGCGAACGTTGAAGCAGACACACACGGCGCCAGGGAGGCCTCGAGTCGCGTTTGCCATCGCCGGTTGATCGGCCGCTCGCCGGAGCTTGCAAACGGGGACTGCTTCTGCGCTCCCGCCCCCGCCGGAACACACCGTTGCAAGTCGCTCTTCGGCTTCCGCCCGGCTTATCCGCCGCTCCTGCGAGGCTGTTTCTGCCCATTATTCCGATCGGCTGTGAACTTGGCGGTTGACGGAACAAGAGGTCAGATGATACGATCAATTTGGTTATTATCAAAAACAAGGTTTATTATATTAAACCAATTGGGTGAAAAGGAAGAGTTGCACATGCGACTGGCGAGCAAAGTATGTCTGATCACCGGATCGGGCTCCGGCATCGGAAGAAGCACCGCTCTGCTGTTCGCCCGCGAAGGGGCGGCGGTGATCGTGAACGACCTGAGCGAGGAGAGCGGGCTCGAGACGGTTCGGTTGATCGAGGCGGCGGGCGGCGAGGCTGTCTTCATCCGCGCCGATGCGGCCGACCCCGACTCCGTGGCGGCGATGACCGCCCGGGCGCTCGGCAAGTACGGGCGCATCGACGTCCTGTTCAACAACGCCGGCATCAGCGGCGTGGGCGCGCTGCACGAGATCGAGCCGGACGCGTGGGACCGCGTCGTCCGTGTAAACTTGCGAGGCGTGTACGTGCCCAGCCGGGCGGTGCTGCCGCACATGATGGAGCGCCGGAGCGGCTGCATCATCAACATGTCCTCCTGCATCGCCGAGATCGGGCTGGCGAGGAGGGCGTCCTACGCCGCGACGAAGGGGGCGGTGCTCGCGCTGACCAAGTCGATGCAGGTCGATTACGCGCCGTACAACATCCGGGTGAACGCGCTGTTGCCCGGCACGATCATGACCCCGTTCGTCAAGAAGTACCTGAACGAGTCGTACGGCGATGCGGAAGCGGCGATCGCGTCGCTGAAGACGCGGCAGCTGAGCGGCGATCTCGGCCGTCCGGAAGACGTCGCCCGCGCGGCGTTGTTCCTCGCTTCCGACGAATCGTCGTTCATGATGGGGTCTCCGCTGTATATCGACGGGGGCGTCGTTTTCGGCAAAAACGCCTGAGCGAAAGGGATCGCCATGAGGGCGAAAATACGATGAAAGGTGGAGACACGCGTTGAAATTGGTCGCTTTCTACAAGGAAGGCCGAGAGGCGCTCGGCGTGAAAACGGACAAGGGGATCGTCGACGTAGAAGCTGCCCGGGCCGCAAGCGGGCTTCCCGCTCCGGCGACGGTCATGGAAGCGATCCGCGGCGGGGAGGAGGCGGTCCGGCAACTCGCGGCGCTGGCGGCGCAAGCGGCCGGCAGCGGCGAGCCGCTTCTGGACGAAGCGGAGATCGACTTCGCGCCGTGCGTGACCGCGCCGAACAAGATCGTCTGCGTCGGCCTCAACTACCGCAAGCATGCGGACGAGACGAACGCGCCGTACCCGCAGTCCCCGATTCTGTTCAACAAATTCAACAACGCGCTCACCGGACACGGCAAGGACGTCGCGGTGCCCCGCGTCACGAAGGAGCTCGATTACGAAGCGGAGCTGGTCATCGTCATCGGCAAGCGGACGAAGAACGTCGAGCGCTCGGCGGCCTTGGCGCACGTGTTCGGCTACTGCGCGGGCAACGACCTGTCGGCGCGCGACTTGCAGATGCGCACGGCGCAATGGATGCTCGGCAAGACGTGCGACGGCTTCTGTCCGATCGGCCCTTATCTGGTCACGGCGGACGAGGTAGGCGACCCGAACGCGCTCGGCATCCGCGCCGTCGTCAACGGGGAGACGCGCCAGCAGTCCAATACGTCGGACATGATTTTCCGCTGCGACGAGCTGGTGAGCTACATTTCCCGGCACATGACGCTGGAACCGGGCGACCTCATTCTGACCGGCACGCCGGAGGGCGTCGTGCTCGGCTTGCCGCCGGAGCGGCGGGTTTATTTGCAGCCGGGCGACACCGTCACGATCGAGATCGAGAAGCTGGGCGCGCTGACGAACCGCTTTGTCGAGGATCGCTCCTGAGAGAGGGGGATGGCTGCCATGAATGTGTTCATCACCGGCGCCAACCGCGGGCTCGGCTTCTGGCTCGCGGTGCGGGCCGCCGAGCGCGGCTGCATCGTTCATGCCGCGGTGCGGAACGCCGTGTCGCCGAATCCGGGGCTGATCGCGCTGGCAGAGCGTCATCCGGGCCAAGTCCGCATTCGCCAGCTGGACATCACCAGCGAGCGCGACGCCGAGCAGGCGGCGGAATCGCTGCGCGAGGAGAACGTGCGGCTCGATGCGCTGATCAACAACGCGGCCGTCCTGCTCGGCCGGAACGATTCGATCGAAACGTTGAAGCTGGCCGACGTCGCAGCTTCCTTCCAGGTGAACGTCGTCGGTCAGATCCGGGTCATTCAGCATTTGCTCCCGTTCATCGGGGGCGAGCGCGGCGGTCAAATCGTCAACGTCTCTTCGGGCTCGGGCAGCTTCCGTCACGCCCGCGGCGGCGATTACCCGTACGGCATGTCCAAGGCGGCGCTCAACCTGTTCACGAAGCAGCTGCACCTGCAGCTCCGCGGGCGCGGCGTGCGCGTCTGGGCCGTCCATCCGGGCTGGATGCAGACGGACATGGGCGGCCCGCAGGCGCCCGACGATCCCGCCCGCAACGCCGAGCTGCTGCTGGACCTGATCGACGGCACCCGTCCTTTTCCCCCGGAACGGTTCTACGTCGACCTTCGCGGGGACGACATGCCGCTGTAAGCCGCCAGGGGTGCAGCTGACGTGTCCAGGCTGAATTACCGCAGTTGGCCGCTGTCGCTGAAGATCAGCGTCGTTTTCTCCGCCTTGCTCGTCGGCATTCTTTTTCTGACCGGGTACAATTCCTATCGCGTCTACCAGTCGTCCATGCAAAAGCAAATCGAAGAGTACGTCCCCCAGGTGCTGACCCAGATCAACAAGCATCTGGAGACGTACTTCGACGAAGTGAACGCCGTCTCGAAGCTGCTGCTGGCTCCTTCCTACAACGATCCGCTGGCCGCCGTGCTGGGCTCGATCGAGCGGGATGCGGCCCCCGGCGATCTGGCGGCGACGATCCGGCTCCACGACAGCATCGACTACCTGAAGCTGAGCGGCAACATCCGCGGCATCTCCGTCTATACGAACGACCGCCGGGTCTATGTGAGGGAGGATGCCGGCGGGTTATGGAAGCGCTTCGATCCGCAAGCCGAACCGTGGTACGCCGGCTACGATCCGAAGACGGGAACCTCGATGATTCTCGGGGTCGAGCAAGAACCCAATCTGGAAGGCAAGCCGTACGTCTTCTCGATCGTGCAGCCGATCGGCGCGCCGAACCGGGAGGAGGGCCTGCTGAAGCTGTCGAGCTCGCTGCAGCCGATCGACGACATCATGCGCGACGTCGATTTCGGGAAGGGCTCCCGCCTGTACGTGCTGGACCATCACAACAAGTTCCTCTACGCTTCCGACCCCGACTTGATCGGCCGTCCGTGGAACGGCGAGGCCGACGTCGATCCCGACGCGATCGGCTCCGCTTCCGGCTCGAAGATCGTCGCCGGCGCGGACGGGGACGAACTGGTCAGCTACACGAGGTCGACCGACAACGGCTGGAAGGTGATCGCCGTCATCCCGCTCGCGAATTTGTCCCAGGGCGTGAACCGGGTGAAGGAGTGGACCTTCTTCTGGATGGTCGCCGGCATCGCCCTGGCCGCGATTCTCGCGACGCTCATCTCCTACACGATCACCAAGCCGATCCGCTCCCTGATCGGGCAAATCCGGCAGCTCGAGAGCAACAATTTCGCAGTGGAAATCAAGCGGTTTCAGACGGACGAGGTCGGCCATCTCACCCTCGTGTTCCAACGGATGGCGCGACGGCTGAACGTGCTGGTCAACGAGGTGCTGCAGGCGCAAATTTTGCGGCAGGAGGCGGAGATCGGCGCTTTGCAGAGCCGGATCAACCCCCACTTCATGAACAACGTGCTGGAAAATTTCCGCATGATGCTCAAGCGCGGGCGCGCGGAGCAGGTCGAGGCCGGACTCGTCTCGATGGGGCAGCTGCTGCGCTACCACGCCTCGCGCGCGCAGGAGACGGTGCCGCTACAGGCGGAGCTGGACTTTCTGAGCCACTATATGCATATCCAGAAGCTGCGGTTCGGCGAGCGGCTTCACTTCCGCGCCGAGATCGACGAGGAAGCCCGGCCCTGCCTCATTCCGAGCCTGCTGCTCCAGCCGCTCGTCGAGAACGCGATCAACCACGGGGAATCGCCGGACGGCGAGGAGATTCGCATCGAGCTGCGCGTCCGGAAGGAGCCGGGGCGGCTCGTTCTCTCGATTGCGGACGAAGGCAACGGGATCGAGGAGGAGCGGCTGGAGGCGATTATGGACGCGATCGAGAACGGGCGCAAGGTCGACGGCCGGATCGGGCTGACCAACGTGTACCAGCGGCTGAAGCTGACCTACCGCGGGCGGGGGTCGATGTCGATCCAGAGCGAGGTCGGGCTCGGCACGCGGGTGGCGCTGACGATTCCGCTGGATGACCGGTGATCGGCGGCGTCTGGTCAAGCGGCGTCTGGTCAAGGGCGGCCGGAAGCGCGGTCCGCCCGGCGGTCGCCGCCTTGCCGACCGCGCTTCCGGCAAAGAAAGGAAGGAGCGACATGAGAGCGATCGTCGTGGACGACGAACAGGAAATACGCGACGGCCTGGCCGAGCTGGTCCGGGGCGTCGAAGTGAACGGGCGGCGGTGCGAGGTGGTCGCGACGGCCGGCCGGGGCAGCGAGGCGCTGGCGCTGCTCGCGGAACGCGCATGCGATCTGGTCATCACGGACATCCGCATGCCGGGCGAGAACGGCCTCAATCTGGCGGAAACGGTTCTGTACCGCTATCCCGGCATGAAGGTTGTCATCGTCAGCGGCTACAGCGACAGGGCGTACATGCAGCGCGCGATCCGGCTCGGCGTCTCGGATTACCTGGTGAAGCCGATTGTCGAGAGCGATTTGCGGGAATCGCTCGCCCGCCTGGCGGCCGGCAGCCGGAAATCGGCGGAGGCGGCGCGGAATATCAGCCTCGAGGCGTTCGCCGCCTGCGAGCGGGCCTGCAAGGCGATCGTGGCGTGCGATCCGGACGAGGCGGACGGTCCGCGGGCGCGGGAAATCGGCTGCCCGCAGCCTCTGGCGTGGATCGTCCGCAAGGCGGCGGACGAGGCGATGGCGGAGACGGACGGGCTCGCCCTTCTGCAGGACGGGACCGACCGCGATCCGCTCAGCCTCGCCGTCGGCGTCTGGGCCGACACGCAGGCGGAACTGGAGGAGCGGACCGGGCGATGGATCGGGCGGATGGAGAACTTCTGCCGGGACGTCCTGCGCATTCCCGCCAGCTTCGGCGTTTCCGCCGCGTTCGGCGGGCGGGAGGACCCGCAGCCGTATTTGCTGCAGGCGGGAACCGCCCTGTTCGCCCGGGTGCTGGACGGCCGGCCGGGCGTTCGCCATTACGGCCTGCTTCCGCCGGCGAGCGGGAAGTTGCCGCCGTTTGACCGCCTGAAGGCGGCGGTCGAGCGGCTGGATCTGGATGAATGGGAAAAGGAGACGCGGCGGTTTGTCGACCGGTTGCTATCGGCAGGGAACGTCCGCTACGTGACGTACGGCCTCGAGCATCTGCTGCTCCTGCTGTGCGAGACGGTGCACGGCCGGGGCGGCGCGGCGGAGGCGCTGCGTCCGATTGCGTTCGCTTCCTCCCGGCTGCGGCGGCTGATCGGGTCGCGAAGCAAGGAGGATCTGCTGCGGACGCTGGCCGAGGGGATGACGGAGCTGCTGCGGAAGAGCGGGACGGCGAAGGGGGAAGGGCAGATTGTGGCCCGCGCCAAGCAGTACGTCGCGACTCATTACCAAACTTCGGTCACTCTGCAGGAGGCGGCGCAGCACGCTTATGTGACGCCGCAATATTTGAGCCGGTTGTTCCGCGAAAGCACGGGCATGACGTTCCTGGAATACGTGACCCAGCTTCGCATCGAGGAAGCCAAACGGCTGCTCGCCGAGCCGGGCATCAAAGTTTACGAAGTGTCCGAGAAGGTCGGCTACGGCAACTGGAAGCACTTCAGCCGCACCTTCAAGGAGCTGACCGGCTGCACGCCGGCCGACTACCGCAGCCAGGCGGCGATCTGACGGGCCGGACCGCGCCGGCAACAGGTTAAAATCCGTTCCTTTATGTTAAATCCGGTATCTTTAGGTTCCCGGACTTCCCCACTATACTCGATATAGATTCGACATAAAGAGGGGAGGAGAGAACGTGTCCATGCAGACAGCGGCCCGGTACGAAGCGGCGTCCGTCCCGGCTTTGTCCCGCATGCGAATGCGGATGAAGCGATACTGGTTCTTGTATATCCTGCTGCTGCCTGCCGTCTTGTACTACGCGATCTACCGGTTTTACCCGACCGTGCTCCAAGTGGCGCTGGCCTTCAAGCAATTCCGGCTGGCCGACGGGGTGTGGGGCAGTCCGTGGGTCGGCTTCGGCAATTTTGCCGCGCTGCTCGCCAAGCCGGAGTTTTACCCGGTGCTCCGCAACACGGTCGAAATCAGCCTGCTGCGGCTGGCGTTCGGCTTTTGGCCTCCGATCGTCCTGGCGATCTTCCTGTTCGAGCTGCGTTCGCGTCTGCTGCGCAGCATAAGCCAGACGATTCTGTACATTCCCCACTTCTTCTCCTGGGTCATCGTGTACGCCGTCACGTTCGCGCTGTTTTCCAATCTCGGCGCGGTCAACCATCTGCTCGGTGCGTTCGGCGGCCACGAGCAAAACTTTCTGCTCTCCCCGCATTGGTTCCGGCCGATCCTGATCGGCACGGGCATCTGGAAGGAAGTCGGCTGGGGCACGATCATCTACTTGGCGGCGCTGACGTCGATCGATCCTTCCCTTTACGAAGCGGCCAAGGTGGACGGCGCCGGCCCTTGGAGCCGGCTCGTCCACGTGACGTTGCCGGGCATTCTGCCGGTCGTCGTCTTCCTGTTCACGCTGCAGCTCGGTTCGGTTCTGCACGCGGGGGCCGAGCAGGTGCTGCTGCAATACAACCCGGCCACCTACGGGGTCGGCGACATCATCGACACCTGGGTGTACCGGCAAGGGGTCGGGCAGCTTCAGTACAGCCTGGCGACGGCCATGTCGCTGTTCCAATCGGCGTTCGGCCTCTTGCTCGTGCTGGCCGCCAACCGGGTGGCGCGCAAAACGACGGGAACGGGAATCTGGTGATGAACATGCGCATTCGATCGCTTGACGAGAAGCTGTACCGGCTGCTGTCCGCCTTCGTCATTGCCGCCGCATCCTTGTCTTCCTTGCTGCCGCTATTGTACGTCCTTTCGAGCTCGCTGGTCACCGATCAGGAGTGGACGGCCAAGAACGGCTTCATCCTGTGGCCTTCCCGGCCGACGCTGCTGGCCTACGAAAAGATCGTTCACGGATCGATCTTCGTCCAGGCGTTCGGCGTCAGCGTGCTGCGCACCGTTCTCGGCACGGCGCTGACGCTCGCGGCCACGGTTGTGACCGCTTACGTGCTGTCGCGCCGGGAACTGCCCGGGCGCAAGGCGCTGCTCTTCGCCGTCCTGTTCACGATTCTCGTCGGCAGCGGGATGATTCCGGGCTACCTGGTCGTGCGGGACACGCATCTGCTGAACAGCGTCTGGGCGCTCGTCGTTCCGATGCTGGTCGACAGCTGGAGCGTTCTGGTGGTGAAGCAATTTTTCGAACATGTTCCTTCCGAGCTGGAGCAGTCGGCGCGCATCGACGGGGCCGGGGAATGGACGCTCATGACGAAGATCATGCTGCCGATGGCCGCGCCGGCCATCGCCGCGATCGGGCTGTTCACGGCCGTCTCCCATTGGAACGCCTGGTTCGACGCGCTGCTCTACATCAACAATCCGCATCTGATGCCGCTGCAGCTCGTCATGCGCAACATGTTCGCCAACGTGGACCTCGGCTTCGACATGAACGCGGGCATCACGTCGGGCCTAAGTCCGGCGGATCGGGTGTCGGAGCAGTCGCTCAAGATGGCGGTCGCCGTCGTCGGCATTTTGCCCATTCTGTGCATTTACCCGTTCATCCAGAAGCATTTCACCAAGGGGATGTACCTGGGAGCGGTCAAAGGTTAATTCGAAAAAAGAAAGGGAGCATCGACACATGAAGAGAAGCATCGCGCGCATCGGTCTCGCAGCCGCGGTCGCCGCCAGCCTCGCCGGCTGCGCAAGCCAGAACGGGCAGGACGCGTCCGGCGGGACGGCGTCCGGGGGTTCCTCGGCCGCATCTTCCGCCTCCGCCTCGAGCGGACAGAAGCTCAATCCGGACGACCTGTCGCAGAAGGTGACGATCCGGCTCGTCGAGAACGGCTGGTTCAACACGCCGACCGACGACAACGACCCGTGGAGGAAGTGGATCGACAGTACGTACAACGTCGATTTCCAATTGACGGCGCTGCCGGCGTCGGACCTGGAGAGCAAGCTGACCGTGCAGTTCGCCTCGAACGAGCCGCCGGACATCCTCTTCGCCAACGACCGCACGGTCATCCAGAAGCTGTACCGGCAAGGCGTGCTGCTCGACGACTGGACGCCGTATCTGGATCTGCTGCCGTCCGTCACGAAGGGCTTCGGCGAAACGTCGAAGCAATACGCCACGCTGGACGGCAAGATGATCGGCTTGCCCAAGCAAGGGTCGCCGAACATCACGAGCCTGAAAATCCGGCAGGACTGGCTGCAGAAGCTCGGCCTGTCCGTGCCGACGACGGACGCGGAACTGCTCGACGTCCTGAAAAAATTTACGTTTGACGACCCCGACGGAGACGGCAAGGACGACACCTGGGGCATTTCGTCGGCCGGCGGCGGGGCCGGCGTCGGCGAGATCAATTGGCTGGAATACATGTACGGGCCGGTCGGCTTCTATCCCGAGAACGGCAAAGCCCAGCATTCGATCGTGGCCGGAACGCACCAGAAATTTCTCGACTTCATGCGCAAGATTGTGCAGGAGAAGCTGATCGACCCGGACTGGTACACGCAGGGCTGGAACCAGCGCAAGCCGAAGCTGTACGACGGCAAGCTCGGAGTCGTCGTCTATCCCGGCGTCATCGTGCAGGAGGCGGAGGGAGCGACCGGCAACACGGGGAAGACGATCGATTGGTTCGAATCGATGCAAATTCCGAAGGGCGCACCGGAAGGCGGCAAGCGACCGCCGGGCAGCACGTCGGCCGGCCTGATCGCGGTTTCGGCGCAGGCGGCCAAGGATCCGGTCAAGTTCGCCCGCATTCTGAAAATGATCGATTCGACCGCATACCCGAACGACGGCTACTGGGCGCTCCGCTGGGGCGTCGGCGTCAACGGTCAGAAGATTGTCGACCTGGACGGCGGGGCCAAATTCATCAATCTCGAAGGCGAGCAGTACCGCCAAGACCATATGGGCGCGTTCGACTGGGGGACGTGGATCGCGACGTCGGCCGACCGCGTGCTGGAGAGCCACAATCCCGAGCCGGGAGCGTCCGACAAGAAGCAGCTTGAGCTGGACAACGCCGCGATCGCGATGGAAACGTACACGAACTACATGGACCTGCTCACGCTGGACGCGCAGACGATGTCCGATCTGACCAAACTGCAGAACGAGTTCGACATCCGGTACATTCTCGGCCAAACGGACGACTACGAGGGCTTCAAGAAGCAATGGCTCGCATCCGGCGGGCAGCAATTGCTCGACAGCGCGACGCAGCAGTTCGCCGAGCTGGGCCTGTCCGGGGAGTGACCGGTCCGGGGAAGAGAGGAGAACCGCGCATGGACATCGAACGTTATTTGACGCCGTACAAGTGGGGACGGCCGGTGCTGACGGCGTCGGGGGCCGAAGGCGCGTTCGACCGGCACGCGATCGATTGCCCGTTCGTGTTCCGGCACCGAAACCGATTTTACATGATGTACGTCGGCTTCGACGGCATCGGGTACCAGACGGCGCTGGCGGTCAGCGACGACCTGCTCGCCTGGCGGCATCTGGCCGTCATTCTGCGGCGCGGGGAGCGCGCAGGCTGGGACGAGACCAACGTGGCCGGCACCTGGCTGCTGCGGGACAACGAGCTGCACGGGCCGGGCACGTTGAAGAAGTGGAACGGGAAGTACTGGATGGCGTATCACGCGTACCCGGGCACCGGCTACGAGGAAGGCTCGGCGAAGATCGGTCTCGCCTGGACGGAGGACGAGGATCTGCTCGTCTGGCACCGCCTGGAGGCGCCGATTCTGACGCCGGAGGAAGGCGGCGATTGGGAGCGGGGAGGCTTGTACAAGGAATGCCTGCTTGAGCATGAAGGCATGTTCTACTTGTTCTACAACGCCAAGAACCACAACGACGGCCGCTGGATCGAGCAGACCGGCCTCGCCACCTCGCGCGACTTGCTCGTCTGGCGGCGATACGAAGGCAATCCGGTGCTGCGCGTCACGCCGGAAGCGTGGGACAGCGGCTTCGTCAGCGATCCCTGCGTGCTGCGCGACGGCGGGACGTGGGTCATGTACTTCTTCGGCTACAACTACAAGAAGGCGCAGGAGGGGCTGGCGCTGTCGGACGACCTGCTGCATTGGCGCAAACATCCCGAGCCGATCATCCGCACGGGAAGCGACGGGGAGCTCGACAGCACGTTCGCGCACAAGCCGTCGATCCTTTCCCACAACGGCGTGTTGTACCATTTTTACACGGCCAGCCGGCCTCCGCGGGACAAAGACCCGTACGTCAACGTGTTCCCCGAGTTCCGGACGATCACCGTGGCCACCTCGAAGCCGCTGCCGGAGCCGATCGCTTAAGGACATTCGAACCGCGCTTTCATTTTCGATGGAAGAGGCGGTTCGTTTTTTCATGGCGGGCCGGCATTGACTTTCGGAACGTTCGGAAAATATAATTTATATATGGAATGAAGTTTTATATATAAAAAGAATGATGACGCTTCGTGGAGGAGACACGCGGATGAAGCTGTTGGCAGGTTTGCTTGTCCTCGATTTCAGCCAGTTTCTGGCCGGTCCGTTCGCGGCGATGCGGCTCGCCGACCTGGGCGCGCGCGTCATTAAGATCGAGCGGGCGGAGGGAGGCGACGCGAGCCGGGAACTGACCTTGTCCAACTTGAAGGTGGACGGGGACAGCACTGTTTTCCACGCCATGAACCGCAGCAAGGAAAGCTATGCGGCGAATTTGAAGGACCCGGACGATCTGCGCAAAGTGAAGCGGCTGGTCGAGCGGGCCGACGTGCTGATCGAAAATTTCCGCCCGGGCACGATGGCCAAGTTCGGGCTGGACTACGCCTCCGTCCGGGAGCTGAACAAGGGGATTGTGTACGCCAGCATTACCGGCTACGGGGCGGAGGGCCCGTGGCGAAACAAGCCCGGGCAAGATTTGCTCGTGCAGGCGCTGTCGGGCATTCCATGGCTGAACGGCAATGCGGATCAGCCGCCTGTTCCGTTCGGCCTGTCCGTCGTCGACATGTTTACGAGCGCCAACACGGTGCAGGGCATCCTGGCCGCCCTGGTCCGCCGGGGCCGGACGGGAGAGGGCGGGCTCGTCGAGACGAGCCTGATGGAGGCGGCGCTGGACCTTCAGTTCGAGGTGCTGACGACGCACCTGAACGACGGCGGCCGGCTGCCGCAGCGGAGCCGGATCAGCGGCGCCCATGCCTACCTGGGGGCTCCGTACGGCATTTATGCGACGAAGGACGGTTATCTGGCGCTGGCGATGGGCTCGGTCGTCCGGCTGGGCGAGCTGCTCGATTGCGCGCCGCTCGCCCGTTACGCGGACCCGAAGACGTGGTTCGAGCGGCGGGACGAGATCAAGGAGCTGCTCGCCTCGCATCTGCGAACCCGCCCGACGCGCGAATGGCTCGCACGGCTGGAGCCGGCGGACTACTGGTGCGCGGAAGTGCGGACGATGGAGGAGGCGCTGGGCCACGAGGGAGTCGAAGCGCTGGGAATGGTGATCGAGGTGGAGCGCCGAAACGGCGCGAAGCTGCGGACGACGCGGTGTCCGATCCGCGTGGACGGCGAGAAGCTCGGAAGCGGCATTGCCGCGCCGGCGCTCGGCGAAGACACGGCCGCGATCGACCGCGAGTTCGGGCTCGCAAGGTGATCGGGCATGACCGGCAAGCCTCTGAGCGGGATGACGGTCGTCGACTTCAGCCAATTTCTGTCCGGACCGTACGCAGGGCTGCGGCTTGCGGATCTCGGGGCGCGCGTCATCAAGATCGAACATCCGCGCGGCGGCGATCTGTGCCGGCGGCTCTACGTTTCCAACGTGGAGATCGAGGGGGACAGTTCGCTTTTTCACGCGATCAACCGCAACAAGGAAAGCTTCGCCGTCGATTTGAAGGACGCGGAACGGCGGCATCCGCTGATCCGGCTGCTGGAGAAGGCCGACGTCGTCATCCAGAACTTCCGGCCGGGCGTCATCGAGCGGCTCGGCTTCGGCTATGAAGCGGTCAAGCGGATCAATCCGCGCATCGTGTACGGCTCGATCAGCGGCTACGGCGCGGAAGGGCCGCTGGCGGGCGCGCCGGGGCAGGATCTGCTGGTGCAGTCGCTCACCGGGCTGGCCCGGCTGGGGGCGCGCGAACTCGCGGACGGCGGCGGCGCGCCGATGGCGTACGGCCTGGCGGTAGCAGATATGAGCGCCGGCGCGCTGCTGGCCGAAGGCATCCTGGCGGCCCTCGTGCGGCGGAGCGTGAGCGGGCGCGGGGCGCTCGTCGAAGTGAGCCTGCTGGAGTCGACGCTCGATCTGATGCAGGAAGCGCTCGCCGATGCGCTTAACGGTCCGCCCCGCGCGAAGCCGGGTTCGTCGTCGGCAGTGGCGGAGGCGAAGGCGCCGGCGCCGGCAGAGGCGCCGGCAGAGACGGCGGCAGAGGCGGCGGCAGAGGCGGCAGCGGAAGCGGAAGGGCCGGCCGCAAGCGCTCCGGCGGGGATCTACCGGACGAAGGACGGCTATCTCGCGATCGGGCGCGGCGTCGCGCCGGCCGAATGGAGCCGGGCGCTCCGCCGGGCGGCGCCGGCAGCGCCGCCTGCCGCTTCAGCCGGGAGCCGGGGACAGCGGCGGAGCGCCCGGGAACGGGTACAGTCGCAGCTGGCCGGGCGCACGACGGCGGAGTGGCTCCGGGCGTTCGAAGCGGCGGGCATTCCGTGCGCGGAGGTGCTGGATTGGCCCGCCCTGCTGAAGCACGACGGCTTCCGCGCGCTGGAGATGGTCCAGACCGTCCGGCGCGCCAGCGGCACCGCGCTGGCGGCCTTGCGATGTCCGATCCGCATCGACGGAGAGCGTCTCACTTCGGCGGCGGGCGCGCCGCGGATCGGGGAGCACAATGCGGCCATTCTGCGGGAGCTTAAGGAGGCGGGAAGCCGTGGCTGAAGAGCGCAATCGGATTCCGCTTCAGGGCGGGCGGGACAGGGGCGGAGCGGGAGCAAGCGGGCGCGGCAAAGCAAGTGCAAGCGGGCGCGGCAGAGCGGGTGCAAGCGGATGGTTCGCGTACGTAAATGAGCGAGAGGAGGCAACGGCATGATCGTCGATGCGCATCAGCACTTCTGGAATCTGGAGAAAGTCGCTTACCCCTGGCTCGGGCCGCAGCACGGCGCCATCCGCCGGACGTTCGAGGCGCCGGAGCTGGAGCCGCTGCTGCGGGACGCCGGCGTCGACCGGACGGTCATCGTGCAGGCGATGGACTCCGCCGAGGACACGGCGTACATGCTGGAGACAGCGGCCCGGTACGACTGGGTGGCGGGCGTCGTCGGCTGGGTGCCGCTGGACCGGCCGGAGGAAGCCCGGCGGCAGCTGGCGGACTATGTGCGAAATCCCGTATTCAAAGGAGTTCGCCACTTGGTCCACGAGGAAGCCGACCCGGATTGGATCGTCCGCCCCGAAGTGATCGAAGGGCTCAGGACGCTCGCTTTGTTCGGGCTGACGTTCGATGTGGTGGCCGTGTTCCCGAACCATCTGAAGCACGTGCCGACGCTCGCCCGGCTCATCCCCGACCTGAAGATGGTCATCGACCATCTGGCCAAGCCCCCGATCGCCGCAAAGGGCTGGGAGCCGTGGGCGTCGCAGCTGGCGGAAGCCGCCGCCTGTCCGAACGTCTACGCCAAAGTGTCGGGCCTGAACACGGCGGCCGATCCGGACCGCTGGACCGCGGCGGACTTGAAGCCGTACATCGACTTTGCGAAAAAGCATTTTACGGCGGACCGGCTCATGTTCGGCAGCGACTGGCCGGTCGCCAACCTGGCCGGCGACTACCGGCGGGTATTCGACGCTACCCAGGCGGCGGTGGCGGATTACAGCGAAGAGGAGCGGCAGGCGATATTCGGCCGGACGGCGATCCGGTTCTATCGCCTGGCGGTCTGAAGGACAGCGAAAGGCGGGATACCCTTGGCGGACTTCCTGGAATTGGACTACAAGCCGAAGCTTCCCCGCGACCGGTCGATGGGCATCGGCATCGTCGGCGCGGGAGAAATCGTGAGCGAGGCGCACCTGCCCGCGTACCGCATGGCCGGCTTCCGCGTGGTCGGCATCACGAACCGGACGCGCAGCCGGGCGGAGGAAGCGGCGCGGCAGTTCGGCATTCCGAAGGTATATGACGACGTCCGGCAATTGATCGAGGACCCGGACGTGCAGATCGTCGACATCGCGCTGACGGCGGATTTGCAGCCCGGCATCGTGCGGATGGCGGCCGCGGCGGGCAAGCACGTGCTCTGCCAGAAGCCGCTGGGCGACACGTACGAGGCCGCCGAAGAGATCGTCGCCGTCTGCGACGAATACGGCATCCGCGGCGCCGTGAACCAGCAGATGCGCTGGGCGCCCGGCATTCGGGCCAGCCGCGCGATCATGCAGAGAGGATGGTTCGGCGACCCTATTCAGGCCGACGTGCAGGTCAACGTGCATACCGACTTCGCGGGCTGGCCCTTCCTGCGCGAGATCGAGACGCTGGAAGTGATGTACCACAGCATTCATTACCTCGATTCGATCCGCTTCCTGTTCGGCGCCCCGGAAGCCGTCTTCGCCGACGGCGCTCGCTATCCCGGCCAGGCGTGCCGGGGCGAGACGCGCACGACGATTCATCTGCGCTATCCGGGCGAGACGCGCGGTCTCGTGCACGACAACCACAACAACTGGACGCCGATGGAAGATTGGTACGCGACGTTCCGGTTCGAAGGGACGAAGGGCGTCATCACGGGCACGAACGGAGCGCTGTACAACTATCCCGAAGGCCGGGAGGACACGATCCGCTTCCTGTCCAGGGAGTTGTCGCCGACGACGTGGCACGAGCCGAAGCTGGAGGGCCGCTGGTTCCCCCACGCGTTCATGGGCACGATGGGCGAGCTGATGCGGGCGATCGAGGAAGGGCGCGAGCCCGAAAACAGCGTGCGGGACAACCTCCTGACGCTGCAGATGGTGTTCGCCGCCTACCGCTCGATGGCGGAGCGGCGTCCGGTGCTTCTGTCGGAGATCGGAAAAAAACAACCGGCGCCCGGCGCGCGGACCGAAACGGAGTCGAGACCAAGTTGATCACGCTAAAAGGAATGACCTGGCGGCACGAGCGGGGCATCCGTCCGCTCGAGGCGGCGTCGGCGCGCTTCGCGGAAGGGCACCCGGACGTGCGCATCGAATGGGACGCCCGGTCGCTGAGCGACTTCGAGCAGTATCCGCTGGAACTGCTCGCGGACCGGTACGATCTGATCATGATCGATCATCCGCATCTCGGCTCGGCCGCCCGGCAAAACTTGCTGCTGCCGCTGGACGGCCTGCTGCCGGCGGCGTTCTTGCGCGACCAGGCCGCAAGCAGCGTCGGCCCGAGCTACGCCAGCTACACGTGGGAGAACCGCCAGCTGGCGCTGCCGCTCGACGCGGCGGCCCAGGTGAGCGCGTATCGCGCCGATCTGCTGGAGCGCCTCGGGCTTTTCCTCCCGCGTTCGTGGGAGGACGTCCGGCGCCTCGCCGCGTCGCTTCCGGACGGGATGCGGATCGGCCTGCCGCTCGTTCCGGTGCATGCGTTCGCCTGCTTTTTTACGCTCAGCTCGCAATATGCGCAGGAGCCGTTCTGGAGCGACGGCTCGCCGCTGCCGGCGGAAGCCGGCGATTATGCGCTCGGCCTGCTGCAGGAGCTCGCGCCGCGCCTGCATCCGCAGTCGTTGCACGCAGATCCGATCGGGATGTCGCAGCGAATGGGCGAGACCGACGAGATCGCCTATATCCCGCTCATCTACGGCTATTCGAATTACGCCCGCGACGGCTTCGTCCCCCATCCGCTGCGCTTTGCGGACATTCCTTCGGACAGCGGCATTCCGCGCGGCAGCATGATCGGCGGCGTCGGCCTCGCCCTGTCGGCGCGCTGCTCCCATCCGGAGACGGCGCTTCAGTTCGCCCGGATGACGGCCGACGCCGAGTTCCAGCGCACCGTGTTCGTCGAGAACGGCGGGCAGCCCGGCCACCGCAGCGCCTGGCTCGACGCGGAGGCGAACCGGCGCACGAACAACTTTTTCGCCCATACGCTGCGGACGCTGGACAGCGGTTCGGTTCGCCCGCGATTTGACGGATATATCGCGTTCCAGGAGCAGGCGGGCGGCCTGATTCGCGAATTCATCGCCCGGCGAGGGACGGACCGGAAGGCGCTCGTCGCCCGGCTGAACGATGCGCTGCGCGCGGCCTGGCAAGGAAGGGAGGCCGGGGCATGAAGGACTTCAAAGTACCCGCCCTGGAAAAAGGTCTGGACGTGCTGGAGACGCTGTCCCATAGCGCGGCTCCGATGTCGATCGCGGATTTGTGCCGGACGCTCGGCCGCAGCACGAGCGAGCTGTACCGCGTCGTCGGCTTTTTGGAGGAACGGGGCTACATCGCGAAGGATCCGCATACCGGCAACTTCCGGCTGACGCTCAAGCTGTTCGAGCTGGCGCACCTGCATTCGCCCGTGGATCGGCTGCTGCGCGCCGCTACCATTCCGATGCGCGAGCTGGCCGACGAGCTCCGCCAGTCGTGCCACTTGAGCGTGCTGCGCCGCACCGAGCTGCTCGTGCTCCATCAGGAGGAGAGCCCGCTCAAATACCGGCTCTCCGTCGAGGTGGGCGGCCGGTTCGACGCGCTCGGCACCGCTTCGGGACGGCTTCTCACCGCCTATCTGCCGCAGGAGGAGCGGGAGTGGCTGATGGAGCGCCACGCCGGCTACCGGGAGATGACCGAAGCCGAGAAGGCGTTGCTGCTCGGTAAGCTTGAGCAGGTGAAGGCGGCGGGCTACAGCTTCGCGGACAGCGAGTCGCATACCGGCGTCCGGGACTACGCCGTGCTGATCGGCAATCCGCAAAGCGGATTTACGGCGGCGCTCGCCGTCCCGTGGCTGACCGTGCCGGGAGGGGAAGTTCCCGAGCGGGAGCTGCTGGCCAAGCTGCGGGAGCGGGCGAACGGCATCACGCGGGCGCTCGGCATGACGCCGGCCATCTGAATAATTTGAACCGATTTCTTCAAAATGAGCGCTGTCCCCCGTTCGGGAGCCGAGTGTAAGATATGGCCGTAGCAGGCGCTTTGATACATGGTGGGTCCAAAGGAGGAACGGCTCATGATCGTCGTCGGATTGAAGGTGGAGGGGCGGGAACGCCCGCTCGGCCTCGACTGCCCGGCGCCCGGCTTCGGCTGGTCCTATGCGGAATCGGCGGAGCGCGGGGCGCTGCAGTCGGCGTACCGGATCCGCGTTTTTTCGAATGAGGCCCGTGCGGCGGCGGACGACGCGGACGTCTGGGACAGCGGCAGGCGGGAAGGCCGGGAGCATGCGTCCGTCGGCTACGAGGGAATCGCGCTGCGGTCCCGCACCCGTTATTATTGGCGCGTGACCGTCTGGGACCAGGCGGGACGCCCGTGCGAGAGCGGGCTGTCCTGGTGGGAGACGGGGCTGCTGCAGGCGAGCGACTGGCAGGGCGTCTGGATCGGCGCGCCCGATGGGAAGAGCGGTCCCGGCCGCCCGCTGCCGCTGCTGCGGCGGGAATTCGCCGTGCGCCCGGGCCTTGCGTCCGCGCGCGCCTACGTTTGCGGGCTCGGCCATTACGAGCTCCGCCTGAACGGAGCGAAGGTCGGCGACCGGGAGCTGGAGCCCGGCTGGACGCATTACGATCGCACGTGCCTTTACTCGGTATACGACATCGCCGGCTGGCTGACCGAAGGGAATAACGCGGTCGGCCTTCTGCTCGGCAACGGTTTTTACAACGTAGAGGGCGGCCGGTACGCGAAATTCAAAGGCTCGTTCGGCCGTCCGAAATGTCTGGCGCAGCTGGAGCTGCGCTATGCGGACGGAACGGTCGAGACGATCGCGAGCGACGAGCGCTGGCGCGCGGGGGAAGGGCCGATCACGTTCTCCTGCATCTACGGCGGCGAAGATTACGACGCCCGCCTGGAGCAGGACGGTTGGGACCGTCCCGGCTTCGCCGAGGACGGCCGCTGGGAGCCGGCCGCCGCCGTCCCCGCCCCGCGCGGGGAGCTGCGCGGTCAGCAGGCGCAGCCGCTCAAAGTGATGCGGCGCTTCGCGCCGGTGGAAACGAGGGAGACGAAGCCCGGGACGTGGCTGATCGACTTCGGGCAGAACTTCTCGGGCTGGCCGGAAATCACGGTGGCCGGCCCGGCCGGGGCGACCGTCGCGCTCGTGCCGGGCGAGCGGCTGACGGACGGCGGCGAGCCGGATCAGCGGATGTCCGGCGCGCCGTACCGGCTGACGTACACGCTGAAGGGCGACGGCGCGGAGCGGTGGCGGCCTCGCTTCACTTATTACGGCTTTCGCTATGTGCTCGTCGAAGGGGCGGTTCCGCTCGGCGACCGGTCCCCGGAAGAAGCGGCGGCGGAGGCGGCGGCGCGGCCGGTGCTGCTCGGCATCGAAGGGCAGATGATCTATCCGGATGTCGCGACGACCGGCTCGTTCCGCTGCTCCGACCCGATGCTCGAGCGGATTCACGACATCATCGGCTGGGCGATTCTGAGCAACGCGAAGAGCGTGTTCACGGACTGCCCCCACCGCGAGAAGCTCGGCTGGCTGGAGCAGGTGCATCTGATGGGACCGTCGATTATGTACAACTACGACGTCGAGGCCGCGCTCGCGAAAGTGCTGGACGACATTCGCGACGCCCAGCAGCCGAACGGGATGGTGCCGACGATCGCGCCGGAGTACGTCGTGTTTCAGCCGCCGTGGGACATGTTCCGCGATTCGGTGTCGTGGGGCGCGACCTATGTGCTGACCGCCCTGGACCTGCTAAGGCGGTACGGACACGCCGGCAGCATGCGCAAGCATTACGACGGCATGAAGCGCTACGCCGAGTACGTCTTTTCCCGCCTGGAACACGGGCTTGTCCCGCACGGGCTGGGCGACTGGTACGACGTCGGCGAGAACGGCCCCGGCTTCGCGCAAAATACGCCGGTGCCGCTCGTGGAGACGGCGATGTTCTGCGCGATGCTGGCGGCGCTGGGCGAGATCGCCCGGCTGCTGGGCCGCCGGGACGACGCCGATCGTTTCGCGGAGCAGAGGGCCGAGCTGCAGCGGGCGTTCAACGCCGCGTACTTCGCTCCGGAAACCGGCGTCTACGCGGGTGGCAGCCAGACGGCCCAGGCGATGCCGCTGGCGCTCGGGCTCGCGGAACCGGAGCATCGCGGGCGCGTGCTGGACGTCCTGCTTAGCGACATCGAAGCGCGAGGCTGGCATACGACCGCGGGGGACATCGGCCACCGCTTCGTGCTGAAGGCGCTGGCGGAGAACGGCCGCTCCGACGTCATCTACCGGGTGGCGAAGCAGACCGACCATCCCAGCTACGGCTACCAGCTTGCGCACGGCGCGACGACGCTCACGGAGGCGTGGGACGGGCCGACCGTCGGCAAGTCGCAAAACCATTTCATGCTCGGACATATCGAGGAATGGTTTTACCAGAGGCTTGCCGGCCTCGACCCGGCATTCGATCCGGCGGAAGGCGCGTTCCGGGTGACGGTGAAGCCGGCCGTCGTCGGAGACTTGCGGTATGTGGAAGCCCATTGCGGCACGCCGGCCGGCCGCGTCGGCGTCCGCTGGGAGCGGCGCGGCGAAGACGGCTTCCGCCTGCGCGCCGACATTCCCGCCAACGTGCGGGCGACTGTGCACGTGCCGGCGGCTTCGCCGGAAGCCGTCAAGGAAACGGGGGCAAGCGCGGGGAAGGAAGCGGATGCGGGACGCGGGAAGGCGGCGGGCGCACGTCCCGGGATCTCTTGCGAGCGCGCGGCCGCGGGCATCTCCGCGGAAGTAGAAAGTTCCGCGAGCGAAGCGGCGGGCGCGGTTTATCTTCGCTTCGAAGACGGCTGCGCCGTGTTCGCGGTCGGGTCGGGCACGTACGTATTCGAGAGCGCGCTGGCGCCGCCATCCCCATCGACAACGCCAACGGAGGGACGAAGGTGAAATCGATTTTTTACGAGGAATACGCAACAGGCGCGGAACGCCTCTCGACGGGGCGCACCGTGACCGAGGCCGACATCGTTCTGCATGCCGGCCAGACCGGCGATTTCTACCCGCACCATATGGACGCCGAATGGTGCCGGACGCAAAATTTCGGACAGCGGATCGCGCACGGGACGCTCATCTTCAGCATCGGCATCGGCCTGACCGCCGGGGAGATCAACCCGGAGGCGTTCTCCTACGGGTACGACCGGCTGCGCTTCGTGAAGCCGGTGTTCATCGGAGATACGCTCCGCGCCCGGGCGACGATCAAGGAGAAGCGGGAGCATCCGAAGCGCAGCGACCACGGCTTCGTCGTCGAGTTCGTCGAAGTGCTCAACCAGCGCGGCGAAACGGTGCTCGTCTGCGAGCATCTGCTGCTGGTGCGCAAGCGGCCGCAATGAATAGCCTTCCGCCGCTTGTCACGAACCGGATCAGCCGACGAAGAAAATTTTTTCGACCGACTTAAATCCCCACTTGACAAGTAAGAATTATTGGATTAATATCGTCTCATCACCTTTCAATGCTCATCTTTTTAGCGTTGAACGAATTTCATAACGCCGATTGGACGAACCAAAGGCCACGACGATCACCGGAAATTCCGGGGACACGTTGCGGCCTTTTTTGGCGCTTCGAGGGGAGGTTGCGGCTGGAGAGGGACATGGCGGACATCGATTGGACGCAGTTGGAGGAGATCGATTGGCTCTTCCGGCGAATGGTCCGGAAGTTCGTGAAGGAACGCGACAAAGTGTCGATTGAAGGGATCGCGCTGCCCGGCATGATGATCCTGCACAAGGTGGACCGCGACGGCGAACAGAAGCTCGGCGACCTGGCCGAGGAGCTGGATCTGACCTCGGGAGCGATCACGGCGTTGTGCGACAAGCTGGAGGAGAAAGGGTTCGCGCTGCGCCGGCGCATGCCGGAGGATCGCAGGTCGGTGCTGCTCGGCATCACCGAGGAAGGCCGGGCGATGCTCGCGCGGAACCGGGAGGTGGGCCGGCGATGTATGACGCTCCTGTTCGGCGGTTTTACCGGGCAGGAGCTCGAATCGCAGAAGGCCGCGTTTCGCAAGATTGCCGATAATCTGGAGAACTTCGCGGAGTCGATCATGGAGCTGGCCGAGGAGAACGCGCGGCAAGCGGCGGCGAAGACCGTCCGGCAGACGGATTCGCAGCCGCGCAGCCCGTTTTTGAGCTACTAATTTCCATTCAAGGAGAGATGAAGGATGGGACATCCGACGATTTACCCGACGGGGACGACCGTCTACTTGCCGGAGAAGACCTGGAGCGGCTATACGATCTTCCAGGCGGCCGAGGTCGGGGCGCTCTTGATCGACATGAGCGGGAAGGAAGTGCATCTGTGGAAAGGGCTGCGCGGCTTCCCGAACAAGATATTGCCCGGCGGCTACGTGACCGGCAGCACGAAGGAGCGCGATCCGAAGTACGGCTTCCAGGACGAGGCCGATCTCGTGCAGGTGGACTGGGACGGCAACATCGTCTGGCGGTTCAACCGCTACGAGTTCATCGAGGACCCCGGCTACGAGCCGCAGTGGATGGCGCGCGTCCATCACGACTACCAGCGCGAGGGCAATCCGGTCGGCTATTACGCGCCCGGCCTGAATCCGAAGACGGACGGAGGCCGCACGCTGCTGCTCGTTCACCGCAACGTGACGAAACCGGAAATCTCGGATAAGCGGCTGCTTGACGACGTGCTCATCGAGGTCGACTGGGAAGGCAACATCTTGTGGGAGTGGGCGGTCAGCGACCATTTCGAGGAACTCGGCTTCGACGAGGCCGCAAGGAACGTGCTGTTCCGCGATCCGAACAGCCGCCACTTCGGCGGCAATACCGGCGGCGACTGGATGCACATCAACTCCGCGTCCTGGGTCGGCCCGAACAAGTTCTACGACGCCGGCGACGAGCGCTTCCACCCGGACAACATCATCTGGGACGCGCGCGAATCGAACATCATTGCGATCACCGACCGGAAGACCGGCAAGATCGTCTGGCAGCTCGGCCCGGACTTCTCGAAGCCCGAGGTGAGGCATCTCGGCTGGATCATCGGCCAGCATCACGCCCACATCATTCCGCGGGGGCTGCCCGGCGAGGGCAACCTGCTCGTCTACGACAACGGCGGCTGGGGCGGCTACGGGCTTCCGAACCCTTCGTCGCCATACGGACTGAAGAACGCGCTGCGGGACTATTCGCGCGTGCTGGAGATCAATCCGGTCACGCTCGAGATCGAGTGGCAGTACACGCCGACCGAAGCCGGCTACTTGGCGCCGCTGGATTCTTACCGGTTCTACAGTCCTTATATCAGTTCGGCGCAGCGGCTGCCCAACGGCAATACGCTCATTACCGAAGGGGCGGACGGCCGGATCTTCGAGGTGACTCGCGGGCACGAACTGGTATGGGAATATATCTCGCCGTACAAAAACAAGCGGAACTCCAACATGGTCTACCGCGCCTACCGCGTTCCGTACGAGTGGGTTCCGCAGCTTAAGAAGCCACAGGAGGAAGCGATCGCGCCGCTGGACGTCGCCGATTACCGCGTGCCGGGGGCGGCGGCGAGAGGGGCGGTCTCCGTCGTAGAAGTGTCCGGAACGCTCTCCTTCGAGGACGGCGCCTTCTGCGTCCCGAGCATCGACGAAAAGCCGAACAACCAGGACCAATAACGTTCAACATCTATACCAGGGGGAGATTTCTATGACCACCAATCATCGCCGATCGCGGATCTGGCTCGGACTGGCGGCCGCCATGCTGCTCGCCGCCGTCCTGACGGCCTGCGGCGGGAAGGGCGCGGACAGCGGCGACTCGGCTGGCGCTTCCGCCGCCTCGTCCGGCTCGCCGTCCGCCTCCGCAGGCGCTTCGCCGACGGACGGCAAGCCGCTGGTTGATCCGATCAAGGTGAAGATCGCCGACATCGTCACCAATCCGGTGTTCCGGATCGCCAAGGACAAGGGATTCTTCGAGAAATACGGCATCGACGCGGACATCGTCACGTTCGCGACGCCGGCCGAAGGCATCAATTCGCTGTTCATCAAGCAGACCGACATCGCGTGGGGGGCCGACTTCCCGATCCTGAACGCGGTCAGCAAGGGCGACTACTCGATCATCGCGGCGACGGGCACGGATACGGACGCGTCTGCAGCGCAGTGGAAGCTGTTCGTGCGCAGCGACATCCGGCAGGCGTCCGATCTGAAGGGCAAGAAGCTGAGCACGCTGCGCGGCACGTTCTTGCCGTACTTGTGGGACGAATATTTGCAAGCGAACGGCCTGTCCGCGAAGGACGTCAGTCTGATCGGGCAGGGCGGGCTCGACGAAGCTTACATCGCGCTGCAAAAAGGCGAGATCGACGCGGCCTGGGTCACCGGCGCGGCGCTGATCGCCAAGTTCCAGTCGATCAAGGACGCTTACGTGCTGACCGACATGTCCCAGACGCCGGTGCGGATCGGCGGCGACGTGATCGCGCCGAACTCGCTGCTGAAGGAGCATCCGCAAGGCGTGGCCAACTTCCTGCGGGCGGTCGACGAGGCGTCGCAATTCATCGCGGCGAATCCGGACGAGACGGCCGACATTCTGTTCAAGGAAGTGAAGCAGCCGAAGGATGCGACGCTGCGGGATCTGGCTACGAACAACTGGGCGATCGGCTTCTCGCAAGCGTCGTTCGACAGCCTGTCGAGCCAGAAGCAGTACATGGTCGCAAACGGCATTATCGAGAACGACTTCGACCTCGCCGCGAAGCTGAATCTGGAAGCCGCGAAGCAGGCGGTGCCGGATCGCGTCGTCTACGGTCAATAGGCGAGCATGAGGGGGAAGAACCATGGCTTTGGCAACGCCGTCGTCCAATACGATTACGATCGAAGGATTGCACAAGAGCTACGCGGCCGGCAAGTCCGGCTCCGTGCACTACATCATCAAGGACGTTAACTTGGTCGTCAAGGGCGGGGAATTTTTCGTGCTGCTCGGTCCGAGCGGCTGCGGCAAGTCGACGCTGCTGAACATGATCGCCGGCTTCGTCTCCAAATCTTTAGGCCGCCTCGAGGTCGGCGGCGTCGAGGTCGAGAAGCCCGGCCGGGATCGCGCGGTCGTGTTCCAGCAGGCCGATTCCTCGCTGTTCCCCTGGCTGACCGTGCGCCAGAACGTGGAGTTCGGCCTGAAGATGAAGAAGGTGCCCAAAGATAGGCGCCGCGAAATTTCGGACCGCTTCATCCGCATGGTCGGACTGTTCGGCCACGAGAACAAGTTTCCGCGCGAGCTGTCGGGCGGCATGAAGCAGCGGGTGCAGCTCGCCCGCGTGCTGGCGAACGATCCGGCCATTCTGCTCATGGATGAGCCGTTCGGCGCGCTCGATGCGATGACGCGCCGGACGATGCAGAAGGAACTCAGCCAGATTTGGCAGGAGACGCACAAGACCGTTATTTTCGTCACGCACGACATTCAGGAGGCGATTCTGCTCGGCGAGCGCATCGCCATCATGTCGGCCGGCCCCGACTCGCGCATCGCGGACGTGTACGAGGTGCCGCTCCCTTATCCGCGCGACCCGGCCTCGAACGAATTTCTCGATTTGAACCGCCGAATCCAGTCGCACTTCGACGCCGGGCTGGAAGGCGGGATGCACCCGTGAAGACGCTGCGCAACCGCTGGATCACGATTCCGCTGCTGTGGGCGATCGCGCTCGCCGTCTGGCAGCTGGGCGCCTGGATCTACGGTCCCGACATTATCCCGGGGCCGGTCGCGACGTGGGGCGGGGCGCGGGAGCTGATCGCCGACGGCACGCTGCTGAAGGACATCGGGATCAGCTTCTACCGCGTGCTCTCCGGCTGGTCGCTCGGCAGCCTGATCGCAATTCCGATCGGCCTGATCATCGGCCGGGTGACCGTCATCCGCGTGCTTGCCGAGCCGTTCCTGAACTTCATCCGCTTCATTCCGCCGATCGCGTTCATCACCTTGTTCCTCGTCTGGTTCGGCATCGGCGAGCAGTCGAAGGTCGCCCTGATCATGTACGCGACGCTGTTCATCGTCATGATGAACACGCTCACGGGCGTGCTGTCGCTCGAGGAGGACAAGATCCGCTCCGCGCGCAGCATGGGCGCATCGGAATGGCAGATTTTGCTGCACGTCGTCATCCCCGCCACGGCGCCCTATATGTTCACGGGCATCCGGCTGGCGATGGGCACCTCCTACATGGCGATCATCGGCGCGGAGATGATGGCCGCGAACGAGGGCGTCGGCTTCCTGATCTGGAACTCGCGGCTGTACTTCCGGACGGACTGGATCTTCGTCGGGCTGATCAGTCTCGGCCTGATGGGCTTCGCGACCGACCGGATCGTCGGCTGGATCGGGCGCAAGACGCTGTATCGCTACGGCGTCGTCGGGTCGGTCCCGAACCGCCGGCCATAGCGGTTACTGTTGCCGTGCGAACGCGTCGAGTGACGTGCGGCAACGTTGCAACACCACCGGCGGCAAGGCGACATTCCCTCCCAACGGGAGAGAGGCTCGTCTGAAACGATCGACGCCGCTTCAAACTTTCCTCGCGATATGATGCACCTTCTCTGACCGTCAGGGCGTTCTCCCTGGCGGTTTTTGCTTGCCATTTCCAGCTCCCCTTGGTCCCCGCAAAGTACCTGAGCAAGCTTCGTAGCCAAGTCCCACTTTGTGGTTTTTTTATGGGGGTTATCTTTGCGGGCCGGCACATTAAAAATCGACATTCGTTTGTTAAAATCGTTCTCTATATTTCTCCGATCGGAAAGGGCTAGCATGAAGGTATACGAGATGAAAAAGCGAGGCTGATGCGCATGGGTTACCAGAAAATGTGGCAGCGCTTCGTCGGCGCCGATCCGCGCTTCGGGCCGATCCCGTTCTGGTGGTGGAGCGGCGAAGAGGTGACCGAGGAACGGGTGCGGTGGCAATTGGAAAAATTCCATGCCGGCGGCTTGCGGAACATCGGCATTATCCAGTTGGCGCCGACGGGTCCGCAATACGGATCGGTCGGCGACCGGCCGGTTTTCTTCAGCGAGGGCTGGTGGCGAATGTTCGAGGTGGCTTTGCGCGAGGCGGAGCGGCTCGGCATGTTCCTTTGGTTTTACGATCAGATCGGCTTCTCCGGCGCGAACCTGCTGGCGCGGATCGTGGCCGAACGCCCGCAGCTCGCGGGCTATCAACTGCGGCGGTTCCGCGACGAAGGCGAAATTCCCGAAGGCTCGCTCCGCCTGGCCGAGCGGGACGGGTATCGCTACGCCGCCGTGCGGCAGGGCTTCAACTGGTTGGACCCCAACGCGACGCATCTGCTGATCGACCGCGTTCACGGCGAATTCGAGCGGCGTTTCCCGCACGACCTCGGCCGTACGATCGCCGGGAGCTTTCAGGACGAGCTGCCGCCCTTGCCGCTATGGACCCCGGAACTGTCGGACACGTACCGGGAAACGTTTGGCGAGCGCCTGGAAGACGCGCTCCCGGCGCTGTTCGAAGATGCGCCGGACGCCGCGAAGGTGCGGAGGCGGGTGTACCGCCTGGCCGCCGAGATGGCGGAGCGGGCTTTCTTTATCCCGCTTGGCGAGTGGCATGAGCGGCACGGCATGCTGATCGGCTGCGACCAGGCGGGACCGGCCCGGCGGGTCGAAGTTCACGGGGCGCAGCGGCTGTACCTGGACTACTTCCGCACGCACCGCTGGTATAATTCGGCCGGCTGCGACATGGACGGCGAGATCAAGCCGCATTCGTCGATGGTCCATCTGCACGGCGGCAAGCGGGTCTGGCTGGAAGCGTTCCATTCCAGCGGCTGGGGCGGCACGTTGGAGGAGACGATGCATTGGCTCGTTCCGTGGTTCCAGTCGGGAGCGACGCTGTACAGCCCGCATGCCGTCTATTACAGCACGCGGGGCGGCTGGTGGGAATGGGCGCCGCCGGACACGGGCTGGCGGCAGCCGTACTTCGAGCACTACCCGCTATTCGCGGATACGGTAAGCCGCATCTGCGGACTGCTGTCCGAAGGGACGCACGTCGCCGACGTGGCCGTTCACTACCCGTCCTACGCCGTCTGCGGTTACCTGTCGCTGGAGGACGGCGGCAAGGACGAGCATCCGATGGCGGTGTCGAACCGGATGCCGAACGACAAGGTCGCTCATATCGACCGCGTCTACAAGAAGCTGACCGGCCGCTGGAACCGCAAGGAGCCGGAGGTGACCGGAGCGCTGCGCGACGTTCGCCGCGATTACGACGTTGTCGACGATTCCGCGCTGTCCATCGCTTCGCCGGAAGGCCGGGAGCTGGCGATCGCCGGGGAACGGTTCGCCGTCGTGGTCCTATGCGGGACGACGGAGATGGACGAGGCGGCGAAGCGGAAGCTGGAAGCTTGGATCGCGCAAGGCGGCTGGGTCGTCGCCGTCGATGTGCCCGAGAACGAGCACCGGCTTGCGGGCGCCACGTATGTGCGAACGCCCGAAGAGGCGGCGGCGCTCATCGACGAGCGTCTGCCCAAGCGGATCGAAGGCGGGGGAATGACGCTGCAGCGGCGCACGGAGGACGCGGACGTCTTCCTGCTGCTGCCGCCGCACGGGCTGCTGGCGATGCACGAGCCCGCCGAGCCGGGAACGGAGCTGCCGGAGGCGGCGCGCTATCGGCTCCGGACGGACGGCGAGCCCGAACTGTGGAATCCGGTGACGGGGGAGCGGCGGCCGCTTCCGCATAAGCGGGACGGGGAATGGGCCGAGCTGGACGTTCCGTTCGCCGACTGGCCGGCGGCGCTGGTCGTCTGCCGTCGCGGGCGGCTCGCCGCCGCCGGCCCGGACGCCGCCGACTCGACCGCCGCCGGGCCGCAGCTGTCCGCAGCGGCCGGCCTGAAGCCGGCCGCACCGTTCCGTCTGCCGGAGACGTCCCGCGGCGTAAGCTTGAAGCCGGCCGACCCGGCCGCGCTGCCTGGAGGTTCGCGCGTCGCCGGGCTGTCCGGCCCGTGGAGCGTCACGGCGGTGCCGACGCTGGACAACCGCTACGGCGACTTCGACCTGCACGACGAGCGGCCGGCGCTGCTCGGCATCGAGCGCCGCTCGTTCAAGTTCCGCATCGAACGCGACCCGGCGGACGGCGAACGGGCCGGCTGGCATCAGCCCGGGCTCGACGACTCGGCCTGGACCGAACGGCTGTGGAGCGAGTCGGCGTACTGGCAAGCTTCCAAAGGCGAGTCGTTCGATCCGGAAGCGGCCTGGCCCGTCGTGTACAGCCAGACGTTCGGCGACCTGTCCTTCCGCACATGGGCCGGGCGGATGGGCCGGGTGCCGCGCCGCTTCCTCAATCTGGGCAAGGTAGAGCCGGGGGAGACCGTCTGCGCCCGCACGCACGTGATCGCTCCGCAGGACGGCCGCTACTGGATCCGCGCGGAGACGAACGCCGAACTGGCCGGCCGGGCGAACGGCCGCGAGATCGACTGGACGGGCGGACCGGAGGAGATGACCGCCTGGATCGACTTGCGGGAAGGGATCAACGAGCTGGAGCTTCGCGCCAAGGCGCGCTCCTCCGGCCTGATTCGCGCCGGCGTCGAGGTGAACCGGCAAGCGGGCGAACCGCTGCCGAAATACATTTATGTCCGCAGCCCGAATCTGCAATCGGCGCTGGTCCAGCACGTAGACGGCCCGCCCGGGCGAGCCGTGCGGCAGGTGCGCATCGAATTTGCGGCGCGGGGCCGGGCCGCCCTGCATGTGAACGGAACGATGGTGACCGAGCACGGCGACTTTAACCCGTATATCCGCCAGGGCCAGGAGGAAGTTGACGCCACCGCCTGGTGGAAGGAAGGGCGAAATGAAGTGAAGGTGACGCTCCCCGAAGGCAGAGGGGAGGTGCTCGTCGACGGAATTGTCGAGTATGAAGACGGCGGGCGGACGGTGTTTTGCACCGGAACCGACTGGCGCGACGAGCAGGGCCGGGAACCGCTCGTCTATCACGAGGCGGTGCTGCAATTCGCGGAGACGGAGACGCTCTGGATTTCGCCGCGTCCCCATCCGCTGAAGGATGTCGGCTGGCTGATGCCCGAGTCGGCTCCGGCGAGCGAGCCGCTGCCGTTTCTGGCCGATCCGTCGGTGATCGGCCGGCCGGTCTGGCTGCGCTTCCCGCTGCCGGCGGGCGCGGCGGAGATGACGCTCCGCTGCGCGGGCCGGGCGCGCGCGTGGCTGAACGGCGCCGAAATCGCGCTTCGCGGCGGCAAGGCGGAATTTCCGCCGCAGCCGGCCGGCGCGATCATGGCGATCCGCATCGAGCCGGCCGGAGCCGAATCGGAAGCGGCCGTGCTGAAGGGACCGATCCGCTTCCGGACAGCGAAGGTCCGCGGGGAGCTCGGCGATTGGCGGACCGCGCTTTGCCTGCCGCACCACAGCGGCGCGGTCGAGTACGAGACGACGTTCGAGACGGACGCCCGCGGCCGGATAACGCTTGATCTCGGGCACGTCCGCGGCACGGCGGAGGTGTGGATCGACGGTCGGCCGCTCGGCGTCCGCCTCTGGAGGCCGTATCGGTACGCCTGCGGCGAGCTTCCGGCGGGAAGCCACCGGCTGCGCGTGCGCGTGACGAACACGCTCGGCGCCCACTACGAGATCGGCCGCCCGTCCGCCGTCGTCGGCGCGAACAACGCGGTGATGTACTGGACGAACAAGGACCAGTCGGCCTGGCGGCCGGTGTTCCCGGCCGGCGGCCTGTTCGGCCCGGTGCGGCTGGCGGCGGAATCGGAATGAGGAGGAACGCAACGTGATTGACCCGAAGACGCCGAAAATTTTGTACGGCGGAGACTACAATCCGGACCAGTGGCCGCGGGAAATCTGGGACGAGGACATGCGCCTGTTCAAGCTGGCCGGCATCGACATCGCGACGCTCAACGTGTTTGCCTGGGCGCTCAATCAGCCGGCCGAGGACGTCTACGACTTCGGCTGGCTGGACGAGGCGATGGACCTGTGCCACCGCAGCGGCATCCGCGTCTGTCTGGCGACGGGCACCGCCGCCCATCCGGCCTGGATGGCGAGGCGGTATCCCGACGTGCTGTCGGTCGACTTCGAAGGCCGCAAGCGCAAGTTCGGCCAGCGCCACAATTCGTGCCCGAACAGCCCGTCTTACCGGCGGTTCGCCGCGGAGCTCGTGCGCAGGACGGCCGAGCGCTACCGGAACCATCCCGCGCTCGCCGTCTGGCACGCGAACAACGAAATGGGCTGTCAGTGCTACTGCGACACGTGCGAGCGGGAGTTCCGCAACTGGCTGAAGCGCCGCTACGGGACGCTGGACGCGCTCAATCGGGCGTGGAACACGCGATTTTGGGGACATACGTTTTACGACTGGGACGAGATCGTCTTGCCGAATCTGATGAGCGAGCATCTGAACCGCAACCGTCCGGAGCAGACCGCTTTTCCAGGCATCACGATCGACTATTACCGCTTCAACTCGGAGAGCGTGCTTGCGTGCTACAAGCTGGAGTACGACATCCTGAAGGCCGCCACGCCGCACCTTCCGGTCACGACGAACCTGCACGGCCACGGCACCTACAAGCCGCTCGATTACTTCGAGTGGGGCAAATCCTGCGACATCGTCGCCTGGGACAACTACCCGGCCTACGATACGCCGACGGCGACGACGGCGTTCCGCTTCGACCTGATGCGCGGGCTCAAGGGCGGCCAGCCGTTCATGCTGATGGAGCAGACGCCGAGCCAGCAGAACTGGCAGCCCTACAATTCCTTGAAGCGCCCGGGCGTCATGCGGCTGTGGAGCTATCAGGCGGTCGCGCGCGGCGCGGACACGGTCATGTTCTTCCAGCTGCGCCGCTCCGTCGGCGCCTGCGAGAAGTTCCACGGCGCGGTCATCGAGCATGCGGGACACGAGCATACCCGCGTCTTCCGCGAATGCGCCGAGCTCGGGGCGGAGCTTGGCAGGCTGGGCGGCGCTTTGCTCGATTCGCGCCTCGAGACGAAGGCGGCGATCGTGTTCGACTGGGAAAACTGGTGGGCGGTCGAAGCCTCGAGCGGGCCGAGCGACGCGCTGCGCTACGTGGACGAGGTGCAGAAGTATTACGACGCCTTTTTCGACAATCGCATCCAGGTCGACATCATCAACAAGGAAGCCGACTTCGGCCGCTACGACCTCATCGTCGCTCCGGTGCTGTACATGATCAAGCCCGGGGTCGCCGGGCGGCTCGAACGGTTCGTGGAGGGCGGCGGGACGTTCGTCACGACGTTCTTCAGCGGCATCGTGAACGAATCCGATCTGGTGACGACCGGCGGCTATCCGGGCGAGCTGCGGCCGCTGCTGGGCATTTGGGCCGAAGAGATCGACGCGCTGTTCCCCCATCAGAAAAACCGCATGCTGGTCGAGATGGAAGGGATGCGGGCGTCGTACGAGTGCGGCATCCTGTGCGACCTGATCCATGCGGAAGGGGCCGAGACGGTCGCCCGCTACGGCGACGATTTTTACCGGGGGATGCCGTGCCTGACGCGCAACGCCTTCGGGCAAGGGGAAGCGTGGTACGTGGCGACCAGTCCGGAGCCGGCTTTTTTGCGCGATTTTGTGAAAAGGCTGTGCGATCGGCGCCGAATCCGGCCGGTGGTCGCGGACGCGCCGGCGGGCGTCGAAGCGACGTGCCGGACGAAGGGCGGGAAGACGTACACGTTCCTGCTCAACCACAACGACGAGGCCGTGACCGTTCGGTTGGCGGCGGGCGGCAAGCGCGAGCTGCTGACCGGCCGGGAATTGCCGGACGCGTTCGAGCTTCCCGCCAGAGGCGTCATGATCGTCGAGCGGCCGAGAGAGGAGAAGGAAGCATGCGGATGAATCAAGATCGCGTCGTGGCGGTGTATCGGGTGGAAACGCCGCATTCTCTGGAGAAGGCGGCCGAAGTGCTCGCCGGCGAGCAGTCGACCGGCACGTTCACGGCTGTTCCGGGAGAGACGGCCGAACTGAAGGAGCGGTTCGGCGCCCGGGTGGAAGGAATCCGGCCGCTCGAAACGGTGCCGGCGCCGTCCTTGCCCGGGGCCGACGCGCCGGCGAGCGGGGGCGGGTACAACCGCGGGGAAGTTCGCATCTCCTTCCCGCTTCACAACTTCGGTCCGTCCATACCGAACCTGCTCGCGGCGGTCGCCGGCAATCTGTACGAGCTCAAGGAGCTGTCCGGCCTGCGGCTCGTCGACCTCGAGCTGCCCGCGGCGTTCACGTCCGCCTACCGCGGGCCCAAATTCGGGGTCGAAGGAACGAGGGAGCTGTGCGGCGTACAGGGCCGGCCGATCATCGGCACGATCGTCAAGCCGAGCGTCGGGCTGTCGATGGAGGAGCTCGGGCGGCTCGTCACCGAGCTGGCGATGTCGGGGCTCGACTTCATCAAGGACGATGAACTGAACGCCGATCCGCCTTACGCCCCGCTCGAGCTGAAGGTGAACACCGTGATGGAGGCGATCCATCGCGCCGCCGACCGGACGGGCAAGAAGGTGATGTACGCCTTCAACATCACCGGGGACCTGGACCAGATGCGCCGCAACCACGACCGGGTCGTCGCCGCCGGGGGCAACTGCGTCATGGTCAGCGTCAACAGCATCGGCTATGCGGCGCTGGCCGAGCTGAACCGCTACAGCGAGGTGCCGATTCACGGCCACCGCAACCAGTGGGGGATGCTGACCCGCTGCCCGATGCTCGGCATGGACTTCCGCGTCTATCAGCAGCTGTGCCGGCTTGCCGGCACGGACCATCTGCACGTGAACGGGCTGAACAGCAAATTTTACGAGTCGGACGAATCGGTCGTCCGATCGATCCAGGCCTGTCGGACGCCGCTGGGGGACACCCGGATGCCGATGCCGGTCGTCTCCTCCGCCCAATGGGCGGGAACGGCGGTCGACACGTACGCCCGGACCGGCACGTTCGATGTCATGCACCTGGCCGGCGGCGGCATTCTCGCGCACCCCGACGGCCCGGCCGCCGGCGTGGAGAGCATGAAGCTCGGATGGGAAGCCGCCGTCCGCGGCGAGCCGTTGGACGCTTATGCGAAGCGCCATCCGGCCTTGCGGCGGGCGATCGAGAAGTTCGGGCGCCAGAAATAGGCTGCCGGCGGCACCGCGTGCCGCAAGTCTTCCTGCGGTGCAAACGGTTTCTGAGAAATCGACATCGAAATCTTACTTTTCATCCGTTTCGCTGCCGGTGTCTCGCTTGTATGATAAAGATACCGGATGGCAACGGTTACAAATAGGTTAGGGCAAGGGAGGGGGAAGGCATTTGAATGCGGAAACGGGACGGGCGGCGCGGACAGCGGTTTTTTCCTCGAATTCGACTGCGTCGCGCTCGTTCTGGCAGCGGCTCAAGAGACAAAAATATCCGCAACTGTTCGTGTGGATCGGAATCGTGTATTTGGGCGTGTTCCATTTCCTCCCGCTGTTCGGGATTCTGATGGCCTTCAAAGACTATTCGGTCACGGACGGCATCGGCGGCATCTTCACGGCTCCGTGGGTCGGATTCCGATATTTCGAGGAGTTTTACCACGACTACCAGTTTGGCAACATCGTCCGCAACACGCTGGCGCTCAGCCTGCTGAAGCTCGTCTTTACGTTCCCGATGCCGATTCTGTTCGCGCTCATGCTGAACGAAGTCAAGCTGCGGTGGTTCAAGCGGACGGTGCAGACGGTCAGCTACTTGCCGCACTTCATCTCCTGGGTCGTCGTCTACGGCCTGGTCGTCGTCTTCCTGTCCGGGGAATCGGGCATGGTCAACCACGTCCTGATGTCGCTCGGCATCATCCGGGAGCCGATCGGGTTTCTGACCAGTCCGAACAACTTCTGGGGCCTGGCCGTCGGCAGCGCGATCTGGAAGGAGATGGGGTGGTGGACGATCATCTTCCTCGCCGCCCTGTCGGGAATCGATCCGGCGCAGTACGAAGCGGCCCAGATCGATGGAGCCGGGCGCCTGTCGCGGATTTGGCACATTACGCTCCCCGGTATCAAGGGAACGATCGTCGTCGTCCTCATTCTGGCGCTGGGCAGTCTGCTCGGCGGCGGTCTGGTCGGCTCGAACTTCGAGCAGGCGTTCCTGCTCGGCAATCCGCTGACGGCGGACAAATCGGAAATTTTGCAGACGTACGCGTTCCGCATGGGGCTGGCGCAAGGACGGTATTCGTTCGCCACGGCCATCGACCTCATGCAGTCGGTCATCTCGATCGCGCTCATTCTCGGCAGCAACTACGTCGCCAAGAAAACGACGAAGACGGGGCTGTTCTGAATCGGTCCCGGGAAAGGAGGAATGCGGGTGCGAAGCAAAAGTGCGGAGGACTGGTTCGTCGACAGCGTCAATTACGTGCTGCTCGCCATCGTTTTTCTCGCGACGTTCTATCCGTTCTGGTACTTGCTGGTCGTCTCGTTCAACGAAGGAATGGATACGGCGCTCGGCGGCATATACGTGTGGCCCCGGCGCTTCACGCTGGAAAATTATTCGACCTTCCTTGGCGATCCGAAGTGGATCAAGGCGTTCGGCGTCAGCGTCGCCCGGACGGCGGTCGGAGCCGGCCTCGGCCTGTTCGTCACCTCGCTCGTCGCGTACGGCCTGGCGGCCAAGCAGCTGGTGCTGCAGCGCTTCTACTACATCCTGTTCATTATCGGCATGTACGTTTCCGGCGGGCTCATCCCGTATTATGTGATCTTGCGCCAGCTGCATCTGCTCAACACGTTTTACGTGTACGTCATTCCGACGATGCTCAACCTGTTTTTCCTGATTATCGCCGTCTCGTTCTTCCGGGAACTGCCGCCGGAGATGGAGGAGTCGGCCAAGATGGACGGCGCCAGCGAGTGGACTGTGTTTGTCCGGATCGTCCTGCCCGTCTCGAAGCCGCTGCTCGCCACGATGGCGCTGTTTCTCGGCGTCGGGCAGTGGAACTCGTGGCTCGATTCGGCCTACTTCGTGCAGAGCGACAACTTGCGCACGCTGACGTTTCGGATGATCGAAATCATCAACCAGGGCAACGTGCCGCTCGCCGGCCCGAGCGGGGACATCGCCTCCAAGGTGGCGCAGGTGACGCCGTTCTCGCTGCAGGTCACGGCGATGGTCATCGCGGTCGTGCCGATCGTCTGCGTGTACCCGTTCCTGCAGAAATATTTCGTCCAGGGCGCCACGATCGGCGCGGTCAAAGGCTGAAACGCCATTTTTGCAGATATTATTTGCAGATATTATTGGAGACCCGCCTTACTCCATTCCAATAATATAAACTTTGTATGAGAGGACAACGAAGGAGGACAACACATGAAGGGGTCAGGAACAAGAAAGTGGATGGCGCTTGTCGCCGCTTTCGGACTGGCGGTCTCGCTGACCGCGTGCGGCGGCAACAACGGCAACGGTGCGCAAGGAGCGACGGCGACCGCCAGCCCGTCTCCGGCGGGCAGCCAGCCGGCTTCCGACAGCGGAACGGGCGGCGCCCAGGCGCAAAAGACGCTCACCATGTTCGTCGACTTTCCCTGGTGGCCGCTAACCGACTGGAGCGGCAAAATTCCCGAAGAGATCACGAAGCGGACGGGCATCAACATCAAGGTGCAGATCGCCAGCGACACGAATCAGCTTCCGCTCATGATCGCCTCCGGCAATTTGCCCGACCTGGTGTTCACGTACGACAACATCTCCAAGATGTCGGACCCGAAGGTGTCGCTGCCCTGGCAGCCGCTCATCGACAAGTATGCGCCCGATTTCAAGATTGACGACATGACCAAGGCGGTCAACACCGTGTCCGACGGCAACTTCTACACGATTCGCGACGGCTTCTCGCCGCCCGAGGAGCTGGCCAAATATCCGAAAGCGCTGTTCCGCGGAGGCGGCCTGGCGCTTCGCACCGACATCATGCAGGCGCTCGGCAATCCGCCGATCAAGACGCTCGATGACCTGGTGCAGGTGCTGGAGACGGTCAAGCAGAAGTATCCGGACATGACGCCGCTCGCCCTCACGCCGGGGCAGATCGATTCCTACTTCCGCCTCCAGCTCGGGCTGCCGCGCTTCGGCTTCAACATGGTGGACGGCAAGCCGACCTATTATATCGGCGATCCGCGGCAAATCGAGTATTACAAGCTGATGAACACGCTGTACACGAAGGGGCTCATCACCGCCGACCAGTTCACATGGAAGGACCCGAACCAGTCGAAGCAGCTCGCCCTGACGGGCAAGGCGTTCGCCTGGGAATATACGGAGACGGCCGCGGAAACGCTCAACTCCGAGCTGAAGAAGAACGGCCAGAGCTTCACCTTCACGCAGCTGACGCCGATGCTCACCGACCAGGCGGCGCTGATCAACAACAACCCGGGCTGGGCCGGCCTGTTCATCACGAAGAACGCCAAAGATCCGGAAGCGGCCATCAAGTTCATCCAGTTCATGCGCAGCGACGAAGGGATGCGCCTGGGCGACTGGGGACTCGAAGGCGAAGATTACACGATGGCCGAAGGCGGCTATCCGGTCTTCAAATACAATACGAACGACATGGATGTGGTGAAGCGGGACGGCGAAGTGTACTGGGGACTGCTCGCAGACACGTACATTACGCAAGGTCTCGCGCGCTACCAGCCGGATAACCAGCCGCAATCGACGGCTGCGATGGAAGCGATGACCAAGGTTTACAAGTCCGATCCGCTGCTCGGCACGCTTGTGCCGGAAGCCGGAACGAACGAAGCGATCATCCAGTCCAACCTCGACAATATGATCAAGACCGAGGAAGTGAGAATTTTCCTCTCGAAGTCCCAGGACGAAGCGGTCAAGGCGTACAACGCGATGATGGACCAGGCGAACAAGATCGGCCTGGACAAATTGAACGCTTGGGCGGCCGCGCAGTACGACAAGGCCAAAAGCAGGCTGAACGGCAACCAATAGCGCTCTTTGCGCGGGTAGAGGCAAAGCGTTTCCAGGCTTTGTCTCTCCCTGTTGTCTGACGGATTGTTGTTTCGGCCTTGCGGCGGGTGTATCATGTGAGTGCGGCTCGCCATTTTTCAGGCAAGGCAGTGATCGCCCGATGTTATTTCGCAATGCAGCCATGCGGTTCCGCGACATGCGGATCGCCAGCAAGATGTTTATCGGCTATTTGGTGCTCGTCCTGGTGCCGACGGTCGCGTTCGGCGCCTTATTCTACAACCAGTTTTATTCGAATATGTTCAAGGACTATTCCGAGAGCCAGCAGCATCTCATCCAGCTCGCCTCGAACAGCTTCGAGGTCAGCCTGGCGCAGGTCGAATCGATATACAACCTGTTCCAGTACAATCCGGAAGTGACCGACCATCTCGGCGGCCATTACGTCTCCGACGCCGATCAGGTCTACAATTATTTGAAAAACATTCGCCCGGTCATCAATTTCGCCTACTCGGGCAATTCTTCCGTCAGCTCGGTGAAGCTGTACGTCCGGAACAGGCAGGTGCTGCCGGTGGAAGGCGAGCTCGGCTATGAGAGCGATCTGACCGATCCTCGCGTTGTCGACGGCTTGAAAACGCTTCCGGTCTACCGGGGGATGTGGGTCGCCGAAGCGCCCTCCGTCAACGGGGTGCCGTCCATGGCCTATTACCAGAAAATTTACGACCCGACGTTCTCGTTCGAGCTCGGCGTGCTGGAAGTGAAGGTGCGCCCGGACATCATGAACGACTTTTTCAATTCGATCGCGCCGGAGCGGAGCCGCAACATCGTGTTTTACCAGGGCGGGCAGGTGCTGTACCGGAACCTGAACATCGAATTGTCCGGCCCGCAGATGGACGACATTCTCGAACGCCTGCAAAGCGGGAGCGATCACTTCTATTGGCAAGAGCACAAGCTCTTCGTCAACTCGGTTGCGATCAAGGGTCTCCCCTTCCGGATCATGACAGTGGGCGGGGTGGACGGCGCCTTCTCCCATATCCGGGAACGGACGATCGGCTTCGCCGGCGTGCTTGTCGCTCTGCTCGCTCTTCTCTCGCTCGTCTATTATTTGATCGTCTCGATGATCACGAAGCGAATCGTCCGTCTGGCCAAGCACATGCGAAAGGTGGACCAGGACCATCTGCCGGAATACGAAGGGCGGATCGACAAGGACGAGATCGGCTTGCTCACCGCTTCGTACAACTTGATGATCCGGCGCATCGACGACCTGCTGAACAAGGTCCACCGCGCCGAGCTGATGAAGAAGGAAGCGGACTACCAGGTGCTGCAGGCGCAGATCAAGCCGCACTTCCTGTACAATACGCTGGAGTCGATCCGCATGCTGGCCGAGATCAACGACGACGAGGAAGTCGTGCAGGCGATCTACACGTTCGGTCGGCTGCTGCGCTACAGCCTGTCTTCCGGAGGGAACGACACGCCGCTCGCCGAGGAGATCGACAACGTCCGGCACTACTTGCAGGTGCACAAGATTCGGATGGAAGACAAGCTGACCTACGACTTCCGCATCGAAACCGACCTGTCCGACATTCGCTGCCCCCGCTTCATCCTTCAGCCGCTCGTGGAAAATTGCATCGTGCACGGGCTCGGCAAGTCCCGCAAGGGCGGGAACATCGACGTTCGCGTGCGCCGGGAGGAAGCGGACCGGATTCGCATCGACATCGCGGACAACGGCGGCGGCGTTCCGCCCGAGCGGCTCGAGACGATACGCGGCGTTCTGGAGAAGCGCCTGAACAAGAACCGGCTGCAGACGACCGGCTCCGGCATGGGGCTGTACAACGTGTGCGAGCGCGTCAAAGCGTACTTCGGCGAGGGCAGCGAATTTCGCATCGACAGCGGTCCGGACGAGGGCACTCGTTATACGATCATTTTCCGACCCGGGAGGAATTCCGATGCTGAATCTGATGATCGTCGATGACGAACCGATCATTATCAAAGGGCTTACCAACATCGTGCAGAAGTCGAATACCCCATGCACGGAGATCGTCGCCGCTTACGACGGGTACGACGCGCTGGAGAAGATGGAGACGTTCCGGCCCGACCTAATCATCACCGACATCGAGATGGCGGAGATGAACGGGCTGGAGCTGATCCGCGAGGCGCAGGAACGGCAGCTTTGCAAACGATTTATCATCTTGACCGGCTACGAGGAGACGGTCTATTTGCGCGAAGCGATTCGCCGCAAGGTGATCGATTACTTGCTCAAGCCGATCAACAAGGCGGAGTTCCTCAGCCTGCTCTCCGACGTCTGCCTCGACATCGTGCGCGAGCAGAGCGCCGGCCGGCCGAAGGCGCCGCTCGCGGAAGACGGCCCGGTGCTGACGGAAAGCCAGCGCAGCGGGATGTCCCGCAATATTCGCAAGGTGCTCGAGTACATCGACCTGCACTATATGCGCGATCTGTCGCTCGACATGATCTCGGAGCACGTCGAGCTGCATCCGAACTATATCAGCAGCCTGTTCAAGAAGGAGACCGGCCTGACCTTCATCCACTACCTGCATCTGTGCCGGATCAAAAAAGCGAAGCGCCGCATGCTCGAGGACGAGGAGCTCTCCTTCCAGGAAATTTCCGAGGAGGTCGGCTACGAGAACGTCCGCCACTTCTTCAGCGTCTTCAAAAAATATACCGGCGTCACGCCCGGCGAGTTCCGGGAGCTGCACCGGCAATCGCTGCCGGCCGCCCACCATTAGAAATGATCATTCAAACCTTAAGGATGAACCATTTTTTTGCCCGGGCCATTGCGATACGATGGAATTGATATCGCTATCATCATGGCGAATACGAGACAACCGCAGAGAGGAGCTTGTCGATGAACGGGCCAAGCAAGCGGCTCATCCCGGATACGCTGCTGCTCGAGGAGCGGGCCAGGCACGTGCTGAACGCCATCATCGGAATGGCGGATGAGGACTACGGCTACATTCCGTTTTTCAATGCGAATTTCGTTGCCAGGCCGGCGTTCATGACCCACGGCGATTGGGACTACGGCTCCAGCCACGGCCGGCTGGTCGACGCGGTGACGCTCGCCCGGCACATGACCGGCGAGACGTTCGGTCTGGAGACAGAGAAGCGTTACAAGGAAAACCTGCTCAGCTTCTTCAAGGAAGACGGGCTCAGCTACCGCCGGAAAAATCCGCGCGGCCACTGGGAGGAAGCGGCCAACCTGATCGACCAGCGGGCCGTCATTCTGGCGCTGACCACCTGGTTCATGGCGACCGGCGACCCGCGGGCGAAGGAGGCGGCCGATCGGCATGTGGCGGCGCTGAAGCGGATCGCCGTCAAGGAGAGGGACGTCTGGTACTACCCGGCCTCCGAATATTTGGAGGGCGGATGGCCGTCGAAGAACGCCGTGCAGATTCGGCTCGCCCCCGATCCGGCGTCGTTCTGCGGCCGCCTCATGATGCCGCTGCTCAAGTATCACGAGGTGACCGGGAACCGGGACGCGCTGGAACTGTGCGAGTTTTTCTCGGCGCTGATCGTCAAGCGGAGCGGCGTCTTCAACGAGGACGGCAGCTTCAACAGCTCGCTAGCTTACCGCAGCGGGCATTTCCATACGCGAATCGGCACGCTGGACGCGCTGGCGCGGTACGGCCGGTTTACCGGCGACGCGTCGCTCGTGCATTTTGTCAAGAAGAGCTACGACTGGGCGCTTGCGCAGTGCACCCGCTTCGGCTGGACGCCGGGCGACATGCAGGAGCAGAAGTACGAGCACGAGACGTGCTCGCTGGTCGACCTTATTTCCACCGGCATCACGCTCGCCAGGTGCGGCTATACCGCCTACTGGGGGACGGTCGAGCGGTTCCTCCGCAACCATCTGACCGAGACGCAGCTGCTCGACCTGGATTGGGTGGACGAAGCGGACACCAAAGAGATGGACGTGCCGGGGATGAAAACGTTCTGCAAGGTCGCGCAGCGCACGCGTGGCGCGTTCGCTGGCTACTCGGCCCCGAACGACTTCTGCTGCGACGTGAACCACGGCCGGGGACACACGAGCGATCTGCAGCTGTGCTGCATCGGATCGGGGACAAGAGGGCTGTTCATGGGCTGGAGCAACGCCATAACCGAGGAAGCGGGCGGCACCGTCCGGGTCAATCTGCTGTTGAGCCGCGGCTCCCGCCTGCTCGACGTGAGCAGCTATCTGCCGCATGAAGGCAAGCTGGAGCTCGCCGTGCGCGGCGACATCGCCAATCTGGAAGTGCGCATTCCCGAATGGGCCGGCTACAACCGGGTGCGGGCCGAATGGACAAGCGGCGGCGAAGGACGCGCCGTTGCCGGCCATGAGCCGAGCGTCTGGGTGAAGGACGTCTTCTTCCGCCTGGGTCCGGCCCGAGCGGGCGACACGATCGTCGTCACGTTCCCGCTCAGCCGCTACAAGACGGTGGAAACGGCCGTCGGCCAACAGTTCGAGGTGGAATGGCAAGGAGACGACGTCGTTCGCATTTCGCCGGAAGGCCGGTATCAGCCGCTGTACAACGGCCGCCGAATTTACGACAAGGCGCCGCTGCGGGAAGGCGACTACCGCCGGCCGGAGACGGATTTGACATGGTGACGCGGGAGACGCCGAAAGCCGGCGGCGAGAAAGCCGCCTGCCGCGGCGTCGGTTTCGCCGGCTCGACGGACGCGACGGAGGCGCAGGCTTTGACAGGAGCGAAGCCAGGCCGGAAGATCGCCTACTACGGCGACGACTTCACCGGCTCGACGGATGCGATGGAGGCGCTGACCCTGGCCGGGCTGCGCACGGTGCTGTTTGTGGAGCGGCCGACGCCGGAGATGCTGCGGACGCAGTTCGCCGACGCGGAGGCGTTCGGGATCGCCGGCGTCAGCCGATCGCTGGCGCCGGCGGAGATGGAGGCGGAGCTGCCGGAAGCGTTCCGGCTGATGGCGGAGTCGGGCGCGGCCGTCTGCCACTACAAGACGTGCTCGACGTTCGATTCCGCGCCCGAAGTCGGCAGCATCGGCCGGGCGATCGAGCTGGGTCGGCAGACGTTCGCCCGCCGGCGCTACGTGCCGCTCGTCGTCGGCTCTCCTCCGCTGAAGCGGTACACCGTGTTCGGCCAGCACTTCGCCGCGCTGAACGGCGTGACGCACCGGCTGGACCGGCATCCGGTCATGTCTCGGCATCCGGTGACGCCGATGCGCGAAGCCGATCTGCTGAAGCATCTGGCCGCCCAAACCGATCTGTCCGGCGCTCTGGTCGACATCGTCGAGCAAGCGGGCTCGACCGACGAGATCGAGGCGGCCGTCGAGCGCAAGCTCGGAGCCGGGGCGGCGATCGTGCTGTTCGACGTGCTCGACCAGGCGCGGCTGGCCAAGGTGGGCGAGCTGCTGTGGCGGGAGGCGGCCGCAAGCGGGCCCCTGTTCGTCGCCGGCTCTTCCGGCGTCGAGTACGCGCTGGCGGCCTGCTGGCAGGCTGCCGGATGGACCGCGCCGCGAACCCGCTTCCCCAGCCCGGGCCCGGCGGAGCCCCTGCTCGTCGTCTCCGGCAGCTGCTCGTCGGTGACGCAGCGGCAAATCGATTTTGCGCTGGCGCACGGCTTTGCCGGCATCCGCGTCGATCCGGCCGCCTGGACCGGCGGCGCCCGGCCCGGGACGGCGGGCGAGGCGGCGGAGGCATGCCGTCGGCTCGCCCGGGCGGCGCTGAGCCTGCTCGCGGAGGGGCGCAGCGTGCTGTTGTACTCGGCCAAGGGGCCGGAGGACGAGAGCATCGCCCGCACGCGGGCCGAACTGGCCGCGAGCGGCCGAAACGGCGCGGACAGCGGCCGGCTCATCGGGGAGCGGCTCGGGCTCGTCTGCCGGATGGTGCTGGAGGAGCGGCGCCTGAAGCGGATCGCCGTCGCCGGCGGCGACACCTCCGGGTACGTGATGAAGCAGCTCGGCGTGTACGCGATGGAGATGACGGCGCCGCTCGTTCCCGGCGCTCCGCTGTGCCGCGCTCATTCCCGCGACGAGCGGATCAACGGGCTGGAGCTGACGCTCAAGGGCGGCCAGATGGGCAGGGACGACTTTTTCGTGCAGGTTCGCGAAGGGCGAATCTCGCCGGCGACGGAAGACCCATGAAGGCCCGATGCGGGTCGTTCGGAAAAACGTATAAAGGGAGGGCATCGATGATGAAGACGGTCGTGGCGATTTACACCGGTCAAGGATTGGCCGAGCCGATGCGCGACATTTACCGGGAGCTGCTTCCGGATTGCCGCATCGTCACGATAGTGGACGACAGCCTCATTTACGATGTTAGGAAGGCCGGACAGGTGACCCCCGCAGTCGCCCGCCGCTTGCTGCAGTACTATCAGAACGGCGTGGAGATGGGCGCCGACGTCATCTTCAATACGTGCTCCTCCGTCGGCGAAGTGGCGGAGATGGCGCGCGGCTTCATCGACGCGCCGATCGTCCGCATCGACGAGGCGATGGCGCAAGAGGCCGTTACGCTTTACGGCCGGATCGGCGTGCTGGCCACGCTGCCGACGACGCTCGAACCGACCAAGCGCCTGCTTCGGAGACAAGCGGAGCGGCTCGGCAAGCCGGTCGCCGTCGTGGACGGCCTGGCGGAAGGCGCGTACGAGGCGCTCGTCGGCGGATCGCCGGAGCGGCACGACCAAATTTTGCTGGAGACGGCCGAGTCCATCGCCGGCCAGGCGGACGCGCTCGTGCTGGCCCAAGGATCGATGGCGCGGATGGAAAGCCGGCTTGCCGCCTTCGGCATTCCGGTGTTGTCGAGCCCGTATCGCGGTGTGCAGGCGGTCCGGAAGTTGCTGGAGGAAGCCGGCCGTGGCCGCTGAAGCCGGACGCAGGGAGGGGACGCGGCCGCCGAACGGGTCCGTACCGAGCACGCCGGGGCGGAACGCGGCCGAGCCCCCGGACTGGGCCGACTTGACCGTGCTGGAGCGGGGGACGGTCGCTCCCCACGCCGATCTTATCCCGTATGCGGATTGGGACGCCGCGCTTGCCGGGGAACGGGGAGAAACGCCTTACGTCCAGCTGCTGAACGGCAACTGGGCTTTCGCGTACGCGGAATCGCCGATGCTGGCGCCGCAAGGGTTCGAGGCGCCGGACTACGACGCTTCGGGGTGGGATACGCTCCCCGTTCCGGGCAATTGGCAGCTTCACGGCTACGGGCGACCGCATTACAGCAGTTGCCCGTACCCTTTTCCAATCGATCCCCCGCATGTGCCCCTTGCCAATCCGACCGGGTGCTATCGCACCGAATTCGCGATTCCGCCTGACTGGGAGGGGCGGCGCATCCACCTTGTCTTCGAGGGTGTCGACTCCGCTTTCCACGTCTGGATCAACGGGCGGCCGGCCGGGTACGCCCAGGGCAGCCACCTGCCGTCCGAATTCGACGTCACCGGCCTGCTGCGGCCCGGACGCAATGTGCTGGCGGCGCGCGTCTACCAATGGTCCGACGGCAGTTACCTGGAGAGCCAGGACAAGTGGCGGCTGAGCGGCATCTTCCGAGACGTCTTCCTGATGGCGCTGCCGGCCGTCCGGGTGGCGGACGTGTTCGTGCAAACCCGGTTCGACGCGCGGTACGAGGACGCCGAGCTCGATGTCCGCATCGACGCCGAAAACCGGACGGGACAACCGGCCGACTCGTACGAGCTGAGGGTCGCGTTGCTGGACGAAGGGCGCAAGACGGTGTTCGACCGGCGCGTCGCTTTGCCGTTCGCGCCCGCGGACGCGCCGCAATGCCGGTTCCATCTGCGGGAGACGGTGCGACGGCCTCTGCACTGGACGGCGGAGACGCCGAACCTGTATTCGCTGCTCCTTGCGCTTTATGACGGGGAGCAGCGGCTGCTCGAAGTGAAGCGGGTCGCCGTCGGCTTCCGCGAAGTGCGGGTGGCCGGCGGCCGCCTGCTGGTGAACGGCCGGCCGGTGACGATCAAAGGCGTCAACCGCAACGAATTCGATTCGCGGCTCGGCTTCATCACGACGCGGGAGGCGATGGTCCGCGACATCCTGATGATGAAGCGGCACAACATCAACACGGTCCGGCTTTCGCACTATCCGAACGATCCGCGCTGGCTCGACCTGTGCGACCGGTTCGGCCTGTACGCGATCGACGAGACCGATCTGGAAACGCACGGCATCCGGTTCGTCGAGAATGTCGCCTACAAGGAGTCGAACGCCGCCGAATTTTTCGCGAGCGAGAGCTGGCTGTCAAGCCGGCTGGAGTGGCGGGAAGCCTACGTGCAGCGGGCGCGGAGGATGGTCGAGCGGGACAAGAACCACCCGTCGGTCATCATCTGGTCGCTCGGCAACGAATCCGGCTACGGCCCGAACCACGACGCGATGGCCGAATGGGTCCGCAAGGCCGATCCGACCCGGCCGATCCATTACGAGCGCGCCTACGAAGCGCCGATCGCGGACATCGTCAGCTCGATGTATCCGTCGGTGGAGACGCTGGTGGCGGAAGGCCGCAAAGAGGACGACCGCCCGTTCCTGATGGTCGAGTACGGTCACGCGATGGGCAATTCCGTCGGCAATCTGAAGGAATATTGGGACGCGATTTATGCCCATCCGCGCCTGCTCGGCGGGCTGATCTGGGAGTGGCACGACCTCGGGATCGCGCGGAAGGCGGAGACGGGCGAGGAGCGGATCGGGTACGGCGGCGACTTCGGCGAAGAGCCGCACAGCGGCCATTTCTGCATCGACGGGCTGCTGTTCCCCGACCGCACGCCCAAAGCGTCGCTGCTGGAGTACAAGAAGGCGATCGAACCGGTCCGAATCGAGGCGGTCGAGCTTACGTCGGAACGGATCGGCATCAGGGTCGTCAACCGGTACGATTTTCGGACGCTTCAACATCTGCGAGGGGAATGGCGGCTCATGCGAGACGGCGAAGTCGCGGCGCTGGGCGCGCTGCCGACGCTGACGACTCCGGCGGGAGCGGAGGAAGTCGTCCGGCTGCCGCTGCCGGCCGCCTGGCCGGCGGCGGACGACGAGCGCGAATATTGGCTGCACGTCCGCTTCACGCTCGCCGAGCCGGCGGCCTGGGCGGAGCCCGGACACGAGGTCGCCTGGGCGGATCTGCCGATCGCGGCGCGCCGGGCGGCGGCGCCCGCGCGGCCGTTCGCCCCGCGCATGCCGGCGCCGGTGCTCGCGGAGTCGGCCCGCCTGCTGACGGCGCAAGGCTCGGACTTTGCGCTTGCCTTCGACAAGCTGGCCGGCACGATCGCTTCCTGGACCTATCGCGGCATCGAGCTGCTGGCGTCCGGGCCGCAGCTGAATTTCTGGCGGGCGCCGCTCGACAACGACGTTCACCTGGCCAAGGAATGGCGGAAGGCCGGGTACGACCGGCTTGGCGTCTGGTTGAAGTCGCTCGCCGCCGAGCCGGCCGGCGAGGAAGCCGTGCGCATCGTCGCGGAAGCGGTGGTCGGCGCGCGCGGGGAGCCGGTCGCTTTTCGCTCGCGCACCGTCTATACGCTGCACGGCAGCGGCGACCTCATGATCGAAGCGTCGATCGAGCCGCGCGACGGGCTGCCGCCGCTCCCCCGCTTCGGCCTGGAGCTGGCGATGCCGGAACCGTTCGACCGGTTCGCCTGGTTCGGCCGGGGGCCGCACGAATGCTACGCCGACCGCCAAGAGAGCGGCAAGCTCGGCGTTTATGCCGGCACGGTGCAGGAGCAGTTCGTGCCGTACGTCAAGCCGCAGGAGAACGGCAACAAGGCCGACGTGCGCTGGTCGGCGGTCACGGACGCGCGGGGATTCGGCCTGTTGTTTTCGGCCGTCGACGGCCTTTTCCACACGAGCGTTCATCACTATGCCACCGAAGATTTGGCGAAAGCAAGGCACGTATACGAGCTGACGAAGCGCGACCGCACGTTCGTCAAGCTCGACCTGGCGCAGAGCGGAATCGGCAACCACAGCTGCGGCTACGCGCCGACCTTGGACCGCTACTTGCTCCGGCCGCGGCCGATGACGTTCCGCATCCGCGCGACGCCGTTCTCGCTGAACGAAGCGTCGCCCATGCGGCTGAGCAGGCGGCCGTTCGCCGGACAACCGACCGAAAGGAAGTGAGAGCCGAGTGTTCAAACAGAAAGTTGCCAAAATCCTTTACGGCGGCGACTACAACCCCGAGCAGTGGCCCAAGGACGTTTGGCGGGAGGACATGCGGCTGTTCGGACTGGCCGGTGTCGACATCGCGACCGTCAACGTCTTTTCCTGGGCGCTGAACCAGCCGGACGAGAACACGTACCGCTTCGACTGGCTGGACGAAGTCATGGACATGCTGCACGAGAACGGCATTTGGGCGTGCCTCGCCACCGGCACGGCGGCGCATCCCGCGTGGATGGCGACGCGCTACCCGGACGTGCTGACGGTCGACTTCGAAGGCCGCAAGCGCAAATTCGGCCGGCGCCACAATTCGTGCCCGCACAGCCCGACGTACCGGACTTACGCGGCGCGGCTGGCGGGGCGGCTGGCTGAGCGGTACAAGGACCATCCGGCACTGCTCGTCTGGCACGTCAACAACGAGTACGGGGTGCGCTGCTACTGCGACAACTGCGAGAAGGCGTTCCGCGTCTGGCTCAAGCGCCGCTACGGCACGCTGGATGCGCTCAACGCGGCGTGGAACACCCGCTTCTGGGGCCACACGTTCTACAGTTGGGACGAAATCGTGCTGCCGAGCCTGCTCAGCGAGCATCTCGATCCGAACGACGTCGACAAGACGACGTTCCAAGGCATTTCGCTGGACTACGACCGGTTCGTGTCCGACAGCCTGCTCGAGTGCTACCTGCTCGAACGCCAAGCGATCAAGGCGGTCATTCCCGACGCGGTCGTCACGACCAATTTTCAGAGCAACGGGACGTACAAGCCGCTCGACTATTTCAAGTGGGCGCCCCATCTCGACGTGGCCGCTCTTGACTGCTATCCGACCAACGACATGCCGATGAGCTTCGTCGCGATGCGCCACGACCTGATGCGCGGGCTCAAAAACGGCGATCCCTACATGCTCATGGAGCAAAGCCCGAGCCAGCTGAACTGGAAGCCGTACAACGCGCTCAAGCGCCCCGGCGTCATGCGGCTGTGGAGCTACCAGGCGGTCGCGCGCGGGGCCGACACCGTTATGTTCTTCCAGCTGCGCCGCTCCGTCGGAGCGTTCGAGAAGTTCCACGGCGCGATGATCGACCATGCCGGGCACGAGCATACGCGGGTGTTCCGCGAATGCGCCCGGCTCGGCGCCGAATTGCGGCAACTCGGCGACCGGCTGCTCGGGGCGCGCGTGGAAGCCAAGGTCGGACTGCTGTTCGATTGGGAAAATTGGTGGGCGATCGAGCACTCCAGCGGACCGAGCGTCGGCCTGAAATATTTGCAGGAGATCCAGAAGTATTACGACGCTCTGTACGAGCAGAACATCCAGGTCGATCTCGTGAGCGCGGACGCGGACTTCGGCCGGTATTCGCTGCTCATCGCGCCGGTGCTCTATATGGTGAAGCCGGATCTGGCGGACAAGTTGGAACAATACGTCGAGGCCGGCGGCGCGTTCGTGACGACGTTTTTCAGCGGCGTCGTGAACGAGAGCGACCTGGTGACGACCGGCGGATACCCGGGCGAGCTGCGGAAGCTGCTCGGCGTCTGGGTTGAGGAGATCGACGCCCTGTTCCCCGGGCAGCGCAACCGCATCGTCCTGAAGCGGCCGTTCGGCTCCCTGGGCGGAGCGTACGGGTGCGGACTGCTGTGCGATCTGCTGCATGCGGAGGGAGCCGAGGTCGTGGCGGAATACGGCGACGATTTTTACCGCGGGATGCCGGCCGTCACCCGCAATCGCTGCGGCCGGGGAGAAGCGTGGTACGTGGCGAGCAGCCCGGACGCTTCCTTCCTGCGCGACCTGACCGGCAGTCTATGCTCGCTGCGCGGCATTGAGCCGCTGCTGCCCGCCGTGCCCGGCGTGGAAGCGAGCCGCCGCGTCAAGGACGGCAAGCAATTTCTGTTTGTGCTCAACCATAACGACGGCGACGCGGCCGTCGACCTCGGGCCCGCCGAGCGGATCGACCTGCTGAGCGGCCGGACGCTGAGCGGCGCGGTGACGCTCGCTCCGAAGGACGTGCTCATTCTGGAGAGCGCCGTCGGCGAAGCCGAGGTGGAGGAGCCGCGTAGATAACACGACTGCTGCAGGTTAGCGGACAGCCGACGGCCGATTTGTCAGCCTGCGTCTGACGGGCTCGGTTGCGGGGAGGAGGAAATGAGATGGATCGAGCGAATACGACGCTCTGGTATCGCAAGCCGGCAGTCGAATGGGAGGAGGCGCTGCCGATCGGCAACGGCCGGCTGGGCGGTATGGTGTACGGCGGGATCAAGCGCGAGCGCATTCAGCTAAACGAAGACACCTTGTGGTCCGGCCGCCCGACCGACGGCAACAACGCGGAAGCGTCGCGGTATTTGCAGCAGGCGCGGGATTTGATCTTTCTCGGCAAGTACGCGGAGGCGCAGACGCTGATCGAACACCATATGCTCGGCCCGTGGAACGAATCGTACCAGTGCATGGGCTACCTGGACCTCGAGCTCGGCCACGGCGAGAGCGTGGAGGAGTACCGGCGCGAACTGGATTTGAGCGAGGCCGTTTGCCGGGTCCGGTACGTGCGCCAGGGCGTCGTCTACACGCGCGAAACGTTCGTGTCCACCGAGGATCAGGTCATGGTCGTGCGGCTGACGGCGGACCAACCGGGCAAGCTCAGCCTGGAGGCGAGCCTAGGCAGCCCGCTGGTTCATCGGGTCGGGCCGAAGGACAACGACGGCCTCGTCCTGTGCGGACAGGCGCCCGACCACGTCGAGCCCAACTTCATTCAGGCGGATGAAACGGTCCGGTATCGGAACGGTGAAGGGATGAAGTTCGAGGTGCACCTGCAGGCGCTCAACAAGGGAGGCCGGCTGGAGACGCACGGCGGCCGGATCGTCATCCGCGACGCAGACCGCGTCACCCTGCTGCTGGCGGCGGCGACCAGCTACAACGGCTTCGACAAGGACCCGGTCAAGGATGGCAAAGATCCGGGCGCGGCATGCCGCAGCCGGCTCGCCGAAGCGGTGCAGATTCCGTACGCGGAGTTGCGCAGCCGACATGTGAAGGAGTACCGGCGGTACTTCGAGCGCGTGTCGTTCGAGCTCGACGCCTCCGGCCGCAGCGAGTTGCCGACCGACGAGCGGATCGCCGCGCTTGCCGCGGGAGGCGCCGACGAACAGCTGGCGACGCTGTTTTTCCAATACGGCCGCTATCTGCTGATTTCCAGCTCTCGCCCGGGCACCCAGCCCGCGACGCTGCAGGGCATCTGGAACGGGATGACCCGGCCGCCATGGACTTGCAATTATACCGCCAACATCAATGTGCAGATGAATTACTGGCCGGCGGAGGTTTGCAACCTGAGCGAATGCCATACCCCGCTGTTCGACATGATCGGGGAGCTCTCGATCACCGGCGCCCGGACCGCCCGAATCCACTATGGTTGCGGCGGATGGGTGTCCCATCACGGCATCGATCTGTGGCGTTCGGCGACGCCTTCCGGCGGACCGACGAAAGGCTCGGCGAGCTGGGCGTTCTGGCCGATGGCCGGCCCGTGGCTGTGCCAGCATTTGTGGGAGCATTACATGTTCGGCGGCGACCGGGCGTTTCTGGCCGAGCGGGCCTATCCGCTTATGAAGGGGGCGGCGCAGTTCTGCCTCGATTGGCTGGTCGAGGACGGCCAAGGCCGGCTGGTCACGAATCCGTCCACTTCCCCGGAAAATTCCTTCATCGGGCCGGACGGCCAAAAAGCGGCCGTAACCGTGGCCGCGACGATGGACCTGAGCCTGATCCGGGAGCTGTTCGCCAACTGCATCGAGGCAAGCCGCACGTTGGACGTCGACGCCGGGTTTCGCCGCTCGCTCGAGCAGGCGCTGGCCAAGCTGCCGCCGTTGCGGATCGGACGCCACGGCCAGTTGCAGGAATGGCTTGCGGATTTCGAGGAGGCGGAGCCGGGCCACCGGCATACGGCGCACCTGTACGGCTTGCACCCGGGACGGGAAATTACGCCGCGCGGGCAGCCGGAACTGGCGCAGGCGTGCCGGGTGACGCTGGAGCGGCGCGCCCGCTACGAGGGAGAAGACACGATCGGCTGGTGTTTCGCCTGGCTCGTCAATCTGTACGCGCGGCTGGAGGACGGCGAGAAGGCGCATCGCTACTTGGTCAAGTTGCTGCAAAATCCGTTTCCGAACCTGCTCAACGCTCATCGCCACCCGAAGCTCACCTTCTATCCGACCACTCTGGAGGCGAATTTCGGAGCGACGGCCGGCATGGCCGAACTGCTGCTGCAGAGCCACGACGGCGAGCTGCATCTGCTGCCGGCTCTCCCGGCGGCCTGGCCGGCTGGAAAAATCCGCGGCCTGCGCGCGCGAGGCGGCTTCGAGGCCGATCTGGAATGGGCCGAAGGGCGCCTGACCCGGGCGCGGATCCGCTCGACGCGGGGCGGCGTCTGCCGCGTCCGCTGCCGGACGCCGATCCGGCCGGCGCATCCGGCGGCCGGCGAAGGCGAGCGCTCGTCCGGCGGCGTCGTCGCCTTCCCGACCGAGGCCGGCGGGAGCTATGACATCGTCGGCGTTTGAGGCGGTCGGTTCGAACGGAACGTGCGTCGGAACCGAATCGCAAAGCGGGGCATCCCGGATCGGCCGAACGGCCGGCGGAATGCCCCGCTTTGCGTATCGCGCCCGTGCGTCGGCGTACGGGTTGGCTTGTGCGCCGACCCGTGCGTCGGCTCGTGCGCCGTGCGCCAGCGTGTGCGTCGGCCTGTGCGCGGTCCGTGCGTTCGGTCCGTGCGTTCGGCCCGTGCATCGCCCGTGCGCCAGCGTGTGCGCCGACCCGTGCGTTCGGCCCGTGCGCCGGCCCGTTCGTCAGGAAGCTTGCCCGACGTTTTCGAGCTTGGCGGTGCCGCCCTGGCCGCTCCACGTTTTCTTCCAGGAGCCTTGCACGGCCAGCAGCAAAATCGCGCACAAGAGGGCGATGCCGCCAAGGATGAGGAAGCCCGGGGTGTAGGAGCCCGTCGCTTTGTAGAGGCTGCCGAGGACGAGCGGGAGCGCGTAGCCGCCCAGGCCGCCGGCGGCCCCGACGATGCCGGTCATGATCCCCACTTCCTTGCCGAAGCGCTGCGGCACGAGCTGGAACACCGAGCCGTTGCCCGCCCCCAGGCACATCATGCCGGCGAACAGCAGGACAACGACGGCGGACAGCGGCGGCAGCGCGGAGACGCAGGCGAACATGACGCATGCTCCCGCGTACAGAACGGTCAGCATGCGAATCCCGCCGATCCGGTCCGCCAGGAAGCCGCCGATCGGCCGGAAGAAGCTGCCCGCGATGATGCACAGCGTCGTGAAGTCGGCGGCGCGCACGGCCGACAGCCCGTATTGCGCGTTGAAGAAGATCGTCAGGTAGTTGGACATGCCGACGAAGCCGCCGAACGTGACGCTGTAGAACAGGCAGAACAGCCAGGCGTCCCGCTGGCTCAGCACCTTCGCGTAATGGGCCGGCGTCTTGCGTTCGGGGCGGTTCGGGCTGTCCTTGGCCAGGAAGGTAAAAAGGATCAGCACCGTCAAAATCGGGACGAGCGCGAGGCCGAATACGAGTTCCCAGCTTCCGTAATGCTGCGCGATGCGGTTGGCGAACAGGGTGGAGAAGACGGTCCCGCTGTTGCCGGCGCCCGCAATCCCCATGGCCAGCCCCTGGTGCTCCTTCGGGTACCACTGGCTGGCGAGCGGCAGCGCGGCCGCGAACGACGCTCCGGCGATGCCGAGCAGCAGCGCGACAATATAGAGCTGATCGAGCGAGTGGACGTACTTCCAGCCCCACACGAGCGGAATCGTCGTGGCCAGCATGCCGATCTGTCCCGTCTTCTTCGGTCCGATGAAGTCGGCCAGCGTTCCGAACACGAGCCGCAGCACCGATCCGCCCAGCACCGGAAGCGCCACGAGGTTCGCCTTCTGCACCGGGTCCATCGGATAGTCCTGCATGATGACGACGGCGAGCGGCCCGATGAGCACCCACACCATAAAGCTCACGTCGAAGTAAAGGAAAGCGCTGAAGAGAGTGGGCTTGTGCCCGCTTTGCCAGAAGCTTTTCTTTTCCATGGTTTCTCGACTCCTCCCGATCGAATCGCTCTCTTTCTAAATTAGAGGCCCCACAGTTTCTTGTCGGACCCGCAAACCGCAAAAGGCCGCACTCCTCCCGCAAGGGATGGAATGCGGCCCCGTTGCCACGGCGGCACGTCATTGTGCCGTCCGGAAAATGTTTCGGTCACATCATTGTGAACCCAAGCCGATTATAGAGGGGCCGTAAACTTCGTGTCAATATATATAACTTCATAAAAGTGATGCGCCGCGAAAATGTAGATTTTCACAAACAATAACGCGAATTTGTGTAATGAACATTGACATAAACGGCGTCGTTTCGTATGCTGTTTACATCAGAGAGGAACAGCGGCACAACGGCGTGCCGACCCGCGGCAACGAAGCCCGAGCCCTTGCGCATGCGAAGGGCCGGGCTTTTTATGCGGATTCGGACCGATGCGAGGACGGGGGGTTGAACAAGATGGCCGCGATTCAGGAGAAGGGAGCGCCGGTTGCGGTATCGGTGGAGGAGGCCGTCGAGCGCCTCGTCCGCCGGGCGGGCGAGCCGGAGAAGGAGACGGTGCCGCTCTCGGACGCCGCCGGACGTTATTTGGCCCGCGATGCCGCGAGCCCGATCCCGCTTCCGCCGTTTCGCCGGGCGGCGATGGACGGCTATGCCGTGCGGGCGGCCGACACGGCGGCGGCTTCGCCCGAGCGGCCGGTGCGGCTGAAGGTGGCGGCGGAAATCCGGGCGGGCGAGCAGCGGAGCTTGCCGGCGTTCGCCGCAGCCGGGACGGCGGTCCGGGTATACACCGGCTCGCCGGTTCCGGACGCGTACGATTCCGTCGTGATGCAGGAGATGGCCGTCGGGCTGGAGGAGGGGCCGAGCCCCGCCGTGCAGTTCGACCGGCCGGCGCCGGCGGGGCGGCATATCGCCGAGGCGGGAGAAGATTGCGCGGCGGGGGCCGTGCTGCTGAGGCGGGGAACGCGGCTGGGGGCGAAGGAGATCGCCGTGCTCGCGTCGTTCGGCCTCGGCAAGATCGAGGCGTTCCGGCGGCCCGCGGTCGCCGTGCTGCCGGTCGGCGACGAGCTGGAGCTGCCGGGCCGGCCGCTGGCGCCGAATCGCGTCTACGAGGCGAACGGGTTCATGGTCGAAGCGCGGCTGCGTCTGCTCGGAGCCGACGCGCGCCGGCTGGAGCCGGTTCCCGACCACCCGGCGTTCATCGGGCGGGCCCTCGAGCAGGCGTGGGACGCGGCCGACCTCGTCGTCACGACGGGAGGGGTCGGCGTCGGCAAATACGACTATGTCCAAAGGGCGGCGGAAGCGGCGGGCGCCTTCCCCCTTTTCCAAAAGGTGCGCATGCGCCCGGGGACGCCGACCTCGGCGTACGCGAGGGGCGCAAAGACGATCGTCAGCCTGTCCGGCAACCCGTCCGCGTGCTTCGCCGGACTGGAGCTGTTGGTCAAGCCTTTCGTCCGGAGCCTCATGGGCCGGGCCGAACCGCGCAACGAATGGCGGGAAGGGACGCTCGCCGCGGGCGTCGGCAAGCCGTGCCCGTACCCCCGCTACATCCGCTCCCGCGCCTGGATGGAGGGCGGCCGCTGGCGGCTGCTGCCGCTGCCGAACGACCGCTCGGGCAACATCGCCGCTTTTGCGGAGGCGGACGCGCTCGCCGTCGTACCCGCCGGCGGCCGCGGCGCGGAACCGGGACAGACGGTGGCCTGGTTCGGGCTGAACGACTGAGACGCATTTTCTCATATATTCGGAAAAAAAGAGGCGGTGCAAGCATCATGGCAAAACCGAAGCTTGTCGTCGTCGGCAACGGCATGGCGGGCGTAAGGTGCGTGGAGGAAATTTGCCGTCTGGCTCCGGATCGGTACGACATTGCGATTTTTGGGGATGAAGCGGCGCCGGGCTACAACCGGATTATGCTGTCGAAGGTGCTCCAGGGCGACGCTTCGTTCGACGACATCGTGCTGAACCCGTGGGACTGGTACCGGGAGCGGGGCATCCGGCTGTTCGCCGGCGACCGGGTCGAGCGGATCGACCCGGCCGCGAAGCGGGTCGTGGCCGCCTCGGGCCTCGCGGCCGAATACGACAAGCTCATCCTGGCGACGGGCTCGTCCGCCTTCATTCCGCCGCTGCCGGGCGTCGGCAAGCCCGGCGTCATCGCCTTCCGCACGCTGGCGGACTGCCGCGCGATGATCGAGGCCGCCGGCGTTTACCGAAGGGCCGCCGTCGTCGGCGGCGGGCTGCTCGGCCTGGAGGCGGCGCGCGGGCTGCTCAACCTCGGCATGGAGGTGGACGTCGTCCACAACGCGCCCTACCTGTTGAACCGGCAGCTGGACCGGACGGCGGCCGAACTGTTGCGGCGCGAGCTGGAACGGCAGGGCATGCGGTTCCACCTCGCCAAGATCGCGGAGCGGATCGCCGGCCGCAAGCGGGCGGAAGGGATTGTGTTCTCCGACGGCTCGCGGCTGCGGGCCGATCTGATCGTCATGGCCGTCGGCATCCGGCCGAACGTCGAGCTCGCGAAGTCGGCCGGCATTCGCACGAACCGGGCGTTCGTGGTGAACGATTATATGGAGACGAGCGTTCCCGACATCTACGCGGTCGGCGAATGCGCCGAGCACGACGGCATCGTCTACGGCCTCGTCGCCCCGCTCTACGAGCAGGGCAGGGTGCTCGCCTCCGTCCTGAGCGGGCGGGAGACGGCGCCGTACCGGGGGTCCGTTCCTTACGCCCAACTGAAGGTGTCCGGCGTCGACGTGTTCTCGGCCGGGTTCGTCCAGGACGGCGAGGCGGAGGTCGCGTTTTCGCAGTTCGACGGCGTCCGCGGCACGTACAAGAAGGTGACGGCGATCGGCGGGACGATCGCCGGAGCGATCCTGTACGGCGACATCGGGGAGAGCGGCGAGCTGCTGACGCAGTTGAAGCGGCGGGCGGAAGTCGCCTCCTTGCGCTTCGCGGCCGCCTCGGGGGCGGCGGGGGACGGCGGGGAAGCGGCGGCGGCCCTGGCGGACCACGCGACGGTGTGCAACTGCAACGGCGTCACCAAGGGCGCCATCTTGTGCGCGGTCCGTGACCACGGCCTGACCACGGTCGAGCAGGTCCGCGACCGGACGAAGGCGTCCGGCTCCTGCGGCGGGTGCCGGCCGCTTGTGGCGGCGGTGCTGAAGCTGGCCGCGTCCGGCGGCGCGGCCGTCGCGGAAGCGGCGCCGCCGGTTTGCGGCTGCACGAGCCTCGGGCATGCGGCGCTGCGGTCGGCGGTCGCCGGCGGCGCGTACGCCGACGCCGCGCAGGCGATGCGCGCGCTCGGCTGGCGCCGGGCGGACGGCTGCGAGACGTGCCGCCCGGCGATCCGCTTTTATCTCGACGCGGCGGGAGCGGCCGCGGAGCGCGAGGAGAACGGGGAGCGGGGCGAACGCGGCGAGCGAGCGCTTGCGCCGGATGCGGCCGCTGCGAACGCCGCTCTGCCGAGAACCGCCGCGCCGAGCGCTATCGCGGGCATCAGCGCGCAGGACGCCGCCGCGCCGGCCACGCTCGTGCCGAAGCTGCCGGGCGGCCGGGTCGAGCCGGCGCAGCTTCACGCGATCGCGGCGGCGGCCGAGCGGCTCGGGCTTCCGTACGTCAAGCTGACGGAAGCCGCCCGGCTGGAGCTGGCCGGGGTGCCGGCGGCGCTGGCGGACGCGCTGGCGCGCGAGCTCGGCGTGCCGTTGGAGGCGGCCCGGAGCGGCGAGCATACGGCCCGCGTCTACAGCGGGGCGGACCGGGACGGCGACGGCCCGGAGCTGCTGCGCTTCGGCGCCGAACTGGAGCGGCGGCTCGGCCGCAGGCGGCTGCCGCACGCCGTCACGATCGCGGTCGCATCCGCGCTCGGCGAGAAGAGCGGCCTGCCCGTCCGCGACCTGGGGCTGGCGCGGGCGCCGGCGGGATGGGAGCTGCACGCCGGCGGCCGCGCGGAGCCGCCGCTGAAGCCGGCGCAGCTGCTGACGGTGGAGCCGGACGACGAGGCGGCGCTGGCGGCGGCGGCCGCCTGCCTGGAGCTGTACCGCGAGTCGGCCGACTACGGGGAGCCGGTCTGGAAGTGGCTGGAGCGGCTCGGTGTCGTGGCCGTCCGCGAGAAGCTGCTCGACCCCGAGATTCGGGAGGAGCTTGCGGCGCGATGGGGCGGAGCGGGAAGCGCCGCCCGCCAAACCGAACGTGAGAAGGAGGCGCTGACCTATGGCCATGGCCGCTGAACGGGCGAACGGTGAACGGGCGAGCGGAGCGGCGGAGCGGTTCCGCCTGGAGACGCAATGTCCTTTTTGCAGCGTGCAGTGCAAGATGACGGTGACCGAGGAGCGCGGCGAGGGAGCGCGGCCGGTCTACCGCACGGAAGGCCGGATGAACGCCTCGTCCGAGGGGCGGCTGTGCGTCAAGGGAATGAACGCGATCCAGCATGCGGCCAGCCGCGAGCGGCTCCAATATCCGCTGCGGAAGCGCGGCGGGGAATGGCTGCGCATTTCGTGGGAGGAGGCGTACGCCGAAATTCGCCGCCGCTGGACGGAACTGCGCGAGACGGCCGGTCCGGACGCGATCGCGCTGTACGGCGGCGGCTCGCTGACGAACGAGTCGGCTTACCTGCTCGGCAAATTCGCGCGGGTGGCGCTGCGCACGCGCCACATCGACTACAACGGCCGCTTCTGCATGTCCGCGGCCGCTTCCGCCGGCGTCAAGACGTTCGGCATCGACCGGGGGCTGACGAACACGCTCGCGGAAATTCCGCTGGCGGGCTGCATCATCCTCGCGGGAACGAATATCGCCGAATGCCAGCCGACGCTGATGCCTTATTTCACGAAGGCGAAGGAGAACGGCGCGTTCCTCATCGTCATCGATCCCCGCACCACCGGGACGTCGGAACTGGCCGACCTGCATCTGAAGGTGCGTCCGGGCACCGACGCCGCGCTCGTGGGCGGGCTGCTCCATACGATCGTGGAAGAACGGCTCGTCGATTACGATTTTCTCCGCAACCGGACGAGCGGGTGGGAAGCGGTCGTGGAGCATGCGAAGCGCCAGGACCTTGCCGCGATCTCCCGGCTGACCGGCGTCGGCGCGGAGCTGATCCGCAAGGCCGCCCTGGCTTACGGGCGGGCCGAGACCGGCATGATCTTCACCGCTCGCGGCGTCGAGCAGCACCGCGACGGTCATCTGGCCGTCCGCAACTTCCTCAATCTGGCGCTGATGACCGGGAAGATCGGCAAGCCCGGCTGCGGTTACGGCGCCGTCACCGGCCAGGGCAACGGGCAGGGAGGCCGGGAGCACGGGCAGAAGGCCGACCAGCTGCCGGGCTACCGTTCGATCGAGAACGAAGCGGACCGGCGCTACGTCGCCGGCGTGTGGGGGATCGATCCCGACGACCTGCCGGGCAAGGGGGTGTCCGCCTACGAAATGATCGAGCGCGCCCATGCGGGCGTCATTCGTTCGATGCTCGTCATGGGCTCCAACCCGATCGTCTCGAACCCGAACGCGCTGCTTGCCGAGGAGGCGTTGAAGCGGCTCGATTTTCTCGTCGTGGCCGATCTGTTCCTGTCGGAAACGGCGCAGCTCGCCGATCTCGTGCTGCCCGTGACGTCCTACCTGGAAAACACCGGGACGCTGACCAATTTGGAAGGCCGGGTGCTGCTGCGCGAAGCGGCCCGGCCGGCGTCGGGCGAGGCGAAGCACGATTGGCAGTTGCTGTGCGATCTGGCCCGGGAGCTCGGCGAAGGGGAGAAGTTTCCGTTCCGGTCGGCGGAGGAAATCTTCGAGGAGCTGCGGCTGGCCAGCCGCGGCGGCGTCGCCGACTATTACGGCATCACGTACGATCGGCTCCGGAAGGAGGAAGGCGTCTATTGGCCCTGCCCGGACCCGGCCAAGCCGGGCGTCGGCCGGCTGTTCGAGGAGCGGTTCGCGCATCCCGACGGGCGGGCCGTGCTGACGGTCGTGGAGGGCCAGCCGCCGGAGGAGGAGCCGGACGCGGAGTATCCGCTGATTCTGACGAACGGGCGCGTGCTGCCGCATTATTTGACCGGCGTCCAAACCCGCCGCAGCCCGGCGCTTGCCGCCCGGGCGATCGAGAATACGCTGGAGATCCATCCGGCGACGGCGCGCAAGTACGCGATCGAGGACGGAACGCTCGTCCGGGTCCGCTCCCGCCGCGGCGAGGCGATCGTGCGCAGCCGGGTCACAAGCGGCATTCGCGAGGACACCGTGTTCATGCCGATGCACTGGGGCGGCATCCAGAACGTGAACCGCGTCACGAACCCGGCGCTCGACCCGTTCTGCCGGATGCCGGATTTCAAAGTTTGCGCGGTCGCCCTGGAGCCGCTGACCTAGCGAAAAATGGCAGCGGACGGCGGAGCGGGGAAAACGACGCCGGCTGTTGCAGATGAGGAGGGGCGCAAATGGGAATGACGGGAGCGATATTGGCCGGCGGCGCGAGCCGGCGGATGGGCGGGGAGCCGAAGGCGTGGCTTCCGGTTGCGGGCCGCCCCATGATCGAGCGCATTGCCGAGCGGATGCGGGCGGTTTGCGACGGTGTCGTCGTGGCCGCCGCCTCCCCCGGGCAGGCGGCGGCGCTGTCGCTGGGCCGGCTGGGGCTTGCGCTGGCGTACGACGCCGTGCCGAACGGCGGGCCGCTCGCCGGCCTGCACGCCGCCCTGGGCGGGGCGGCCGGCGGGATCGTATGGATCTCGGCGTGCGACATGCCGTTCGCCGACGAACGGATCGCTTGCTGGCTGGCCGAGCGGCTTCGGGCCGCCGGGGCGGCCGCGGCCGTGCCTCGGGTCGGCGGCCGGCTGCATCCGCTGCAGGCGGTTTACCGGTCCGACTGCCGACCATCGGCCGAGGCGGCGCTAAACGAAGGCGCGCTCCGCCTGACCGACTGGCTGGCCCGGCTCGACGTGCTGGAGGTCGGCGAGGAGGAGATTCGGCGGGCCGGCTTCGGCGTTCGCTTCGTCGTCAACGTCAATACGCCCGAGCAATATCGGGAATGGTCGCTTCTCATGCCCGGCGAAGGGGGGGCGAAGCCATGAACGGCCCCCGTGTTTTCCAGATCGTCGGGTTCAAGAACGCGGGCAAGACGACGCTGATCTGCCGGCTTGTCGGCTATTTCGCCGCCGCCGGCCTTCGCGTCGGCACGATCAAGCACGACGGCCACGACTTCGAGCCCGACGTGCCCGGGACGGATTCGTGGCGGCACCGGCAGGCGGGCTCCGTGTTCTCGGCCGTCGTTTCGGCGACCGCGACGTCGGTCGTGCGCCAAGCGGCTCGATCGCTGGATGAGCTGATCCGGGAGGGAAGCGGCTGCGATCTGCTGCTGGTGGAAGGCTTCAAGGACGCCGCCTTCGACAAGCTCGCGCTGCTGCGCGCCCCCGAAGACATCCCCGCGCTCGCGGGACTCGGGCGCGTTTGCGCGCTTGCGCTCGGCCCTGAGCTGCTGCCGAAGCGCGACCGCCTCGGCCTTCCGGCGGACGTGCCCGCATACGGCCGGGACGAGATCGAGGCGATCGCCGGGCGCATCGCCGACGTCCTGGGAATCGAACCGGGGCTGATGTTCGCTTCACGGAACGCTTGATCCGTAACCGGAAAGAACGGACCAGGAAAAGAATAACCGAACCCGAAGGACGGCGCTTCCCGCTCGGGGAGGCGCTATTCGTATTTTAAAACTACGACAGCATAATCCGCGAATAGAATTCCCACATAGGCATCGCAAGCGTCCGGCGCCGTCCCGGCGGCGCAGGAGCGCCCGATGCGATGATTTTCATCGCATGGGAGCCTGCCCGCCGGCGAAGATGCGCCCGATGCGATGATTTTCATCGCACGGGCGCCGGCTGGCGGGTAAAGCGCGGTGAATGGGTTATGCATGTCCCACAAACCTTTGTTCGTCCATCATGCTGCTGCAGTTAAAAAAAGATTTTGTTTTCTTTACATTGCAGCTTCTATATACGAACGTATGTGTGCTATAATTCATGAGGTGCGGGCGGAAGCGGAGTGATCGGTTTTGCCGTTCCGCATGGGAGGAACCATATTGCCAACAGGCAGGAGGTAAAGAGGACAAAGATGAACGCTTCAAGCACGGAAGTTCGAGGACCGTCGGTCGACCTGAGCAAGATCAAGAGAGGTCCGATTGTCGTTGCCCTCATTATCGGGGCTTTTGTCGCCATTCTGAACGAAACCTTGCTCGCCAACGCGCTGCCCGATTTGATGAAGGAGTTCGCCGTTTCTTATTCCACCATCCAGTGGCTGTCGACGGCTTATATGCTCGTCATCGGCGTGCTTGTTCCGGTGACCGCGGTGCTGCAGCTTTGGTTCACGACCCGGCAGATGTTCCTGTCGGCGATGATCTTGTTTTTTGCGGGCACGCTCATTTCCGCGCTCGCTCCCGAGTTCGGCGTGCTGCTGACCGGCCGCGTCGTTCAGGCGCTCGGAACCGGCCTTATGCTGCCGGTCATGATGAACACGATTTTGGTCATCTTCCCGCCCGAGAAGCGGGGCGGAGCGATGGGGCTGATGGGTCTGGTCATCATGTTCGCTCCGGCGATCGGACCGACGGTGTCCGGTTTGATTTTGGATTCGCTGGATTGGCGCTGGCTGTTTTACCTGGTGCTGCCGCTGGCGCTGTTTTCAATTTTGTTTGCGTTCGGCTTCCTGAAGAACGTTTCGGAACTGACCAAGCCGAAGGTGGACGTGCTCTCCATCGTTCTGTCCACGATCGGCTTCGGCGGCGTCGTCTACGGCTTCAGCAAGGCCGGCGAAGGAAGCTGGTCGGACCAGGCGGTCTACATCCCGATCGCCGTCGGCATCGTCGTGCTCGCGCTGTTCGTCTGGCGCCAGCTGCTGCTGAAGGAGCCGGTCATGGATCTGCGCGCCTTCAAATACCCGATGTTCACGACGGTGACCATTCTGCTGTTCGTCGTCATGATGACGCTGTTCTCCACCATGACGCTGCTGCCGCTGTTTATGCAGGGCGCGCTGATGATGACCGCGTTCCGCTCCGGGTTGACGCTGCTTCCCGGCGGTATCGTCAACGGGATCATGGCGCCGGTCTCCGGCAAGCTGTTCGACAAGTTCGGTCCCCGGCCGCTGGTCACTCCGGGGCTCGTCATCGTGACCGTCGCCATCTGGCTGTTCACCCGGATGGACGAAACGACAAGCACCGGCTATCTGATCTTCGTCCATATCATCATGCTGATCGGTATTTCCATGGTGATGATGCCGGCCCAGACGACCGGGCTCAACCAGTTGCCCCGCCAGCTGTACCCGCACGGGACGGCCATTCTGAACACCCTGCAGCAAGTGTCCGGGGCGATCGGCACGGCGTTGTTCATCAGCATCATGTCGACCGGTTCCAAAGATTACCTGAAGACGTCCAGCGATCCGACCTCTCCGGCAGAAATGGCCAAGAGCGTCGTATCCGGCATGCACAACGCCTTCTGGATCGGATTCGTGATCGCGATCGTCGCGATCGTGCTCAGTCTGTTCGTGCGCCGAACGAAGGCTCCGGAGTCCGATACGCCGCCGTCCGGCCAACCGAAGCCGGCTGAAGCCCCCCGCTGAATCCGCCGCGCCGTTCCCGGCTCCCTTCCTTGCGAGAAGGGAGCCTGTTTTGTTGGTGCGGATCCTCGCAAGCCTCGATTCGCCGAAGATCGATAGCGCCGGTCGGTTCGGTCGGCATCCCGTGTTCCGAAGTTGTTGCGTTAGACGGAATCTTTGTACAGTTCCCGCATGACGTGGCGGAGCTCGGGGAGGATGAGGCGCGTCATGGCCAGCCGAACGGCTCCGGTCGAGCCGGGCATGGAGAAGACGGCTGTCGTGCCGATGGTGCCGGCGATGGCGCGGGAGAGGATGGCGGCCGGTCCGATGTCTTCGGTGAAGCTGAGCATGCGGAAGATTTCCCCGAAACCGGGCATTTCCTTGTGCAGGGAGTCTCGTACCGCCTCGAAGGTCGTGTCCCTACCGGCAATGCCGGTGCCGCCGTTCAGCAACACGGCTTCGACGGCCGGATTGGCGGCGGCTTCGGCGAGCAGCTTGCGGAGCAGGTCGTATTCGTCCGGAACGATGCGCACGTCCGCGACGGTGTATCCGTGTTCCTCCAGCAGTTCGCGGATCAGCCGGCCGCTCTTGTCGGTCTCGGCGGTTCGGGTGTCGGAGACGGTGACGACGAGGCAGGAGACGGAAGAGGGCGCCTCGCGGCGATGTTCTTCGACAGATGAACGATCGGACATGGCAACGGTTCCCTCCTTCCGCTCATGAGCGGCATCGTTCGAGGCGGAGCGCCAGGAAAACGCCGGCAACCCCGCCGCGCCCGTTGCGGCGTTGCGGTGTTGCGGCGAACGTTATTCCACGCGGCTGCGGAGCGCGGTGAAGCGTCCGGCCAGCGTATATTCGCCGAGGGGAGCCGGCAGCAGGAAGCAGTCGCCCGGCTTGGCGTCCAAGGCGCCGCCGTTCCAGCGGATGGAGCCGGTTCCTTCGGCCACGATGAGAATGTCGAAGCTGTCCGGGGTTGTGGATTGCCGCCATTCGCCGTCGACGATGCCTTTTTCCGTTACAAAATAGGGGGAGCGAGCCAGCGTCAGCCACTCCTTGGGCTTGGCGCCGTCGGTATTCATGCGGCTGGCGCCTGCGCCTTCGTAGGCGATGACGTTCAGCGAATCTTCGATGTGCAGCTCTCTCGGCTTGCCGTCCAGCCCCGGACGGTCGTAGTCGTAGAGCCGGTAGGTCGTGTCGGAATTTTGCTGGATTTCCGCCACGAGCACGCCCGCGCAAAGCGCGTGCACGGTGCCGGCCGGAATATAGAACGTGTCCCCCGCGCGGACGGATACGACTTGCAGCGTGTCCATGATCCGATGCTCCGCGATCGCGGCGGCGAGCGACTCGCGGTCGATGCCCGGCTTCAGGCCGTAGATGATCTTGGCGTCCGGCTTCGCGTCAAGCACGTACCACATTTCCGTCTTGCCGAGTTCGCCTTTGGGCAGGCCGGAATAATGATCGTCGGGGTGCACTTGCACGGACAGGTCGTCGTTGCAATCCAGCAGCTTGATGAGCAGCGGAAAGCGGCCATTGCCGGAACGGCTCCCTTTGGAACCGAACCACGCGGCGCCGAACCGCTCGCGAATTTCGTCCAGGCCTTTTCCCGCCAGCTCGCCGTTGGTCACGTGGGAGACGCCGTGCGGATGGTCGGCGATCATCCATCCTTCCCCGATATGGCCGGGCGGCACGTCGTAGCCGAACCGTTCCAGGGCGCGGCCGCCCCAGACGCGTTCCTTGAATTCGGGCTGAAAATGAAGCGGGTACGGTTGCACGGTTTGGCTCATGAAGCTTGTCCTCCTCGAGTGGATTGGAAAAATTCAATCGATTCGCCGTCCGGGCCGAGGAAGAAGAAGTAGCGGCTTCCGTTCGGCAGCGTCGTAATCTGTTCGTCCAGTCCGGGGACGGACAGCAAGCGGATGCGCCGGTGCTCCTCCTCGATATCGTCGACGGCGAAGGCGACATGGTGCACCTGGCCTTCGGGGGCCAGCTTGCCGTCGTAGCCTTCGATCAGTTCGACCTCCGTTTCCCGGTGGCCGGGGAACGAGAGGAAGGCGAGGCGGATGACGCCGTTCGTATGGACGATCGTCTCCAGGTGCTTTAGGCCGACGACTTGGACGTAAAAGTCGATGGACTTCTCAAGATTGCTCGACATGATGCCCACGTGCTCGATTTTGCGAACGGCCATCGGAATTTCTTCTCCTTCCCATTCTTTCAGATGTCGGCTTTGCGCTTCTCGATCGCGATCAGATAGGGGGCGGCCGATTTTTGCGGGAAGCGGTACAGGACGGATTGCGCGACCGCTGCGGGCAGCCCGGCCGCCCACGCCTCGACCGCGGCCGCTTCGGCGTCGCCGCCTTCGTGGCCGGGATACGCCACGACGGTGATGATCCCTTGCGGCGCGAGCAGGTCGAACGCCGCGTTCAGCGCCGCCACGGTCGTCTCGGGCCGGGTGACGATCGAGCGGTCCGCGCCTTCGCCGGGCAAGTAGCCGAGATTGAACATGACGGCGCGAATCCGGCCGCGATGTTCCGGCGCGACCCGCTCGGCCATCTGCTCGTGCCCGGCGAGCACCGGCTCGACCGGGGCGAGCGCGCCCGCCCCGCCCCCCGCCGCCCCGCCCCCCGCCGCCGCGGCCAGCCGCTCGCGCGTGCGGGCAAGCGCCGACGGCTGCACGTCGAACGCGTACACGATTCCTCCGCGGCCGCAGGCTCGCGCCAGAAACAGCGTGTCCACGCCGTTGCCGGCGGTGGCGTCGATCGCGGCCGAACCGGGGGCCAGCCGCTCGGCCGCCCAGCGCTGCGCCAGGCTCAGCACGGAGAGGAAGCCCATCGGCTAACGCCCCTTCCACAGCTTGCCCTGCCAGGTGTTCCGCCGCACCAGCTCGGCGTCGATCGCGTTGAGCACTTCCCACTTGTTCAGGCTCCACATCGGCCCGATCAACAGGTCGCGCGGCGCGTCGCCGGTCAGCCGATGCACGATCATGTCGGGCGGAAGTTGCTCCAGCGTGTCGACGACCAATCCGACATACTCGTCCCGCTCCAGGAAGCGGACCAGGCCTTCCCGCCATTGGCGGACCATCGGCGTCTTGCGCATCAGATGCAGCAGATGGATCTTGATGCCCTGAACGTCCATCGCCGCCGTCTGCCGGCCGGTCTCGAGCATCATGTCGCGGTCTTCGCCGGGCAGCCCGTAGATGATGTGGGCGCACACCCGGATTCCTCTCTCCCGCAGCCGCCGCACCGCGTCCAGATAGCAAGCGGTGTCGTGCGCCCGGTTGATGAGCCGGGACGTCGATTCATGAACCGTCTGCAGCCCCATTTCCAGCCACAGGTACGTACGCTCGTTCAGTTCCGCGAGATAATCGACGACGTCGTCGGGCAAGCAGTCGGGACGGGTCGCGATGGACAGGCCGACGACGCCCGGCTGGCGGAGGATGACCTCGTAATACTCGCGCAGCGTCTCCAGCGGCGCGTACGTGTTCGTATACGCCTGGAAGTAGCCGATGTACTTCGCATCCGGCCACTTCAGATGCTGGCGGTCCCGCACGGTGTTGAACTGCGTGACCAGATCGTCCCGCCGGCTGCCCGCGAAGTCGCCGGAGCCGCGCGCGCTGCAGAACGTGCAGCCGCCCTTGGCGATCGTATTGTCCCGGTTCGGACACGTAAAGCCCGCGTCCAGCATCACTTTGAACACTTTTCCGCCGAACTGCTCCCGCATCTCGTGGTTCCATGTATGAAATCTTTTGCCGCTCCACAAATTAGGCTGCAGGGCGGTGCCGCTCGTTTCGGCCGTTGGCATGTGGACCTACCGCTCCTTGCTGTAAAAAATGCGCCATTGCCATTGTACCGAAAAAAGACGCCGAAGGCGAGAAGCCGCATCCGTCCCGATAAAAGGGACTTGCTCCGAAACGCCGTTTCGATAAACAGGTTTTTAAGGGAAAAGGGCGCTTTGAGAGGGCTTTCAACTTGCAATACCTAACATGATATGTTATATTAAAAGTGCGCCAGATCAAGGAATTTCGCAATTTTCGCCATCTCTTTACAGCAGTGAAGTCGACAACCGTTCCGCTCGTCCGGGCGCTTGGCCCGTCCACTTCCGAATCGAAGAAAGCGAGAGGTGAGGATCATGGCTTCCAACGTAAAAATTCCGCAAGGCGACGACACGCTGAAGGTGGAACTGACGATTAAAGAGGCGATGGCGCTGGCGGGAATCAAGTTCCACAGCAACCACAGCGTTGAAGTGTCCGCGAAGCGGAAACTGCAGGACGCGCTGGACGTCCAATACCGCATCGAGGAGCGCCGCCCGCTCAACTGACGGGTCTGCGTTTCCTTTCCAAGACCGCTTTGCCCTCCGAGGCAGGCGGTCTTTTTTGCTGCCCTTTACTTTTGCGGGCGGATTCGGCACAATAGGTGACGGTTATCGAGACGTCACGCGGCCGGACCGTGGCGTCCGCAACGTCGGCGGGAGGATCAGAATCATGCGATTGCGAACGAGAAAAAACGCGCGGGAAAGCCTGGAGAGCCAGGCCGATCTGGTCGTGCTCGACCCGGAGCGATATAGAGGGCGGTGGCGGGAACTGTTCGGCAACGACAACCCGATCCATGTGGAACTCGGCATGGGCAAGGGGCAGTTCATCAGCCGGATGAGCGGCAACCGTCCGGAGATCAACTTTTTGGGCGTGGACATGTTCGACGAGCTGCTCCGCAAGGGCAGCGTCAAAGCCCGCAAGGTGTGGCAGGAGAAAGGTTCCGAGACGGTGCCGAACCTGTTCCTCGTGCGGGGCAACGCGGAGCGGCTGGAGACGATGTTCGCGCCGGGGGAACTGGAGCGAATTTACCTTAACTTTAGCGATCCGTGGCCGAAGAACAAGCACGCCAAGCGGCGGCTGACCCACCCGCGCTTCCTCGCCAAATATGTGGAAGCGCTGAACGAGAACGGGGAGATCCATTTCAAGACGGATTCCCTCAGCTTGTTCGAATTTTCGCTGAACAGCTTTTCGGACATGCGGCTGCAGCTGCGCAACATCTCGCTCGATCTGCACCGCAACGGGTTGCGCGAAGACTTGGTGTTGACCGAATACGAGACCAAATTCGTCGAGCGGGGCCAGCCGATATATCGGCTGGAAGCGGTGGTCGGCCGCGAGGCGGTCCGCCGCCACATCGCCGAGTCGGCCGAGCGGCTGCGGTCGGAGTCGGCCCGCGGGGAGGCCCGCCGGCGCGCTGCGGCGGCGGCCGACGAGGGAGCCGGCAGCGCCGAAGCCATCGGCGCCGAAGCCGCCCACAAGTAGCGCGCCCGCAGCGGCGACTGGCGCTCGCCTGCAGCGGCGGAACGCCTGTCGGCCGGGACAGTCGCCCGTTCACCGTGCCTGAACAGCCGTCCGCAGCGGCGTGACGCCCACTCACCATGTCGGGACAACCGCCCGCAGCAGCGTGACGCCCGCTCGCCATGCCGGAACAGCCGTCCGCAGCACCGGCAAATCCCCTTTTTCGCGTCCCGGCCTGCCTTCGCGTCCCGCCACGCCAGCGCCGCCAGTGCCGGAAGTCGCCGTGGCGCTTTTCAGGACTCAACAATGCGACGAAATAAGTCTGTTTTCAAACGTACTAATTCAATGAAATTTCTATCGGCCGTTTATTTTTTCAAATGCGGGATTTTATGATCTATATGTTATAATTATCTTGACGCCAGCGTATATTTGTGAAGAGTTGGAGGGCAGCATTGTACAATATCCTTTTTTACGAAGACGAAGAAGGAAACAGGCCGGTTGAAGAAGTTCATTGATCAGCTTGATGCTGCTGCCAGCACGAATAAAAATGCAAGAGTCCAACTTGAGCAAATCATCTATTGCTTAAACCGTTTAGAAGACAAAGGGACACGAGCAGGCGAGAAGTTTACGAAACGAATCACAGGAAACATATGGGAACTGCGGCCGGGCAGCAATCGAATATTGTTTTTCGGATGGAGCGGGAACAACTTCGTGCTGCTTCACTATTTTTCCAAAACAACGCAGAAGACTCCTCAAAGAGATATTGCCATTGCAGAAAGACGAATGAGCAACTGGCTCTCCAGAATGGGGAAGGAGTGAGCGGATCGATGAAAAGCTGGAGCGAAAAAAAGAAAGAGATTCAGTCGATAGATCCCGTACGCGTGAACGAGCTTGAAGCCGTCGCACAATTGGTGAATGCCATTCATCGAAGACGGGTTGAACTGGGTTGGACTCAGAAAGAGCTGGCCGACAAAGTCGGACTCCACCAGGAATCCGTGGCACGGATCGAAAACGGCGGCTCTGTTCCTCGACTGGACACCGTGTTCAGATTAGCGATAGCGCTCGGATTGGAGCTCAAATTGCAAAATAGGGGTTTTCGGATAGGCTCCTAGCAGACCCTCAAGTCCTCAGATTCAGCGAATTAAGTCTGATTTCAAACTTACTGGCGCTCCTCCCCACAAGCCCTCCGATGCCGCGAATCGGATTGGCGAAGTCGCCACCCGCAAACTCGACTTGGCCGGCATGAGCCCAAACCCCACTGAGCATTTTCTTGCGGCCTTCACGCAATTTCCAATATTTTTTGGTCAAACCCGATTGACGAACGCATACATTCGCATATGATGAGAAGAGAGGCATCCCAAAAAACCCAAAAACCAAAAAAATGAATAAAGGTTCCCCCAAGTTCGGGACCGAAGAAGGAGGAGACGGCAGGCATGTTGCTGACCAAGCGGCGAAGGCAGTTTCTCGGTCAGCTTGTCGAGTTGTACGGCCGGCACGGAGAACCCGTCCATTACGGGACGCTGGCGGCCGCGCTCGGCGTGAGCAAGTGGACGGCGTACGACATGCTGAAGGAGATCGAGAAGATGGGCTGCGCCGTCCGCAGCTATGCGGCCAACGGGGCCGAGACGGGCAGGAGGCGGGTGAGGTTCGTTCCGACCGAGCGCGCGTACGAACTGCTCGCCATCGGCCGAGGCGAAGAGGCGATCGAAGCCGACGATTGGGAAGCCACCCGCGCCCGGCTGCTCGCTTCGCTGCGCGGCATCTCGTCCCGCAAGGCGCTGTCGGAAGGGCTGCGCAAGCTCAACGAGGATTTCCGGGGCGTGAGGCGCCGGATGGAAGTTTGCGCGTACAGCATCGGCGTCATGCTCATGTACTTGCGCAAGACGGGCGGCAAGGCGGAGGAGTACGTCCGCTCCCTCGTCGCCAAGGCGCCGACCGGAGAGATCGGCATGACGACGTTCGCGGGCGCCGTGCTCGGTTCCGTCGCGCCGTTGTCCGCCCGCGAGATCGTCGCCGAGCTGGCGGATCTGGCCGGCCAATATTTGCGCTCGGTGACGGACTTGTCCGAACGCGAGAAAGGGCTGCTGTCCGACTTTTTGCGGGAAGCGCTTGTCTGACCCAATCGAATAGAAAGAACGGAGGCTTGAAACGATGGCTCGTTATTATCGCGAATTTTTCTCCAATTCTATGATTGCGTTCATGGTTGCCTTGTTTATCGTGGCCACGGCGTTCGCCTGCGTCTTCTATGAAGGCTGGCGCTCGATTTGGGGCTTTCTGGCCGGCATGGCCGTGTACGCGGTGTTCGAATACCTGGTGCACCGGTTCCTGCTGCACGAATTTCCGAAGCTGATGCCCACGATGTACAAAGGGCATGTGGCGCACCACGAGCACCCGAACGACCTGGAGCACCTGTTCAGCCCGATTCACTACGACGCCGCGACGCACGCCGGCTACTTCCTCGTGCTGTGGGCGCTGACGCGCGATCTGAAGCTCGTCGCCGCGATCATGGCGGGCACCGCGCTGTTCCAGCTTTACTACCAATGGATGCATTACGTCGCCCACCGGCCGATCACGCCGATTACGCCTTGGGGCAAGTGGATGCGCAAGAAGCACCTGCTTCATCATTTCATGGATGAGCATTCCTGGTACGGCGTCTCCCACCCGACGCTCGATATTCTGCTGGGCACGGACAAGCCGCAACCGAAGAAGAAGACCAGCCAGCCTTCCGTCTGAAGAATGAGCGGCCGGCCCGCTACCCACACTAACGGAATCGCAACCCGAATGAATATGGAAGGAGCGGACGCGAATGAAAGACCTGATCAGCAAAACGGTGTCGCTCGGTCTCGGCATGGTCATCGCCGGCAAGGAGCAAGTGGAGAAGCTGGCGGAAGAATGGGTCAAAAAAGGGGAAATGAGCCGCGAGGAATCGTTCGCGTTCGTGAACGACTTGTTGCGCAAAGGGGAGGAGGCGCAGCGCAAGATGGAAGCCGTGGTGCAGGAGCGCGTCCAGGCCGTCATCGGCGACAGGAAGTGGGCGACGAAAGCCGATATCGAGCGGCTTGAACGGCGCATCGACGAGCTCATGCGCCGCCTTCCCGCCAAGGACGAGGCCGGCGATCCGCCTTCAGCCTGACGGCGAGACGGCATCCGAAAAGCCGAGGGAGGGGAACAGGACGTGGGGAAAAGAATCCGCCATTTTCAGCGGTACCGGGAAATCGCGTCCGCGTTCGTCCGGTACGGCTTCGGTTATGTCGTCAAGGACTTGGGGCTGGCCGAGTTCGTGCCTTACCGGCCGCTCCGCGGCGACGACAAGGCGGAAACCGACCGGTCCGCCGTCGCCGTCCGCCTGCGCATGTTTCTGGAGGAGCTCGGGCCGACGTTCATCAAGCTCGGCCAGCTGGCCAGCACGCGCGCCGACCTGATGCCGCCCGAGTTTACGCGCGAGCTGCAGCGGTTGCAGGACGACGTGCCGCCGTTCCCGTTCGCGGACGTGGCGAAGATCATCGAAGAGCAGCTCGGCGCTCCGGTCCATGAGCTGTTTCGCGAGTTCGACGAATACCCGCAAGCGGCGGCTTCGATCGGCCAGGTTCATTTCGCGGTGATGGCGACCGGCGTCCCGGTGGCGGTCAAAGTGCAGCGCCCGCAAATCCGGCAAGTCGTGCAGACCGACCTGGAAATTCTGGCCGAACTGTCGGCGCTGGCCGAGAAGCGGATCGGCTGGGCGCGGCGCTACCGGCTCGGCGAGATGGTCCGGGAGTTGGGCGCGGCGCTGCTCGGCGAGCTGGACTACGACCGGGAACGGCGCAATGCGGAGAAGTTCGCCATGCTCTCCGAATCGCTGCCGTACATCCGGATTCCGTATGTGTACCGCCATCTGTCGTCGGACCGGGTGCTGACGATGGAACGGGTGGAAGGCATCAAGCTGTCCGACCGGGAAAAGCTGGACGAAGCCGGCTACAACCGCCGCGAGCTGGCCGGCAAATTCGCGACGGCGATGTTCCATCAGGTGCTGGTCGACGGTTTTTTCCATGGCGATCCGCACCCGGGCAACGTGCTCGCGCTGCCGGACGGCAAGCTGGCGTTGCTTGATTTCGGAATGGTCGGGAAGCTGCAGCCGGAGACGAAAGTTCATTTCGCCTCGCTGGTCATCGCGTTGCGGGGGCAGAGCACCGACGGCGTCATCCGCGCGGTGGAACGCCTCGGGATGATTCCCGAAGAGGCGGACCGCCAGTCGCTGCGGGCGGACGTGGACGAGTTGCGGGAATTGTACTACAACGTGCCGCTGAGCGAGATCAGCCTGGCCGATTCGATCAACCGGCTGTTCAGCCTGGCGCAGCGGCACGCGATCCGGATTCCTTCGGAAATGACGGTGCTCGGGAAGACGCTGCTTACGACCGAAGGCGTCGTCTCGTCGCTCGATCCGTCGTTCAGCGTCATCAAGGTGGCCGAGCCGTTCGGCCGTCAACTGCTGCTCGACCGCCTGAGCCCGGCCAAATGGCTGGAGCGGCTCGGCCGCCAGCTGCCGGACTACCTCGAATGGTTCGGCGAGGCTCCGGGCAGGCTGCGGGAGCTGCTGGCGCTGGCCCGGAAGGGCAAGCTGAAGCTGGAGCTGACGATCTCCGACGCGGAAGCGGACAAGTTCATCCGCAAGCTCGACCGGATCGGCAACCGCCTCTCCTTCAGCATCGTGCTGTTGGCGTTCAGCATCATGATGGTCGGCCTCATCATCGGCTCGTCCATCAGCCATCAGCAGACGATGCTGTGGCGCATTCCCGCGATCGAGATCGGCTTCGCCGTCGCCGGCGCGATGTTCCTCTGGCTTATCTTCTCGATATTCCGCTCGGGCCGCTTCTAGCCGCCGCGTCAGGTCGGAAGCGGAATCCAGTACGGGACGAGCAGGGCGGCGGAGCTGCCGAGCAGCGCCCCGGCAATCGTGTCGCTCGGATAGTGCAGGCCGAAGTAGACGCGGGACAGCGCCACGCCGGCGGCGATGGGCAGCAGCAAGGGGATGAGCGCGGGCGCGGCCGCCATCCACGGCGTCAGCATCGCGAAAGCCGCCGTCGTATGCCCGGACGGAAACGACGGGTCCTTCAGCGGTTTCCGGTCGGTATTCGCCCACGGGTAAACCTGGTAGGGCCGCCGCCGCGGAGCGCTGCGCTTGGCGAACGCCACCGGCAGGTGGCTCAGCACGACCGCGGCGAAGCCTTGCCAGCCGGCGGCCCGCCACGGGCCGGAAGCGAACAGGCCGGCCGCCAGCGAGAAGCCGAGGCAGAACGTCGCGCCGCCCAGCATCGTCAGCACCCGGAACAGCCGGTTCCACGTTTCGCGGTTCCACTTCGTATTGACGTATCGGAACAGCGGTTTTTCCACTTGTTCCAACAACCGGTACAATTTCTCCACGACGTGTCTCCCCTTCGGCCGCTTGGGCCAGGTTCCTCTCCTAAGGATAATATCCTATTGTACGCCCTGTATGAACGGAAACACAAGCGCAAGTCAAACCGCACGCCTTGCGATTCGCCATTCGCCGTTTTACATTGGCAGCGGATGGGTAAACTTCTATGGAAGTTGCCCGCACTTCGCTTCCAGCGTCGTTTCTTCCGCCCATAGCCGGGACTACAGTCGCGAAAACGGCGCGAAACGGAGCGCGAGCCCGGTTTCGCCCAGCAATTCGGTTCCCGCCTGCCGGTCAATGCCAAGGATGGACGCCATATCCGGCTTACGGTAGATTTCGGGAACAAAAACATTTTGACAAAGCGGGATGAAACGAAGACAATCGTTGTTGCGTCTAATCAAGAGAGAGAGAAGAACAAGCGACAGACACGCGACAGAAAAAAGCGCGGGCGGACCGGCTCCGGCACAGAGAAAAAGGAGCGCGCACCGTGCGGAGAAAAAAGGGGTTTAGGGGGTACAACTGAATATGTGGAACTATTTGCTGCTCGCTTTGCAGGTGGTTTTCTTCCTGATCGGCGCTTACCAGGTATTCCTGTCCTTCTTCGGCTGGTATCGCAAACGGGAAAAAATCGTCAGCAAGCCAACCAAATCGTTCGCTCTTCTTGTGGCCGCCCACAACGAAGAAACCGTCATCGGAGCGCTTGTTGAAAATTTGCTTAAGCTGGATTATCCGCGCGAGCTGTACGACATCTTCGTCATCTGCGACAACTGCACGGACGGCACCGCCGACATCGTCCGCAGCTACCCGGGCGTTCACGCTTGTGTCCGAACGAATCCGAACGAGCGAGGCAAAGGGTTCGCGATCGAATGGATGCTGCGCGAGCTGTGGAAGCAGCCCAAAAGCTACGACGCCGTCGTCATGTTCGACGCCGACAACCTGGTGGCGACCGACTTCCTGCGGTACATGAACGAAGATTTGCTGGCCGGCCACCGCGTCATCCAGGGCTATCTGGACACGAAGAACCCCCACGACTCCTGGGTCAGCGCCGCCAACGGAATCAACTATTGGTTCTGCAACCGGCTGTGGCAGCTTCCCCGTTACAACCTGGGGCTGTCCAACTTCCTCGGCGGCACCGGCATGTGCTTCGAGTCCAATCTGCTGAAAGAAATGGGCTGGGGCGCGACCAGTCTGGTCGAGGATCTGGAATTTACGATGCGCTGCATTCAGCGGAACATTTATCCGAAGTTCAACTTCGACGCCCGCGTGTACGACGAGAAGCCGATTACGTTTCGGGCATCGGCGCGCCAGCGGCTGCGCTGGATGCAAGGCCACTTCGACGTCGCCCGCCGCTACATGCTGCCGACGCTTTGGCAAGGCATCAAGGAGCGGAGCTGGACGAAGATCGACGCCGCATTTTACACTTTTAACGCTTATAATTTCCTGATCGGCTTTACGCTGACGGCGACGCTCTGGTTCGATATGCTGCTGCCGGGCCGGCCGCATTTCGATTCGATCTACTCGATCTTCCCGAGCTGGCTTGCGGTTCCGGTGGCGCTGTACATTTACCTGCAATGTCCGCTGGCCATGCTGCTGGAAAAGGTGAATTGGAGAAGCTATCTCCGTCTGGTCACATTCCCGATCTTCTTCTTCTCTTGGTGGCCGATCACGTTCTGGGCGTTCTTCACGCAGAACAACAAGACGTGGAGCCACACCGAGCATACTCGCGTGCTGCGTCTGGAGGAAGTGCAGGGCAAGCAGATGTGACGCGTTGGCAGAGAGGTCGTTTACGCGGCGGTCCGGCGGACCGCCGATTTTTTTCTACGACAGCATAATCGGCTAACAGAATTCCCACATAAGCATCGCAAGCGTCCGGCGCCGGCCCGGCGGCGAAGGAGCGCCTGATGCGATGTTTTTCATCGCATGGGCGCCGGCGGTGGGTAAAGCACGGTGAGTGGGTCATGCATGTCCCACAAACTTTTGTTCGTCCATCATGCTGCTGTAGTTTTTTTGGGCGGTTCGCCCGTGGCCGCGTGTCAACTCATATAAAAATGTTACCGAAGGAGAATGGATCACTCATGTATTTTTGTTACCCATGTTACCCTGTGGAGGCTGTCAGACAGCCTCCACAGGCCGTGCGGTGGAGGCAGGCGTCGCGG
>Ga0207789_1000043_pt1 | contig 148617 bp, 137 predicted proteins | sample HigsolmetaGSP12D_FD_184840 | JGI IMG/M metagenome (GOLD analysis project Ga0207789, IMG submission 184840) | High solid enriched microbial communities from the Joint BioEnergy Institute, USA - SP1-2-D (SPAdes) | ecosystem: Engineered > Bioreactor > SSF (Solid state fermentation) > Aerobic >... | reverse complement strand
CGACTTCTGCGTCGCCGCTCTGGAAGAGGCGATCGCCCGCCATGGCAGGCCCGACATCTTCAACACCGATCAGGGGAGCCAGTTCACCAGCTTCGCCTTCACCACGACGTTGAAGGATGCCGGCATCCGCATCTCCATGGACGGGCGCGGCCGGTGGATGGACAACGTCTTCATCGAGCGGCTGTGGCGCAGCCTCAAATACGAGTGCGTCTTCCTCAACGCCTTCGAGACAGGCGGTGAGGCCCGGGCTGGCATCGGTTCATGGATCGACTATTACAACCGGCGACGCCCCCACTCGACCTTCGACGGCAGGACACCCGACGACGTCTATGCTACGGCAGAAATGATGGAGAAATTGGCGGCGTAAAAACCAACCCGATCCACCTTAGCCAAGCCGCCAAACTGTCTCACCAAGCGGGTCCACCTCTCATCTGCGAGCTCTCGTTGAACGGCTGCTGGTTCCAGTCACCTACCGCTCACTCTCAAGCAGTCCTTCTGCTTCCATCTCAGCGATGGGGCGTCTTGGCCGCAGAAGACGCCAGCCGCGTTGGTAGCGCTCGACAAGCTCCCACCAGACAGCCTCCGTAACCCGCTCGTGGAAACCGATCTCCCTCAGGCGCCTCGACACGCGTCCGCCCAGGCTCATGAGCTGATCCTCATGCTCTAGATAGACGGAAAGCGCCTCGTCGAGCAGCGCTCGGGCGAGATCCTCGCGCGATGGCCTTCCTGCAGCCTTCATGCGCGCCCGGTAGGCCCGCTGCCGCAGGCGCTGCTTCTCACGGCGGACTTCCTGCCTTTCCCTCGGCATCAGCTCCCTTCCCTCCCCCTGTCACCTTCCAAGGTAACATCCGACAGCTCGTCGCAAGACACAGCGCCGCTGCCACGGCGACCTGCATCTCAGGAATATCGTCCGACGTGCTCTACGACCTTGCCTTTCTGCTCATGGACGTGCTCGAAAGAGGCTTGCGGCGCGAGGCCAACCTCCTCCTCAACCGCTATCTCGTGGAGAGCCGAGAGCCGGCGCACCTTGCAGGTCTTGCGGCGCTGCCGCTCTTCATCAGCATACGCGCCGCGATCCGGGCGAAGGTGACGGTTGCCGGGCTCGCCTATCCCGAGGCCGACGGGCGCGAGCGGGCACTGGAGGACTGCCGCCGATATTTCGGCCTCGCCGAAGCGGTCCTCACGCGTGCGCCGCCATGCAGGCCGCACGCGAGACGGGCGATGCCGGCGCCGAGCCGGGCTGGCATGCCATCGGCGCCGAGGGCCCGCCGGCCGAGATCCTCGCGCGGGCTCGCCAGGTGCTGGGCAGCAGCTGAACGGGCTCACGGCGGAAGGGGGCCGCCCCTCTCCGGCGGGAAGCGTGCGAGGGTCGCGATCACCGCCTCGTCCTCTACCTGGTCGAAGTCGAGATAGGCCGCACCGACGGCCCAGAACGGCTGCGGCGTCTCCAGGCATACGACGGCATCGGCCTCCTCGCTCAAATCGGCGATGACGTCGCGCGGGGCAACCGGCGTGGCCAGCACGAGCTGCGCCGGCCTGCGGCGGCGAATGGCCCGCAGGGCCGCCCTCACGGTCGCGCCGGTGGCGATGCCGTCGTCGACCACGATGACGCAGCGGCCCTCGACCGGCACGGGCGGACGCGCCCCGAGATAGAAGCGGCGCCGGCGCTCGATCTCGGCGAGCTCCCGCTGCCGCACCGCCTCGAAGGCCGCAGGCGTGACACGGACCGCCGCGATCACGTCCTCGTTGCGCACGGTGATGGGCTCCGTCCCGTCGACGACGGCCCCCATGGCGAGCTCCGGCCGCCCCGGCACACCGAGCTTGCGCACGAGCACGAGGTCGAGCGGCGCCGAGAGGCGGGCGGCGATCTCCGCAGCGACCGGCACTCCGCCACGCGGGAGCGCGAGGATGACCGGATGGCGGTCCTTCCATCCCGCCAGGGCATCGGCGAGCCGCCGCCCAGCTTCCACTCGGTTGAGAAAAGGCATGGGGCCCTCCTGTGGACCCATTTTACAGCCGGAACAGCGGCGCGTCAGGGCAGCGGCCAGCCCTTTCGGGTGGACAGCACCGCAGGCTGGGCCGGGGAAGGTGGGCTCGCCGCCGGGGCACCGGCCCGGCCCCTGTCGATGAAGCGGCCGGGGAAAAGGCGCGTGTGCGGATGCTGCGGATTGGCGAGGACGTCCCCGGTCGCCCCTCCTCGACGATGGCGCCGCTGTCCCTGACGTCCCCCGCCACCGTCCACTGCAAGACCAGCTCCCCGTCAGCCGGCGTGCCAGCCGCCATCGACGAACAGGCGCACCCCGTTGATGTAGGCCCCGGCATCGGAGGCGAGCAGCAGGCAGGCGCCGACGCAGTCCCGCGGCCTGCCGATACGCCGCGCCGGGATCTCGTCCTCCACACGGGCCCGGTAGGCGGGATCGGCGAGGACGGCGGCGTTGCGGTCGGTCGCGATGGCGCCGGGCGAGACCGTGTTGAAGGTGACGTTGTGCGACGCGTACTGGCGCGCCAGATTGACCATCATGTTGGTCTGCGCGCTCTTGAGCGCCGCATAGACCATCAGGCGCGGGTTGGGCCGCGCCTCCTGGATGCTGCCCATGGCGATGACGCGGCCGAAGCCGCGGGCCGCCATGCCGGGCACCACGGCCTGCAGGATGAGGAGGCTCGCCGTAAGGTCCACCGCCACCTGCCGGGCGATGTCCTCCTCCGTTACCGCGAGCCAGTCGCGGCGCAGCTCCAGCGAGGCATTGAGCACGAGAATGTCGATGGGCCCGAGAGCCGCGGCCACGGCTTCGGGCAGGTGGCGGCAGGCCTCGGCCTCGGCGAGGTCGGCGACGAAGGCTTCCGCCCGCACGCCGGCGGCGCGCATCTCATCCACCGCCTCCTCCAGCGCCTTGCTCGCGTGCGCGCCGTGGACGGCAACGGCAGCACCGCTGCGCGCGAGGCCAAGCGCGACGGCCCGCCCGATGCCGCGGCTCGAGCCGGTGACGAGGGCGACGCGCCCTTCATTGCGGAAACTCTCGTCCACCGCTCAGGCCTTCAAATGCCAGGTGACGAGGACGGTGAGCGCGGCGCCCTCGGGCAGGTCGGCAGCGATGCGCAGCCACGTGCCGAAATGCGAGACGCGGGCGAAGGTGACCTCGCCTGCGCGTACCGGCAGGGGAAACTCGGTGCCCTCCGCCACCCAGTGCATGCCGTCGGGCGACAGCTCGACGCGCGCCCGGCCCGGCGCGCCGACCGCATCCTTGAGGGCGCGGACGAAGACGATGGCCTCGCTCGCCCATCCGGCCTCGTAAGGCTCGGTGGCGGACGCACCGCGCCACTCCTCGTTGCGGGCGACGACAGCAGCCTGGCTTTCGCGCAGCATCAGAAATCTCCCGACAGGCAGACGGAATCGATGAAGAGGCTGGCGCGCTTGTCCACGTCCGTCTCGACGAAGAAGGCGAGGTTCAGCATGCACCAGAGGTTGCGCATGGCCGGAATGCGCATGCTGTCGAAACCGCCGAGGTCGAGCTCCCGGTCGTTGCAGGCCAGACCCGTGGCCTGCATGGTGGCGAGGTCGAAGTCGAAACGGCAATAGTGCCAGTTCACCTTGGTCGGAATCTCGTTGTAGCAGAGCTTCTGCCCGCCGCCGGCGATGTCCTCCCACCCTTCGGGCGCCAGGTGATAGTGCGTCACCGTCTTGTTGGCGGAACCGACCGGCGCGAAGGGCTCGGTGCGGCGCTTGAACTGCCACTTCTGCACATGTTCGCCATTGAGCGCGTTGAGGAAGCGCAGATGCGGCATGATGCGCCAGGCGTCGCCATCGCGGTCGCCCGTCTGCAGGTCGTAGAGAAAGCCGACGGAGCGCACGTCCGTCTCCGACAGGCTCAGCTCGTTCGCCTCGGGCTTGAAGGTGAAGTAGAACTCGAGCCGGATGGGCCCGCGCCGGCGGAAGGTGAGCCGCTTGATCGCAACGTTGCGCGCGCCCGCCTGCGGTCGCGTCGCGATCTTCAGCGCATAGCTGCCGTCGATGCCGCCGTGGCTGCCGAAGTCCCACATGGGCAGGGTCGACAGCATGGCCTGCGTGTGCTGGGCGTAGCCCGGATGCATGGCATCAAGCGTGTCCTCGTAATTGCCGACAAGCTGCGTCCAGCCGCAGAAGCCGCGGTCGAAGTCGTCGAAGGCGATGATGCGCGGCAGCGGATCGAAGCGCGACAGGGCGGGGTCGGCAAGGCGCAGGGCCGAGGCGATCTCATGGCGGTCGGGTGTCATCGGATTGGTCCTTCTTAGCCCTTGGTGGCTCCCGCCGTCAGCCCCTCGATGAGGTGGCGCTGACACAGGACGACGAAGACGAGGATCGGCAGGAGCTGCACGGTGGTGGCGGCGAAGAGGACGCCCCATTCGACGCCCTCGAGGGACCCGACCATCTCGGAGAGCACGAGGGGTGCGGTCTTGGCGTTCTTCGTTGTGAAGATGAAGGCGAACAGGAATTCATTCCACGCATAGACGATGACGAAGATGGCGACGGCGACCATGCCCTGCGCCGACAGGGGCAGGACGACGCGGCGGAAGATCTGCGCCTGGCTCGCCCCGTCCATCATCGCCGCCTCGTCGAGCTCGCGCGGGATCTGGTCGATGAATGTGCGCATCACCATCGTGCCGAGCGAGACGAAGAAGGCGGCATAGAGGATGATGAGTACCGCGTGCGTGTCATTGAGCCCGAGCGCATTGACGATAGGGAACAGCGGCAGGGTCGTGACGATGGGCGGCAACAGGCGCAACGCGATCATGGCGAAGACCGAGCCCGAGAGGAACCGGCTGCGCCAGCGCGAATAGCCGAAGCCGGCGAGCGTCGAGGCGAGCACCGCGAGCACCGTCGCCCCCGCCGTGACGATGAAGCTGTTGGCAAGCCCGGAGAAGAAGTCTCCCCAGCGCTGCCACAGGGCGACGAAGTTCTCGAAGGTGGGCCGCCAGCCAACGCCGGTGGCGAAGATGTCGCGCTCTGGGGTGAAGGCGGCCGTCACGATGAGCGCGATGGGCCCGAGCGACCAGGCGAGCACCAGCGCGACGGCAACAGCCTTGCCGAGGAGGCGCAGGAGACCGGAGAGCGAGTGGGCACGGTCATTCGGCACGGGCGAACATCTCCCGGTAGAGCCGGCGCAGATAGAAGGCTGCGAGCATGAGCGAGGTCACCACCATCAGCCATCCGGTCGCGCTCGCCGCGCCGAAGTCGTTGTATCGGAAGGCCTCGAGATAGAGGTAGACGGCGACCACCTCGGTCGAGCGTGCCGGCCCGCCCTGGGTCAGCAGCCACACTTCCGAGAACAGGCGGTAGGCGAAGATGTAGCGGAAGAGCATGGCGACCAGGATGGCCGGCACGAGCAGTGGCAGCGTGATGCGCCGGAAGCTCTGCCACGGGGTCGCCCCGTCGATCTCGGCGGCCTCATAGAGCTCCTTCGGGATCGCGAGCCGCGCGGCATAGAGGATGATGAAGGTGAAGGGCAGGTGCAGCCAGATGCTGAGCAGTGCAACCAGCGCGAGCCCGTGGCTCGGCACCACCGACCATTCGAGCGGCAGCAGGCCGAGGCCCGTCAGCACCCGCGTCATGAAGCCGGTGTCGGGGTCGAACAGCGTGCGCCACATCACAACGGCACCGACCTCGCTCACCGCATAGGGCGCGAGAACGGCGGCAATGAGCAGCTTGCGGAAGGGCAGGCCCGCCGCGAAAAGCATTGCCATGGCAAGGCCCAGCACGACCTCGACGTGAACCACGACGAGCACCACGACAACCGTGTTGCCCAACGCCCGCCAGAAGTAGGGGTCGGCGAGGATCTTGGCGTAGTTGGCGAAGCCGACGAAGGTGGCCGCGCGGCCGAAGGTCGACTGCTGGAAGGACAGCCACAACACGTAGACCGCCGGGACGAGAATGACCGCGGCGAGCAGCGCGAGCGCGGGGGCGACGTAGGGCAATGCCCGGCGCGGCTCCTGCATGGCGGAGATGGAGACGGCCGCCATGCGCCTTACTCCGTGATGCGATGGGCAGCGAGCGCCGCCCGGTCGACAGTGATGCCGAGACCTAGACCGGACGGCACGGGCAGCGCGCCGTCGACCATCGTCGCCGGATCCCCGACGGGCTCCACCAGCAGCGCCTCGCGCAGCGGGTTGCGATAGACCATGCACTCGAAGGCGAGGCAGTTCTCGGCAGCCGCGGCCAGGTGCAGACTGGCGGCGACGCAGATGGCGCCCGACCAGCCGACGTGCGGGGCATAGGCGACGTTGAAGCTCTGGGCGAGCTCGGCGATGCGCCAGGTCTCGGTGATGCCCCCTGCCCGCGCCACATCCGGCTGGATCAGGCCGATGGACCGGTCCTGCAGCATGGGCAGGGCGTCGACGGCAGTGAAGTCGCTCTCGCCGGCGGCGAGGCGCACGTCGAGCCTGTCGCGCAGCAGGCGATAGCCGGCACGGTCCTCCGGCCGCAGCGGCTCCTCGAACCAGTCGTAGCCACATTCCTCGAGCGCGCGGCCAACGCGCACGGCATCGTCGAGGTCATAGGCCCAGTTGGCGTCAACGCTGAGGCCGACGGCATCCCCCACGAGCCGGCGCACGAGGCGGATGCGCGCGATCGAATCCGGCACCGAGCGGCCGGTCTTCACCTTGATCTGGCGGAAGCCTGCCGCAAGCGCGGCTGCAACCTCCTGCTCGACCGTCGCATCGTCGTACCAGTTGATGGACGAGGCATAGGCCGGGACGGCGCTGCGCCCCACACCACCGAGAAGCTTGGCCACCGGCATGCCGGCAGCCTTGCCGGCAATGTCCCACAGGGCGATGTCGACGCCGGCGACGGCCTCGACGAGCATGCCGCCGACGCGGCCGGTGAGCGCACCGCGCATGAGGTTCCACAGCCGGCGCCGGTCAAGCGCATCCTCGCCGGCGATCCGCGGTGCGAGAACGTTCTCGATGAAGCGGGCATAGGCGGCGGCCCCGCGCCGGCCGAGGCATTCGCCGAAGCCGACGAGCCCCTGGTCTGTCTCTACCTCGACGACGACGAGCTCGATCGTCGCCCAGTCGCCCTGCGACGTGCGTTGCGCCGTCGGCAGTGCGACGCGCAGGGGATGCGCAGTGACCTGCGCAATGCGGCCGGCCTGCGGCCCTTCGATATCGGGCATGATCCCGCCTCGGGTTTCCTTGCCACCTTACTTATCTGATAAGTTTCTAGGTTGCAACCATGCTGAGTTTATGCGATGAAGACCGACATGCCTGACCAGCTCGCGACATTGCCCGACACACGCACCCCTGACTGGGCGAAGCTGCTCGGCGCGGCCGACATCGCGCCCAGCCGGCTCGGCGATGCCGTCATCGAACGGTTGACGGAGGCGATCATCGACGGCCGCCTCAAGCCCGGTGATCCACTGCCCTCGGAGGGGCAGATCGCCGCCACCTTCGGCATCTCCAAGCCGATTGCGCGCGAGGCGCTGCGCGAGCTCGCGGCGATGGGCGTCATCCAGGTGCAGCAGGGCAAGGTCAGCCGCGTGCGCGCCATCGACAGCGGGCCGCTGGCCCGCTTCTACCGCTTCGCCGTCGGCAGCACGAAGCAGGGCCTGCGCGAGGCGGTGGAGCTGCGCCGCATGCTGGAGCCGCACATCGCCGCCTTCGCCGCCGAGCGGCGCACCGAGGCCGACATCGCTGCCATGCGCGCTATCCTCGCGCGGATGGAGGAGACCCTCGGCGACGTGCCGGCGTGGATCGAGGCGGACCTCGCCTTCCACAACCAGATTGCGGCAATGGCGCACAACCGGCTTGTCGTACTCCAGCTCAAGGGACTTGAGCCGGTCGTGCGCATCATGATGGTGCGCTTCAACGCGCGCGAGGCGCGCACCATGGATGATTGGCGCGTGACGCTGGGCCGCCACGTCCGCATCGCCGAGGCCATCGAGGCGGGCGATCCTGCCGCAGCGGAGGCGGCCATGCGCAGCCATTTTGCCGCCGCCGACGCCGCCATCCGCGACATCTTCGGGCCCGATCCGTCGCCGGGAGGGACAGGCTAGGCCCGTTTCATCAGCGAGGCCCGCAAAAGAACGGGCCCGGAGGGAGGGAACGACAATGGCACCAATCGACAGAAGGACGCTGCTCACCGCGGCGGGCGCCGCGCTGGCAGCCCCGAAACTCGCCTTCGGCCAGGCGGCCAAGGGCCCGCCCCTGCAGGTGTTCGCCCACCGCGTGCACAAGACCGTGGCGACCGGCCAGAGCGGCGACGTCACTGCCCCCTGGACGGCCGAGACCGGTATCGCCGTCGAATGGACGACCTTCGACACCGGCCCCCTGCAGGAGCGGCTGTTCCGAGAGGCCTCGCTGTCGCAGACGAGCGTTGACGTGGGCTTCATCGTCAACACCCAGGCGGTGCCGCGCACAGCGGAGCTGTTCGAGCCGCTCGACGACTACATGCGCAACGATCCGCCCGAGGATGTGGCCGACATCTTCCCCGGGCTCATCGACGGCATGACCGTCGCCGGCAAGCTGATCGCCATCCCCGTCCGGCACGCCTCCTCCGGCCTGCACTGGAACACGGAGATCCTCGCCGAGCGCGGCTTCCCGACGCCCCCGGCGACCATGGAAGAACTCGTCGAGGTGGCGAAGGCCACGACTTACCGGCGCGCCGACGGCACGAACTGCGTCGGCCTGTGCATGCCGGGCGTCACCTATCCCAACGTCATCGACATCGCCCGCGCCTGGGATGGCGACTTCATCACCAAGGACTTCAAGGTGGTGGCGGACCAGGAGGGCATGCTCAACGCCATCCGCCTGCTGCGCGGCCTGTTCGAGGCCGGCGCCTTCCCGCGCAACTTCTCCGCCCTGACCACGGAGGAGGTGGCGACCTGGATGCAGCAGGGCCGCGCCGCCATGGCCCTGCAGAGCATGGGCCGCAACCGCATCTTCAACGACCCGCAGAAGAGCAAGTTCGCCGGCAAGATCATGACCGGAGCAGTGCCCATCTCGCAGACGCTGAAGGAGCGCTACCCGGTCGCGCCGGCGAAGGTGGAGTTCTGGGGCCTCGCCATTCCGAAGAACAGCACGCGCAAGGACCTCGCCTGGAGTTTCATCAAGGCGATGCTGACCAAGGATGCGACGCTCAAGATGGCGCTGAGCGGCAACGGCCCCGTGCGCGCCTCGACCTACGACGATCCCGGCTTCCGCGCCAGCGTGCCCTATGCCGATGCCGAGCGCGACGTGCTCAAGGTCGCGCGCGTGCCGATGCCGGCCTTCGACGAGGCCGCCCGCGCCGGCGACATCTTCAAGGAGGAGGCCGAGGCCGCAGTCCTCGGCATGAAGACCCCCGAGCAGGCGATGGCCTCGGTGGTCGAACGGGTGAGGCCGTTGCTGCCGTCCTGACCGAGGCGGCGGGCGACCGCAATGGGACAACGTGAACGGAAGGAGATCCGCGATGGCGGAGGATGTCTTCTGCCCAGAAAATGACGGCGGCCGGCTGTCGCGCCGTCGGATGCTGCAGCTCTCGGCCGGGGCGGCGCTCACCGGCCTCCTGCCGCGCACGGTCATGGCCGCCAGCCTTGCGCTCAACGTCTTCGGACACCGCGTGCACCAGGCCGCGGCGACGACCGGACCGGGCGGCGACGCGACGGAGGCCTGGCGCCGGGAGACCGGCAACACCGCCTCGTGGGTGACGCTCGGCGACGTCAACGCCATCCACGAGCGCCTGCTGCGCGAGGCGACGCTGGGCGAGACGACGATCAACGTCGCCTTCCTGCTCAACGGCCGCGCTGTGCCGCGCAACCTCAGGCTCTTCGCGCCGCTTGACAGCTTCCAGAAGGAGGCGCCGATCGCCGAGTTCGACGACATCGCCCCGGGCCTCGTGAAGCCACTGCAACTCGACGGCGCGCTCTACGGCGTGCCGGTGCGCCACGCCACCAACATCATCATCTACAACGAGGCGCTGTTCGAGGAGCGCGGCGTGGCCCTGCCGAAGACCTTCGAGGAGCTGGTCGAGGCCGCGCGCAAGCTCACCTTCAGGCGCGATGACGGCACCCAGGTCTACGGGCTCGCCTTCACGCCGGTCTTCGCCTCCAACTTCCTCACGATCTCCCGCTGCCTCGGCGGCGACTACATGACGGAGGACCGGAAGATCGTGGCGGCCGAGGCGCCGATGGTCGAGGCGCTGGCGGTGCTCGCCGCGCTCTATAAGGACGGCGTCCTGCCGCGCAACACGGCGACCCTCAACAACGAGGAGCTGACCACGTGGATGCAGCAGGGCCGCGCCGCCATGAGCATCCAGCCCTTCGCCCGCCTTGCCTCCTACAACGACCCGCAGAAGTCGCGCTATCCAGGCAAGCTCAAGCCGCTCGTGCCGCCGATGGCGGAGGCGCTCGTCGGCAAGGTCGCCTACGCGCCCACGGTGGAGTTCTGGTCGCTCGTCATCCCTGCCAATTCCAAGAACCAGCGCGCGGCGTGGGATTTTGTCCGCCACCTGTCCTCGCCCGCCGCGACGACGCAGATGGCGCTCAACGGCAACGGGCCGGTGCGCATCAAGACCTATTCCGACCCGTCCTTCGAAAAGAACTACCCCTATGCCGCAGTGGAAGCCGAGGCGGTGGCCGCCTCGCGCATCCACCTGCCCGCCTTCGACGAGCAGGCCCGCGCCCACGACATCTTCATCGAGGAGACACAGGCTGCCGTCTTCGGCATGAAGACGCCGCAGGACGCGATGGCGGACGCGGTCAAGCGCGTCACGCCCCTGCTCGGCTGAGCCCGCTTCGGCGCCGGATGCTAGGAGCCCGGCCGCGCGACGGACGGCACCGGCCCGACATAGCGGGACTGGGGCCTGATGAGCCGGCCGGTCTTTTCCTGCTCCAGCACATGGGCAGTCCAGCCGGCCATCCGGCCCGCGGCGAAGACATTGGTGAAGCTCTCGCGCGCAAAGCCCACGGCCTCCAGGACGAGGGCCGTGTAGAACTCGACATTGGTCGCGAGCGGCCGCAGCGGCTTTCGCTCGGCCAGCAGGGCGAGAGCTTCCTTCTCCACCGCCTCGGCGAAGCGGATGCGGCCGCCGGCATCGCGCAGGTCAGCCACCGCCTTCTTCAGCACGTCCGCCCGCGGATCGCGCACGCGATAGATGCGGTGGCCGAAGCCCATCAGCCGCTCGCCGCGCGCGAGCGCGTCCGACAGCCAGGGGCGGATGCGGCTCGGCTCGCCGATGGCGTCCAGCATGTCGAGCACCGGCCCCGGCGCGCCGCCATGGAGCGGGCCCTTGAGCGCGCACAGACCGCCGATGACTGAGGAGAAAAGACCGGCCCTCGTCGAGGCGATGACGCGCGCGGTGAAGGTCGAGGCATTGAGACCGTGGTCGGCCACGGTGACGAGATAGGTGTCGAGCGCCCGCACGTGGCCCGCGTCGGCCGGGCGCCCGTGCAGCATCCGCAGAAAGTCCGCCGCCTGACCGAGGCTCTCGTCCGGCGCGACGGGATGCCGGCCGGCCCGCCGGCGCTGGATGGCCGCAGCAAAGACCGGCACCGCCGCAACCGCCAGCACGTGATGCGCTACCGGCTCCGTATCCGCGAGCGCCGACAGCAGAAGCCGCAGGGCCTCCACCGGCGCGAGCCCGTCCGTCGCCTCCAGAAGCGGCAGCATGACGGCATAGGCGTGCAGGCGTGCACGACCGAGGTCGGCACGGATCGCTGCCTCGTCCGTCGGCCCGGGGGCGAGGTCCTGCCACAGGAGGGAGAGCACGCCCTCGAAGCTCCGACCGGCAAGCTCCTCAAGGTCGTACCCGCGCACGATCAGCCGCCCGGCGGCGCCGTCGACGTGGCTCAGCACGGTTTCGGCAGCGACGACATCGTCGAGGCCCGGCGCCACGTGGTCATTGAGGGGGGCAAGATTGGAGCTCATGGGGGTTGTCCTCGCTCAAAGACTTGCCGCGAGGATGACTGTGCAATAAATATAGTCAATATTTATTCATATAATCAATATGAGGCATCCGTGCCGGACCATGGCGGGTTCATCGATGCGAAGGCCGCGGCGCAGAGCCTCGGCATCAGCCGTGCGACTCTCTATGCCTATGTGAGCCGCGGGCTTATCCGCACCAGAGAGTCAGGGAGCGATCCGCGCCGGCACCTTTACAGCGTTCACGACATCGAGGCGCTCAAGCGGCGCAAGGAAACGGGCCGCCGTCTTGCCCGGGTGGCGGAGACGACGCTCGACTGGGGCATGCCGGTCCTCGCCTCCGCCATCACCCTCATCGAGAATGGCCGCCTCTACTACCGCGGCCACGAGGCGACCCAGTGGGCCGAAACGTCGACACTCGAGGAAACCGCGCGGCTCCTCTGGGATTGCGGGGGGCGCGACCCCTTCGCCGAGACGCGTGCAGAGGCGCCCACGTGGGACGGCGCGCTCCTCGCCCGTCTCGCCCATCTGCCGCTCACGGAGCGCTTGCAGGCGCTTCTGCCGCTGGTGCCCGCCGGTCGCACCATCGCCTGGCAGCGGGACGTGCGCAGCCTCTGGCCCGGCGCCGCGGCTCTCTTGCGCGCCACCGCCGCCGCCGTGTGCGGAACGGAGCCGGACGGCGATGCGGTGCACCGGCACCTCGCCCGTGCATGGCACCTTGATGAGACGGGAGCCGATCTTCTGCGGCGGGCTCTGGTTCTCGTTGCCGACCACGAGCTCAACGCCTCGGCCTTCGCCGTGCGTGTCGTCGCCTCGACGGGCGCCTCGCTTGGCGCCTGCCTCAACGCCGGCCTGTCTGCGCTGGGCGGCCCCCTGCACGGCGGCACGACGAGCCTGGTCGAGATCCTGCTGGACGAGATGGAGCGCGACGGCGATGCCGCTGCGGTGGTCGAGGCACGGCTGAGGCGCGGCGAGGGCATACCGGGCTTCGGCCACCCGCTCTATCCGCAGGGCGATCCACGCGCCGCCGCCCTTCTGGCGCGCCTGCCGCCCGAACGCGGGCGCGAGGCACTGATAGAAGTGATGCGGGACAGCGCCGGACGGCTGCCCAACATCGACTTTGCGCTCGTGGCGCTGCGCCGGGCATACCGCCTGCCGCCGGGTGCGGCCTTCGCCATCTTCGCCGTGGGGCGCACTGCCGGCTGGATCGCCCACGCGCTAGAGCAGCGGCTGGACGAGCGCCTCATCCGGCCCCGGGCGCGCTACACGGGCCCCGCCGCCGGCAGCGTCTGACACCCCGGCCAGCTCATTCGTGGCGCTCGCCGTAGAGCTCCTCAACCTTGCGGTGCTGCCGCCCGCGCTCGCCTGCCCGCAGACGGCGCCGGGTCAGGCCGTAGATAACGGCCGCGGCGAACAGCAGCGGGCCGACGACGATGGCGAAGAACCAGACATACTCGCCCATGGGCACCTCCGTCCCTCGCCTCCGCAGCCGCCGATGACGGGCAAGCGAGTCTCAGACATGGGAACCGCCATGCTTCCGGCTCCGGCTCACGCCGCCATGTTGCGGCAGTGCTCGGCGCAGGCCCGGCAGGCCGCGACGCAGACCTCCATGTCGCCGATGCGCTCGCAATCGTCGGCGCACTGGCCGCAGATCTCCGCGCACTCGCCACAGACATGCCTGTGGTGGTCGGAGCCGATGAGCATGAAATGCGCGGCCGTGCGGCAGATCTCGGCGCAGGCCATCATCAGGGTGAAGTGGCGCTTCTCCGTGTGGGCGCCGCCGAGCTCCAGGCAGTGGCCCATCGCTGTCGACTGGCAGACCCCGTAGCAGTTGAGGCAGGCATCGATGCAGGCCCGGGTCGTCTGGTCGATGTGATGCATCGTCGCTCTCCCGTTTCGAGCTCCCAATCCCGCCCGCGGCCCTTTGTTCCCGTCGGCGAGCGGGGGTGCGACCTATCGCCCGATCGGGCATCGCCGCGCTCCCGGCCATGGCCGCGGCGATCTAGATTGAAGGAGAGCGGCAGCAGGCCGGGCGCCTCCCGGCGACCAGCCCGCACTGCGGCCGCGAGGCATGGAGGGCCGGATCATGCGCGCGATGGTGCTGCGGGAAACAGGCAAGCCTCTGATGATCGAGGAGCGCGCGTCGCCCTCGCCCGGCCCCGGCGAGATCCGCGTGGCGGTGGAGGCCTGCGCCGTGTGCCGGACCGACCTGCACGTGGTCGACGGCGAACTGCCGAACCCGCGGCTGCCCGTGATCCCGGGCCATGAGATCGTGGGGCGGGTCGAGGCAATCGGCGCCGGCGTGAGCGGCCGCCGCCTCGGCGAGCGCGTGGGCATCCCTTGGCTCGGCCACACCTGCGGAAGATGCCCCTACTGCGCCTCGGGACACGAGAACCTGTGCGACGAGCCGCTGTTCACCGGATACACCCGTGACGGCGGCTTTGCCTCGCATGTCGTGGCAGACGCGGACTATGCCTTCGCCCTGCCCGACGACGGCGACCCGGTGGCGCTCGCCCCGCTCCTGTGCGCCGGCCTGATCGGCTGGCGCTCCCTGACAGCGGCGGGCCCCGGCGAGCGGATCGGCATCTACGGCTTCGGCGCGGCGGCGCACATCATCACCCAGGTCTGCACTTGGCAGGGGCGCCGGGTCTTCGCCTTCACGCGCCCGGGAGATGTCGATGCGCAAGACTTCGCCCGCTCCCTCGGTGCCGTGTGGGCCGGCGCCTCGGACGAGGTGTCGCCCGAGACGCTCGATGCGGCGATCATCTTCGCACCCGTGGGCGATCTTGTGCCGCTGGCTCTGCGGGCCGTGCGCAAGGGTGGCCGGGTCGTCTGCGGCGGGATCCACATGAGCGACATTCCGGCCTTCCCCTATCGCCTGCTCTGGGAGGAGCGGCAGGTGGTGTCGGTTGCCAACCTGACCCGCCAGGATGCCACGGAATTCCTGGCGATTGTGCCGCAGGCGGGGATCCGGACGCAAACCGTGCGCTATCCCCTGGAAGCCGCCAACGAGGCCCTGGCGGACCTGCGTGCGGGGCGCCTTCAGGGGGTCGCGGTGCTCATCCCCTGAGGCGGCGCGCACCGCGCCATCTCCGTTCCCGTGAGAGCCTCCGACCGCGCCCCCTCCGGTGACGGGCGCCGCGGGAACCGGTCCACAGCCAGAGATCCTGCCCGCCAGGCCGGCTTCGCAGCCGCCATTGCCTGGGCCTTGCTGCACACCCGGACTTTGCAATGGCGGCGCTTGACCCAGGGAATCGACGCAATTATCCATCAATTACTAACCTGAATTCCGTATCCGGAGCGCAGGGCGTGGCCGATCGTTTCGTCGTTCAGGTAGAACGACCTCACCGCAAGTGTCATGCCCCCAACCCTCGCGCGGAAAACTGCAATTTTACGAATCGCTTCTGTCGCGACGAGCGGCTGCCCGGTTCCTTTCGCGGGCAGGCGAGCAAGACAGCGCTGGTCGCCGCTGCCGCGTCCCTCGCCTGGACGGGCAATGCATGGGCGAACTGCGTCCTGACGCCTGGAACACCAACGACCCTCGTCTGCGACGACGCCGGAAACAACTACCCTGGCGGCATCGAATACCTCAATTTCTCGACCGGCCTGACTGCGATTGTCGGCGCAGGGGTCGTCATCGATCGTACTCCTGGCGACGGCAATATGGGCGTCAACCTGTCCGGCAACGGGAACCATACCCTCGCGCTGGAACTCGCCCCGGGCACGATCATCCGTACGAATGGATTCATCGCGCAGGGCGTGCAGGTGCACAGCACCAACAACGACAATGTCGTCATCGTCTCCGGTGCCAATGTCACGACACAGGGGCTCGACGTTGCAGGCCCCACCGATGAGATCACCGTCGGTATCCTCGGGCGGGCCAGCTCTTCGACCGGCACTGGCTCGGTGGTCGTCACCCAGCTCGCCGGCAGTTCCATCCACGTGTTCGGCTTCAAGTTTGTGGTCGGACTCCATGCCCAGTCGCTCGGCCTCGGCGACGTTTTCGTCGAAAGCGCCGGCACCGTGACGGCAGTCGGCACGGATCCAGATGCCACTTATGTTTCTGCCATTTCGGCGGCCATAGGAAACCCGGACTCGACCGGGAGAATGGACGTCATCCTCCACGCAGGAGGGGCCGCTTCCACCGACGCACAATTGTCACCCGCACTGATAGCAGAGAATTCCGGCTACGGCGCCACGAACGTCATCGTCGATGGAACAGTGGAAGCACTTGGCGATCTCTCCGACGGCGTCTTCGCCTACAGCTCCAATCCGAACTCGACAGCGCTGACCTCGGTTTTCCTGGGCGGAAACGGCAGCATCACGACACACCAGCTAGGCTACGGCATCTGGAGTTTGGCCGGCGGCCTCGGCTCGTCGCTTGTGTCCGTCGCGGGCAGCATTCGCACATTCGGCGACGAGGCCTTCGGCGTCGGCCTCGACGTGCCGTCCGCCACCAACGCCGCATCACATCAGGTGGTCATCAGCGGGTAGGGGAACATCGAAACGTCAGGCAGCGGTTCCCATGGCGTGCGGGCATTGCTCGCCGGTCCCGGATCGCTGACTTTGGATCTGCGCGACAGCGCTCGTGTGACGACCAGCGGTGATCAGGCCGCCGGTGTCTACGGCAAGACCCTGGGAGATGTGCTGCTCGTCACCGCTTCCGGCACCGCTGTCACGGCAAGCGGCAGCGAAGCCTTCGGCGCCCAGCTCGATGGCGGCAGCGACGTGCTTGTCCTGCATGCGGGCAGCATCGCGACTTTGGGACGGTTCGGCGTCGGCCTTTTCGCCTTCTCGGACGCCTCAGCGACTGTCACGCTCGGTGCGGGCGCCTCGGTGATGGGCGGCTGGCAGGATACCGCCAACGGCGTCGGGCCGAACAGTGCCTCTCCTGCCGCCGGCGTCATTCTGGGCGCGGCCGCGGCGAGTTCCCTCGTCAATGCCGGCAGCATCGGCGCAGGTTCGGACCGCGCCGTCATGGACGCGACGCGCGGGGGCGGAACACCCGCAGGCAATATGACCATCGCCAACAGCGGCACGATCACCGGGTTCGTCGAGCTCGCCGCCGGCGGAACAAATAGGTTCGACAATCTTGCCGGCGGCCTCTTCGACATCCGCCATTTCGCCGACACGGACGGCGACGGCGTGCGCGACACCAAGCGCGTCGCCATCTCCGACTTCGGCGACCCGCTGACGTCCGTCTTCAGCAATTCCGGCCTCACGCGGCTTGCGCCGGTCAGCGGCGCGGCAGCCACGGATCCGACCGGCTACTACGTTCCGACGACCGGCTTCGACAGCCGCCCCCTCGAGGCGTCATACTACAGCCTGAACCGTAACGGCGTCGTCCAGGGGCAGCTGGTCAATCTCGGGGAGTTCGACCACAGTGGCATCCTCGACCTGCGCGGCCCGGCCATCGGCAATTCGCTGGTCATCACCAGCAATGCAGCAGCCGGCGGCGCGCCCGGCTCGTCCGTCTTCGTGGCCAACGGCGGGCAGATCCTCCTCAACGCCGTGCTGAACGACGGCATCCAGCCCGGCGGCGCGACCAACAACTATGCCGACATGCTCATCGTCGACAGCACGCGGCTCGGATCAGCGCCCGCACGCATCCATGTCGGCATCGACCCGACCCTCTCCGGCACCCTGACGACCGGCAACGGCATCGAGCTTGTGGAGGTGCGCGACAAGACCGCCTCCGCCCCGGGCGTCTTCACCCTCGGCAGCCGCGTCGCCGCCGGCGCCTACGAGTATCTGCTCTACCATAACGGCGTCGGCGCCGACGCCGCCGACGGCAACTGGTATCTGCGCAGTACGCTGATCGTCTCGGACCAGACGGGCGACCCGTCCGAAATTCCGAACTACCGCCCCGAGGTCCCCGTCAGCATGGTCGTGCCGGCGCTGGCAGACAGCCTCGGCCTGGCGATGCTCGGCGCCTACCATGACCGCAGGGGCGAGCCGTCCACGGACCCCGGTCTGTCTGCACCCGCCGGGCCCGCCGCGTGCGACGACGAGGCGCGGCGCTTCCCGCGCGCTGAAGCCTCGGCAGACCGCGCAGCCTGCACCGGCCGCACCTACGGCTGGGGCCGCATCTTCGGCGAGCGCGGCGCCGCCGGCTATGGCGGCAACGACCTCGCCTCCCGCACCGCCCGCTTCTACCGCCATGGCCCGAATTACGACTCCAGTCTGGCGGGACTGCAGGCGGGGCTCGACCTGCTCCACCGGGAGCATGCAGACGGCGCGCGCGACAACGCGGGCTTCTATTTCGGCGCCGGGCTCATGCAGAGCCACGTTCGCGGGGTCTACGGAGGCAAGGCCGGCTCGACCGACGTCAGCGGCTATTCGCTGGGCGCCTACTGGACCCGGACGGGCGCATCCGGCTGGTACCTCGATGCCGTCCTCCAGAGCACCTGGTATGCCGACATCAAGGCGAAGTCGCTCTTTGGCGAAACGCTCTCCACCGCCGGATGGGGCCTCGCCGCCTCCCTGGAGGGCGGCCAGCCGATCAGCCTCGGCGGCGGATGGGCGCTGGAGCCGCAGGCGCAGCTCGTCTACCAGCACGTGTCCATCGACAGCGGCACCGACCGCTTCGGCCTCGTTGCCCATGAAGATACTGACCTCCTCCACGGACGTCTCGGCGCGCGGCTCACAAGAAGCTGGGAGCTGGAGGATGGCCGGCACCTCACCGCCTGGACGCGCGCCAACCTGTGGCACAGCTTCGGAGGCAAGGTGAACACGACCTTCAGCAGCCTCGCCGGCCTCAACGCCGTGAGCCTGCCCGCGGACGTGGGCGGCACCTGGGGGCAGCTCCAAGCGGGCCTGTCCGGCCGCATCACCGACAGCATCAGCGCGTTCGCCTCCGGTAACGTCCGCTTCGCCCTCGGCTCGGCCAGGGGCCACGGCTATGGCGGGCGCGTGGGCATGAGGGTCGTCTGGTAACCCCTCAGCGGCGACCTTCCGGCGCCTGACTGTCGCAGCGCGTTTTCCTCTCCACCGGCCGGTGCTGGCCATGGCCGCCGAGCATCCTTTCGCCTCGGCGAGCAGCCGCGCGTCTCCGGCACCGGCAAACTTGCATCATTTTACGGTGCGGCCGTATTTCACAGAAATACTCTCGCCTTGAGGTGGCTTCGGAGTTCGACATAACGTGTCGCCGTGGTCATTGCGCAGGCAGAGGAGCCGTAATGGGTAACGCCGCTCAACCGAAGCATCCCGGGGCCTCGTTCGTGCTGGCCGGTCTCGAACGGCCCGTCGAAATCGCCATCGACAGGCAAGGCGTTGCCCATATCCGGGCCGAAACAAAGCACGACCTGTTCTTCGCCCAAGGCTGGAACGCAGCGCGCGACCGCCTGTGGCAGATCGACCTCTGGCGCAAGCGCGGCCTCGGCCTTTTGTCGGCCGATTTCGGGCCGGGCTACCTGGAGCAGGACCGGGCGGCGCGGCTCTTCCTCTACTCGGGAGACATGGAGGCGGAGTGGGCCGCCTACGGGCCTGACGCGCGGGACATCTGCACCGCCTTCGTCCGGGGCATCAATGCGCGCATCGCGCAGATAGAGGCCGGCGAAGCGCCGCTGCCGGAAGAATTCACGCTGATGAACACCCGCCCGGCGCGCTGGCAGCCGGAAGATGTCGTCCGCATCCGCAGCCATTGCCTGACCCGCAACGGCATGTCGGAAGTGATCCGCGCCAACGTGATGGCCAAGGGCGGCGAGCGCCTTGATGCGCTGCGCCGCAAGATCGAGCCCAAGGTCTCGCCCACCGTTCCGGAAGGCCTCGACCTTGCCGACATCCCGCTCTCCATTCTCGACACGTTCGCGCTGGCGACGGCGCCGGTGACGTTCACCCCCGAGCGGCTGGCCGCGACGATGGCCGACGCCCACCTCTGGCGCCGGGTGACGCCCCTCGGCGAGGTTGTGCGCGCCGCGGACTCGGAAGGGTCGAACAACTGGGCGATCTCGGCCTCGCGAACGGCGACGGGCCGCCCAATCATGGCGAGCGATCCGCACCGGACCCATTCCTTGCCGGCCCTCCGGTACATGGTGCACCTCACCATGCCGGGCCTCGACGTCATCGGCATGGGCGAGCCGGCCGTGCCGGGGGTGTCGCTCGGCCACAACGAGCATTTCGCCTATTCGCTGACGATCTTCGGCGGCGATCAGGAGGACGTCTATGTCTACGAGACGGACCCGGCCGCGCCCACCCGCTACCGCTACGGCGACGGATGGGAGGAGATGCAGGAACGCGTCGAGCGTTTCGAGGTGCGAGGCTGCGAGCCCGTGGAGCGGGTCCTGCGCTTCACCCGGCACGGCCCGGTCATCGCCGAGGCGCCGGAGAAGGGGCGCGCCTATGCCCTGCGCACGGTGTGGACCGAGCCCGGCATGGCGCCCTACATGGGCAGCCTCAAGGTCATGCAGGCCCGCGACTATGCGGGCTACGTCCAGGCGCTCGCGAACTGGGGCACCCCGTCCGTCAACCACCTCTATGCGGGCACCGACGGCACGATTGCCTGGCATCCCTCCGGCGCGGTTCCGGTCCGGCCCAACTGGAACGGCCTGCTGCCCGTTCCCGGTGACGGCCGCTACGAGTGGGCCGGCTTCCTCCAGCCCGGCCAGCAGCCGGTCAAGGTCAATCCGCCGTGCGGGTTTATCGCCACCGCAAATGAGATGAACCTGCCGGAGGGCTGGGAGGAGACCGGCGTGAAAATCGGCTTCGAGTGGCTCGACCGCAGCCGCTCCGAGCGCATTCATGCGGTGCTGGCCGCATCGGACAGGCACGACATCGCCGGATCCTGCCGGCTGCAGAACGACGTGCATTCCGAGATCGGCAGGCGCATCTGCGCCGTTCTTGCCGGTATCGGCGCCTTCGAAGGTCCGGCCGAAAGCGCCCGGGCGCTGCTCGCCGGCTGGGACGGCTGGGCCTCGGAGGACAGTCCGCAGGCGGCCCTGTTCGAGTTCTGGATGACGCGGCACCTGAAGCGGGAGATCGGCCGTGCCTTCGGCGCGGACGACGCCACGCACGCACTGCTGATGCCCTACGACGTGCAGAGCATCGCGGAAGTCATAGAGGCGCCCGAAAACTGGTTCGACACGGCGCCGGTGGAGACGCGCGACGCCTTGCTGGCACGCACACTCGCTGCAGCCTGGCAGGACCTCTGCCAGACGCTCGGCCCCGACAGCTCAGCCTGGCGCTGGGGCGACCTGCACGGCCTGAAGCTGGTCCATCCGCTCGCGCCCCTGTTCCCGGACAAGGCCGAACGCCTCTCGGTCCCGCGCCTTCCCGTGGGCGGCAGCAGCTCAAGCCCCAACTACGGGCCCTACCGTGCGAGCGACTTCGGCATCATCACCGGTCCCTCCCTGCGCCTCGTGATGGATGTGGGGGCCTGGGACAACAGCGTCTTCGTGGCGCTGGCAGGACAGTCCGGCGAGCCGGGCTCACCGCATTTCTCCGACATGGCGGAGGACTGGCGGCGGGGCAACTACCACCCGCTGCGCTACTCCCGCCAGGCGGTGGACGAAGGAACCGAGGCCGTCCTGCGTCTCATGCCGGCCACCTGAGCGGCCGGCGCCGGAATGTCAGCCGGAGAGCGCCCGCGTCGCCTCGAGCAGGAGCGGCGAGAACTTGCGCCGGAATCTCTGTTCGTCCCATTCGGACAGGGATCCGGCGATATGGATCGCCCCTGCGGGCCGGCCGTCCTGATCGAGCACGGCGGCGCCGATGACAATCTCGCCGAGGAGGCTTTCCTCCAGGGCGCAGGCATAGCCCAGCTCCCGCGCCTCCAGGACGCGCGCCATGATCTGGTCGGGATCGGTCAGCGTGCGGGGCGTGATCGGCTTGCGGTCGGAGGTCTCGATGATGTGGCGGGCCTCCGCCTCTGGCAGATGGCTGAGGCAGGCGCGACCGCCCGAGGAGGCATAGGTGGGAATGCGCCGCCCGATCAGCGTGGCGAAGAACGTCTCCCGCTTGCTCTGCATGCGGAGCGCATAAAGGGTCGTGTAGCGGTCGAACAGGCTGAAATCGACGCGCTCGCCCGTCACCTTGCGCAGGTTCGACAGCACCGGCGCCACCCGCGCCACCAGCGGGTTGCTGCGCAGGTAGTCGAAGCTGCGGTCGAGCAGGCGCCGCCCCGGCACAAGGCCGCCGCTCTGGGGGTCGCGCTCCATGTAGCCGAGGCACTGGAGCGTGTAGGCGATGCGCTGCACCGCGCTCTTGTCGAGGCCCGAACGCTGGGCGAGCTCCCGCAGGGACGGCGGCCTCGGCGTCGTGGCAAGTGCCTCCAGCACGCGGAATGTCCTGGCGACAGACTGCAGATAGAGCCGCTCGTCGATTTGCTCGGTCGGGGCGGAGCCTGGCTGGTCGTCGCTCACGGGACGTCCTCGTTGTTGAAGGCGATGCAGGGAACCTGTTGACGCAACCGAGCCGGATGATACCATGCCCGAATTACAACCCAGTCGTATTGAATAGCAATTCGATCGTTCTGGGGCAAGCAGTGGATGGCGTAAGTTGCCGGAGGGGGGCGATGGGCCGGTCTGCCGCATGGAACGCCTGGCGCACCGGGGGCGCGCGCTGGCCATGAAGGTTCTTAGCGTGATCGCGCTGCGCGCGGCCAAGGCCGTTGGCGTCATCCTCGCCATCGTGGCGCTCAATTTCGTTTTGATCCGTCTCGCACCCGGCGACCCCGCGCAGGTTATGGCCGGCCAGGCGGGCGTCGCAGACGAGACCTTCATGAGGCAGCTGCGCGAGCAATTCGGCCTCGATGAGCCCATCTGGCGCCAGTTCCTCATCTATGCTGCCAACATGCTGCAGGGCGACCTCGGCTATTCCTACCGCCAGGGCGCGCCCGTGGCTGCCCTCATCGCGGAGCGGCTGCCGGCCACGCTGCTGCTGACCGGGACGGCGTTCCTCTTCGCGCTCGTGTCGGGCGTCGTGCTGGGCTGCGTCGCCGCGACCCGCGCCGGCAAGCTGCCAGACCTCGTCGTGTCGGTGGTGGCGCTGCTCTTCTATGCCACGCCGCTGTTCTGGGTCGGGATGATGTCCATCCTGCTCTTCTCCGTCTGGCTCGGATGGTTCCCGCCCTTCGGCATGGTGACGGTCGGCGCCAACCTGACGGGATGGGCCTACGTTGTCGACGTGGTGCACCATCTCGTGCTGCCTGCCTTCACCCTCGGCCTCTTCTACATGACGGTCTACACGCGCATGACGCGCGCCTCGATGCTCGAGGTGCGCGACATGGACTTCGTGCGCACCGCCCGCGCCAAGGGCCTGGCGCCGGGCGTCATCCTCCGGCGGCACATGCTGCGCAATGCCATCCTGCCCGTCGTCACGCTGGCGGGCATCCAGGCGGGCCAGCTCGTCGGCGGCGCCGTTCTGACCGAAACGGTCTTCGGCTGGCCGGGCATCGGGCGCCTCGCCTTCGACGCCCTGGTGCAGCGCGACTACCAGGTGCTGATGGGCGTCTTCCTCATCAGCTCCGTCATGGTCGTCATCTTCAACATCCTGACGGACCTTCTCTACCGCGTCATCGATCCGCGGATCGGAGCCGTTTCATGAATGGCGTGCTGAGACAGTTCCTGACGAATCCCAAGGCGCTGATCGGTCTGACGATCCTCGCGCTCGCCGTTCTCGTCGCCGTTCTCGCGCCTGTTCTGGCGCCGGGAGACCCGTGGAAGATGGCGGGCCGTCCCTTTCTGCCGCCGCTGCAGGACATGCGCTTCCCGTTCGGCACCGACATGATGGGGCGGGACATCATGACCGGCCTGATCCACGGGGCGCGGGTCTCGATCCTCGTCGGGCTCGCCTCGACGCTGGTGGCGCTTGTCTTCGGCCTCCTGTTCGGGACGCTCGCCGGCTTCTACGGCGGCTGGCTCGACGACATGCTCATGCGCATCACAGAGTTCTTCCAGACGATCCCGACCTTCTTCTTCGCGCTGCTGCTCGTCGCCATCCTGTCGCCGTCGATCGTGTCGATCACGCTCGCCATCAGCCTCGTCAGCTGGCCTCCGGTGGCGCGGCTCGTGCGCTCGGAGTTCGCCAGCCTGCGGGGGCGCGAGTTCGTCCGGGCAGCGGAGGTGCTCGGAGAAAGCAACCGGCAGATCATCCTGGGCCAGATCCTGCCCAACACCCTGTCCCCCGTCATCGCGATGGCGTCGCTCATGGTCGCCTCGGCCATCCTCACCGAGGCGGCGATCAGCTTCCTGGGGCTCGGCGATCCGAACCGCATGAGCTGGGGCTTCATGATCGGCGCTGCCCGCACCGTGCTGCGCCAGGCCTGGTGGATGAGCTTCTTCCCGGGCATGGCCATCGTGCTTGTCGTGCTGGCCCTGAATCTCGTGGGCGACACGCTCAACGACGTTCTCAACCCGCGGCTGTCTCGCAGGAGGCGCCAATGAGCGAGCCGCTGCTCGAGATCGACGGCCTGACGGTCGACCTGCCGCTGGCGGGAGACCGCGCCCACGCCGTGCGCGACGTCTCGCTCCGGCTGCATCGCGGCGAGATCCTGTGCATCGTCGGCGAGTCGGGGTCGGGCAAATCCGTCACCGCCAACACGATCATGGGCCTCTTGCCGCCCGACAGCCTGAAGGTGCGGTCCGGGCGCATCCTCTTCGACGGGCAGGATCTGCTGACACTTCCCGAGCCGGCACTGCGCAAGCTGCGTGGCGCGCGGATCGCGATGATCTTCCAGGAGCCCATGACCTCCCTCAACCCGGTCATGACCATCGGCCGGCAGATCGAGGAGGTGATGGAAGCCCACGGCGTTCCGGCGGCGGAGCGGCAGGCGCGGGTGCTCTCCCTGCTTGAGGCGGTCGGCCTGCCGGACCCGCCGTCCATCGCCAGGTCCTATCCCTTCCGCCTGTCCGGCGGGCAGCGCCAGCGTGTCATGATCGCGATGGCGCTGGCGCTCGAGCCTGACATCCTCATCGCGGACGAGCCGACGACAGCCCTCGATGTCACAACGCAGGCGCAAATCCTGTCGCTGATCCACTCGCTCCAGCGCAGCCGCCAGATGGGCGTGATGTTCGTCACGCACGACTTCGGCGTCGTCGCGGACATCGCCGATACCGTCGTCGTGATGCGCCACGGCGAGATCGTGGAACAGGGACCGGCGCAGCAGGTACTGGGCGATCCGCAGCATCCCTACACCCGGGCGCTCATCGCCGCCGTGCCGCGCTTCCGCAGCGAGCCCGCCCCTGCCGTCAACGAGGCTCCGGTGCTGCAGGTGGAACGGCTGCGCAAGGTCTACCGCACCTCGGCCAGGTTCTTCGGCTCGGCGCGGGAGGTCGTCGCGGTGGACGACGTGTCCTTCTCCATCGCCCGCGGCGAGACGCTCGGCCTCGTGGGCGAATCCGGCTCCGGCAAGTCCACCATTGGACAGTGCCTCGTGCGGCTGTTCCCCATCGACGGCGGGCGCATCCTCGTCGGCGGCAGGGACGTCACCAGGGTCAGCGGCAAGGACCTGAAGGATTATCGCGCCAAGGTGCAGATCATCTTTCAGGATCCGTTCGCGTCGCTCAATCCGCGCCACACGGTCGGCCGCTCGATCCTGACGGGGCCGCTCGCTCTCGGCGTCGACCGGGCGACGGCCGAGGCGCGCATGAACCGGCTGCTGACCCGGGTCGGGCTCGACCCGTCGGCCGCCTCCCGCTACCCGCACGAGTTCTCCGGCGGCCAGCGCCAGCGCATCGGCATCGCCCGCGCGCTCGCTGTCGAGCCGGACCTGCTCATCGCGGACGAATGCGTTTCGGCGCTCGACGTCTCGGTCCAGGCGCAGGTGCTCGACCTGCTGCGCGAGATCCGGGACGAGATGCATCTGGCGATGCTGTTCATCACGCACGACCTGCGTGTTGCCTCGCAGATCTGCGACCGGGTCATCGTCCTCCACCGAGGCAAGATCGTGGAAGAGGGCGAAGTGTCCACCGTCTTCAGCAATCCGCAGGCGCCCTACACGCGCCGCCTGATCGATTCCGTGCCCGGACGGTCCTGGCACGAACCTGCGTCAGTTCACGAAGTCTAGACGAGGAAACGATGAGCCAGCACTACCTCTCGCGCCGAGACCTGTTGCGGGCAACGACTGCCGCCGGCGTCCTGGCCCCCTTCATGCCGCGCGCCGCCTGGGCGCAGGCGGGCGGACGGGCCGTGATGAACATCATCTGCCACCCCGAGCCCGCCACGCTCTTCATCGGCCTCGAGCAGAACGCCCAGGTCCAGCTCGTCTGCGGCAAGATGTACGAAAGTCTGCTGACCTATGATTTCGACTTCACGCCGCGGCCGAGCCTGGCGAAGAGCTGGGAAATCTCTGACGACGGGCTCGTCTACACCTTCCATCTGGTGGAGAATGCCAAGTGGCACGACGGCAAGCCTTTCACGGCCGAGGACGTCGTCTTCACCTGCAAGGAATTCCTGATGGAGATGCACTCGCGCGCGCGGGTGAACTTCAGCTATTGCCGGGAGATCGAGGCGCTCGACGACCACACCGTGCGCTTCACGCTGCGCGAGCCCTTCGGCCCGTTCATCATGGCCTTCGAGTTCTCCTCGGCGCCGATGATCCCGGCCCACATCTACAAGGGCACGGACTACCGCACGAACCCTGCCAACAACACGCCGATCGGCACCGGCCCCTTCAAGCTCGCCGAATGGCGCCGCGGCTCCTTCATCCGCCTCGAGAAGAATCCCGACTATCACGGCGAGGGCGAGCCGCATCTCGACGAGCTCATCTTCCACATCCTGCCCGACGGCGCATCGCGGGCCGTCGCGCTTGAGCAGGGCAAGGTCGACCTGTCAAGCTCCTTCGACATCGAGATGTTCGACGTGCAGCGGCTCGCGAGCCTGCCGCACCTCGAGCTGGAAACGCGCGGCTATGAGTTCATGGCGCCCGTCGCGCGGATCGAGTTCAACACGCGCATCCCGCCCTTCAATGACAAGCGCTTCCGGCAAGCCATCTGCCACGCGCTCGACAAGCAGCTCTTCACCGACATGATCTTCTTCGGCCTCGGCAGGCCGGCGACGGGCCCGGTGAGCTACCGGACGCGCTTCTACGAGCCGAATGTGAAGGTCTACGACTACGACCTCGACAAGGCGAAGGCGCTGCTCGACGACATGGGCCTGAAGCCGGGGCCCGACGGCATCCGCCACACGGTCAAGTTCCTGCGCCTGCCCTGGGGCGAGACCTGGGCGCGCTTCGCCGAACTCGTCCAGCAGCAGCTCGCCCTCATCGGCCTGCGCGTCGAGATCGAGCCGTCCGACCCCGGCTCCTGGACACAGCGCTACGGCAACTGGGAGTTCGAGATGACCTCGAACTATCCCTACCAGTTCGGCGATCCGGCGCTGGGCGTCGCGCGCTTCTTCCTCTCGAGCAACATCAAGAAGGGCCTCCCCTACTCGAACTGCACCGGCTACACCAACCCCGAGGTAGACGAGGCCTTCGCGGCCGGCGCCAGCAGCACGGATCCGGCAGTGCGCCAGGCAGCCTATTCCAAGGCCCAGAAGATCCTCGTCGAGGATGCGCCGATGGCCTGGCTTGTCGAGGTCGACTTCCCGACCCTCTACAACCCAGTGTTCCAGAACATCACGACCACGGCCATCGGGGTCAACGAAACCTTCCGCGTGGTGCGCAAGGCGGGCTGAACGGCCCGCCTTGACCACCGCCTGCGTCTGCGCACGGAGGCACCATGAGCGATCCTGCCAAGCTGCTCGACGAGCGAATGGTCAGCTGGCCCGGCGGCGCACGGTGCGCCGTCATGCTGACGTTCGACTTCGACGCCGAAACCCTGTGGCTGGCGCGCGACCCGGAGAACGCGCGCCGCCCGGGGGTGCTGTCCCTCGGCACCTACGGCGCGCTGCGGGGCGTGCCGGCCATCCTCCGGCTTCTCGCCGAGTATGGCGTGCCGGCGACGTTCTTCACGCCCGGCTGGACCATCGAGAAGTATCCGGACCGCATCCACGCCATCCTGGAGGGCGGGCACGAGATTGCCCACCACGGCTACCTGCACGAACGCGTCGATCCGGACAAGCCGGATGCCGAGCGCGAGTCGATCCTGCGCGGGCTCGAGTCCTTCGACAAGGTGATCGGGCAGCGTCCCGTCGGCTACCGTTCGCCCGCCGGCGAGACGACGCCGACGCTCATAGGCCTCCTGCACGAGCACGGCATCCTCTACGACAGCTCCCTGATGGCCGATGTCGTGCCCTACCGCCACCGGCTGGACGACGGCACGCCCGGCCCGGTCGAGCTGCCCTGGCACTGGGGCTGCGATGACGCGCCCTACATGATGTTCGCCCTGCAGGCGTGGCGGCCACAGTTCACGAACCAGCAGGTCTTCGAGAACTGGCGCGACGAGTTCGACACGATCTACGAGTGGGGCGGGCTCTTCAACCTCGTGATGCACCCGCAGTTCATCGGCAGGCCGATGCGTCTGCCGCTGCTGCGCCGCATCATCGAGCATATCCGCTCGAAACCCGGCGTGTGGTTCGCCACCGGGCGCACCGTCGCCGCCGAATGGGCCGCCCGAAATGAGTGAGCCAGTTCTGCACGGCCTGACCGCCGTCGTGACCGGCGCCGGCTCCGGGCTCGGCGCCGCCTCTGCCAGAGCACTCGCCGAAGCCGGCGCGCGACTCGTCCTGCTCGACCGTGATGAGACGGCACTCGCTGCCTGCGCGACCGCGATCGGCGGGGAAATCGCCGCCCGGCACGTGGTCGACGTCACTGACGGCGCCGCGGTCGCGGCCGTCTTCTCCGCCATGGATTGCTGCGACATCCTGGTGAACAGCGCCGGCATCGAGGGGCCGAGGGGCGGCCTTGAGACCTGCGATACGGCCGAGCTGCGCCGCGTCATGGACGTCAACTTGTTCGGCAGCCTGAACTGCATCCAGGCCGCCGTGCCGAAGATGAGGGAACGGGGCTCGGGCGCCATCGTCAACATCGCCTCGACGGCCGGACTCGTCGGCTCCGCGCGCCTCGGGGCCTACGCTGTCTCCAAGGCGGCGGTGGTGTCGATGACGCGCTCCCTCGCGCACTCGCTCGCGCCTTCCGGCATCCGCGTGAACGCGGTCTGCCCCGGCTCCATCGACAGCCCGATGTTCGACCGCACGCTCGATCCGGCCAACGCCGAGGCGGACCGGGCGGCGATGATCTCCATCCATCCCCTGGGACGCCTCGGCAAGCCGGAGGAAGTGGCGCACGCGGTGGTGTATCTCGCCTCGCCGCGAGCCTCCTACTGCACTGGCGTCCTGCTTCCCGTGGACGGCGGAAGGCTAGCCTGATCATGCGTGTTGCCATCGTCACTGGTGCGGCTGCCGGCATCGGCGCTGCCACGGCCGCCCGGCTGCTCGCCGACGGCTTTCATGTCTGCGCCGTCGACCGTGCCGAGCCCGATGCCCCGGCTCATGAGAACCGCCTCGATCTCGTCGAGGATCTCGTCGACCCCGCCGCCCCCGCCCGCATCGTGGGCGCTGTTCTCGAGCGCTTCGGGCGGGTCGATGTTCTCGTCAACAATGCGGGCGTGGGCGGTGCGCGTGCCGTCCACGAGACGGACGATGCCGGCTGGTCGCGGATCATCGAAACCAACCTGACCACCGCCTTCCGCATGTCGCGTGAGGTGCTCCCCGACATGCTGGCGCGCGGCGCCGGCTGCATCATCCACGTCGCATCCATCTTCGGGCTCGTGGGCTGGCGCAACAATGCGGCCTATGCGGCGTCGAAGGCCGGCATCGACGGCCTGACCCGCCAGATGACGGCCGACTATGCCCGGCGCGGAATCCGCGTGAACGCCGTCGCGCCGGGGCTGATCCTGACGGCCATGACGGAGCGGCTGCTGACGGACGCCGTCTACCGCGAGCTCATCCTGCAAGGCACGCCCGTCGGCCGGGCGGGTGACGTGCGCGACGTGGCCAACGTGATAGCCTTCCTCGCATCCGACGACGCGGCCTTCGTCTGCGGCCAGACCATCGCGGTCGATGGCGGCTGGACAGCCGCGCGCGTGCGCAACAGCGAGTGATCGGGAGCCCACGGGCAAGGAACCCATGACGTCAAACCTCTTCACGCCTCTGCGCCTCGGCAGCCTGGAGCTGCCCAATCGCATCGTCATCTCGCCGATGTGCCAGTACAGCGCGGAAAACGGCCGCGCCACCGACTGGCACCGCCAGCACTGGAGCAGCTACGCCCTCTCCTGCGCCGGCCTGATGATGGTTGAGGCGACCGGCGTCTCCCCGGAAGGCCGCATCACGCCCGCCTGCCTCGGCCTGTGGGACGACGAGACCGAAGAAGCCATGGCTTCGGCGCTGGCCTTCGCGCGGCAGTTCTCAGACATGCCGTTCGGCATCCAGCTCGGCCATGCGGGGCGGAAGGCCTCGACCGCGCGGCCGTGGGACGGCGGACATGTCCCGCCGGAGAAGGGCGGCTGGCGCGTGCTCGGCCCCTCGCCGGTGCCCTTCGCCGAAGGCTGGCAAACGCCCCTCGAGCTGGACGAGGCCGGCATCCAGAAGGTGATCGACGACTTTGCCGCCGCGGCACGGCGCGCGGTGAGAATCGGTTTCGACACCATCGAGATCCACGGCGCGCACGGCTACCTGCTGTCGAGCTTCCTCTCGCCGCTGGCCAACCGGCGGCAGGACAGGTGGGGCGGCTCGCTTGAGAACCGCATGCGCCTGCCGCTGGCGGTGTTCGAGGCCGTCAAGGCCGCCTGCCCGCCGTCCTATCCGGTCGGCATGCGCTTCAACGGCACCGACTGGCTCGAGGGCGGCATCGTGCCGGACGAGGCCGTGGCGCTGGCCAGGGCACTGCACGAACGGGGCTGCGCCTATGTGGACGTCTCCAGCGGCGGCAATGCCCCGGCCCAGATCCCTGTCGGCCCGGCCTACCAGCTCCCCTTCGCCTCCCGCATCAAGCGCGAGGTGGGTATCCCGGTCATCACCGTCGGCATGATCCGCTCGCCCCTGCACGCGGAAGGCATCATCGCGACGGGCGAGGCCGACGCCGTGGCACTTGGCCGGGTGGCCCTCAACAATCCACGCTGGCCGTGGCATGCCGCGGAGGAACTCGGCGTCGAACTCGTCGTCGCGCCGCCCTACCGCTTCGGCGCGACACGGCAATACCGCCCGACCTTCGGCCGCTGAGGCGCCGTCTACCCGGCCACCACCTGGTTCCTGCCGAGGCGCTTGGCCTGGTAGAGCGCACGGTCCGCGCGCTCGACGAGCGTCTGGTAGTCGGGATGGCCGTCGTAGGTGGCGACGCCGATCGAGACGGTGACAGTGAGCTCCTGCGCCCCCTGCACGTCGACGGGCGTCGCCTCCACAGCGGAACGGATCCGCTCCGCCACCTGCATGGCCTCGTGCTCCTCGGCCTCAACCAACAGCACGAGGAATTCCTCCCCGCCGTAGCGGAAAATGAAATCACTCGGGCGGATGTTGTCCTGGATGCGGCCCGCGATCTGCTTGAGGACCGCGTCGCCCGCGGGATGGCCGAAACGATCGTTGATGTCCTTGAAGTGATCCACGTCGATCATGCAGATCGAGAAGAGCGACTGCGCGGCAGACGCCGTGACGATCTCGCGCGACAGAACCGTCGAGAGGAAGCGCCGGTTCAGCGTGCGCGTGAGCGGGTCGGTGCCCTGGTCGACGCCCGCGATCTGCTGGAACATCTCGCCGAGCAGGAACTTGACCTCGTCGACCTCCTTCTGGAAGCGCGCCGCAAGCTGCGGCATGTCGCCGGCGCTCACCGTCCGGGCCAACGGCAGGATGTTTCTGTCGATCTCGTTCATGGCCGCCTGGATGCGCGGGAACTCCGGCGCCTCGTCGAACAGGATCGATGCGCGGTGCCGGAACCAGAGGCCGAACTCGGAGTCGCTCAGGGGCGGGAAGTCGCGGTCGCCGGCAAGAAGCCCGAAGAGGATGGACTGGCTCCACTCCATCAGCGCAGCGCGCTGCGCCTCGCGCTCGATGGCAACGTCGCGCCCGAGGGAAAACAGCCTGTAGCTTTCGGCGGTGCGCGCCCGCATGCGCGCGCCCGACACATACGCCTCGCTCATCTCGATGATGGCGTTGTCGAAAGCCTGCGAGACGGTGGTGAGCGCCTCGCCGAGCTCCTTCGCGTCATTCATCTGCTCGGCGAGCCTCCTACTCAGACCGCTTCTGAGGCAGGCCGCTCCCCGCAGCACGAGGTCCATCGGGACGCCGAGGCGGGCGTGGGCCTCACCGAGGCTCCGCTGCGATTCACTGTCAATGATGGGCGGATAGTGCTCGAACAGGTCGAAGAGCCACCGCTCCAGCACGTGGCGCAGCCGCTGGTTCACCTGCCGGTGCGTCAGATAGCGCGAACCACGGGGATCGTTCAGGAATATCTCATAGAAGGCATCCACGAGATTCTTCGATTCCTCGGCTAGTGTGGCGAGAATGACCTTGTGAATGCCCTGCACGCCGGCGCGGGCCGGCATTGAACTTGAAGTAGCCATCGCCTTCAACGGAAGAAGGAATACAACTGTCGCGCCGGCACGTGCCGAGACGCCCGAAACTGCCGGAGCGTCGCCGGGCCATAAGAATGCCTTAGCGCGTCCTGCAAGCCGCGTCGAGCGGCTTTTCAGACACAGTGCCGCAGTGCGCGTGCGAGATGGTGCAATCCCCGTCCGGACACTGCACGTCGAAGGCGAGATGGCCCCCGCCTGTCACCGCCGCTGTTCCCTCAGGAAGGAAACGACGATATCGACAAGCGCGTCCGGCTTTTCCATCGGCGCCAGATGGCCCGTCGGCAGCTCTGCATAACGCGCGGACGGGATGGCCTCGGCCAGCGCCCTGGCGTGCGCGGGAGGCACCATGTAATCATGCGTGCAGCCAATGGACAGCGTCGGCGCGGTTATTTTCGCAATGCTGTCGCTCACGTCGATCGCCAGGTCGAGCTCGACCTGTCGGACCATGCCGTCCCAGTTGATTCCCGTCAGCGTGTCTTCCACCGCCTGGGCTACGCCGTCGGCCCCGAAGGCGGCCACCGCATCCGGGCTGAAACCGGTGAGGAGGATGAGGCGTGCCATTGCCCGGCGGTTCGCGGCCATGAGGTCGCGCCACAGCTCGAACTGCATCTTCGACCGGGCATCGCGCGAGGACTGGAAACCCGCAAGCAGGATGAGCGAGCGCACGCGCTCGGGAAAATCGCCGGCGATCTTGGCGGCAAGCGCGGCACCCAGCGAGAAGCCGAGAAGATGATAGCTGCCAAATCCGGCCGCCTCGGCCGCTGCCATGATCTGGGCGGTCAGATAGTCCGCCGTGAGCGGGCGGCCGTCATCCTCGGTAGCGCCGGACCCCGCATAGTCCGGCCGGATCACAGTCCACTCCCGTGCAAGACGCTCGACGACGAGCGCCCAGTTCGACTCCGCATCGCCTCCGGTTCCGTGCACCAGCACCAGCGGTTCGCCGCTTCCATCGACCCTGTAGTGAACCCGGGCACCTCGACATTCCACGTAGGGCATTCGCATCTCCGCTCCTTTCCATGAGGCGACGGCGACGCTACAGTCTGACAGCGCTGTCAGGGTCAAGGACGTGCAATGCAGATTGGAACACTGTCGAAACGTACCGGCGTCAGCGTGCGGATGCTGCGCTATTATGAGCAGGAGGGCCTGCTCCGTCCTCCGCGCAAGGCATCCGGCTATCGCGACTACGGCCCCGCCGAAGAAGAGACGGTGCGGCGCATCCGCATGCTAAGCGAAGCGGGGCTCAAGCTGGATCTCATCCGCCGCTTCCTGCCCTGCGTCGTCACCGACCGGCCCGATTTCGACCCCTGTCCGGAGCTGGTGGCCGCCCTTCGCCACGAGGTCGAGACACTCGACCGCAGGATCGCGACCCTCGAGCAGAGCCGGCGCATCCTGTCGGGCTATCTGGAAAGCCTCGCCTCGACGTCGCCCTGTCGCGTCGGAGCGGCCTAGCGGGCGCCAAGGATCATCTCCCGCACCCAGCGCAGCAGGAGCGCGTCATAGGCCTGCCGGTCACTCTCGCGCGACAGGGCGTGGTCGGCCCCCTCGAGCACGCGGTAGGTCACGGAGCGGGCGTTGATGAAGGCGGACAGGTAGCTCGCCACGGCCGGATGGGGAACGATGTCGTCGTTCTCGGATTCGACGATGAGGACATCACCCTTGAAGCGTTCGCATTCCCGCAGGGCGCGGTTTTCCTCGCGCGGAACGAAGCGCTGGCGATAGCGCGCGAGCTCGGCCCGGTTGAGGCTGAATTTCGGCACGGTCCAGCCATCGTCGCGGTAGAGCGCCGGCACGCGCAACGCCAGCCACCGCACCGGGCGCTGTGCGGTGAGCAGAGCCGCGAGATAGCCCCCGTAGGAACTGCCCACAACGGCAATGGAACCCTTGTCGATGTTCGGCTGCTCCGTCAGCACGTCATAGGCGGCGCACAGGTCCGCCAGGTTGTCCTGTCGCGTCACCATGCGTAGCTGGTCGGCGCGCGCGCCGTGGCCGCGCATGTCGAAGGTCAGGCAGATGCAGCCGAGCCGCGACATGCTCAGGGCGCGGCTGAGATCGCGCTCCTGGCTGCCCGCCCAGCCGTGGACGAAGAGGACGCCGGGCAGACCGGTGCGCGGCTCGATGACGAGGCCGCCGAGCTGTGTCCTGTCGACGTCGATGGTGATCTTCCGGTCGGGCACGCCCTCGCTCCTCGACGGTCCGGTCGCCTTTTCCGGAGACGCCGCCGAAAACATCCTGGCAGGCCGAAGGGGCAAGACCACGGCAACCGCGAGACTGCACCGCCACCTGCCTCTTGACAGGCCCGCCCAACCGCCGCTGGCCGCTATGGTTCCGGATCAGCCCCCGGCCGGCGGAACAGACGGGCATCGAGGCAGTTGGGAGCGTCCGGCAGCCGGCCGGCGAGACGTCCGGCCGCCTGCCCTGCAAACCGACAGGAGGGAACGATGAGAGTGAGCGAAGCGATGACGCGCAATGTCAGCATCGCGAGCCCGGACCACACGATCCAGGAAGCCGCCCGCATGATGGCGGACATCGACGCAGGCGTGCTGCCCGTGGGCGATAACGACCGTCTCGTGGGCATGATCACCGACCGCGACATCGCGGTGCGCGCGGTTGCCGCCGGCCAGGGCCCCGCTGCCCGCGTCGGCGACGTCATGACGCGTGACATCTGCTACTGCTTCGAGGATGAGGATCTCGACGATGTGGCGCACAACCTCGGCGAGCAGCAGATCCGGCGTATCCCGGTCGTCGACCGCAACAAGCGCCTCGTCGGTATCCTCTCGCTGGGCGACGTCGCCATGATGCAGCAGGGCCCAGCGGGGGAGGCGCTCGCCGGCATCTCCCGTCGCGGCGGCATGCATACGCAGACGGGCAACCATTCGCGCGCGGGCAACGCCTGACGTCTGCGGAAGGCGGGCCACGGGCTCAGGCCACGACGGCGGCGTGCTGCTGCACCTTGTTGCGGCCGGCCTTCTTCGCCGCATAGAGCGCGGCATCGGCCCGGGCCACGACCTCCGCGAGGTTGTCTCCCGCGCGGGCTTCGGCAATGCCGAAGCTCGCGGTGACCTGCCAGCCCTCCGGCAGGGCGTCGAAGCGCGCCGCGCTGACCGACGCCCGCAGCCGCTCGGCGAAGGCGGCGCCACCCGCGGCATCGCAGCCGCACAGGAGCAGCGCGAATTCCTCGCCGCCGAGGCGCGCGCAGAGATCGCTCCATCGTGTCGCCTGCCGCAGCAAGGCTGCGAAGTTGCGCAGCACCTCGTCGCCGACCGGGTGACCGAAACTGTCGTTGATGCTCTTGAAGCGGTCGATGTCAGCAAGGAGGAGGCACAGCGGCTGGCTGCGCGGGTCCGAGAACCGCTGGGCGGCGCCCTCCTCGAAACCCCGGCGGTTGAGGACGCCCGTCAGCGGGTCGAGGTTGCCGGCATGCCGCACCTCATCGATGACGTCGCCAACCGTGACGGCAAGAAGTGCAGTGCAAAGGCCACCAGCGCCCAGAACAACACGCGCTCCGTCAGGCGCCCGCGGCACATGACGCGCAGCCGCCAGGCCGTCACGAGGCAGATCAGCCCGTAACCGAAGTTGAGGATGTAGATGCGGACGAGGAGGCTCCGCTCCACGTAGTAGAAGAAGGCGATGCCGCCCACGATGAGGAGTGTGACGGCGGCTTTCTCGGCGAAGGACGTGCGCTTGCCCGCCCGCCAGAGGAGCCCCTCTGTGAAGCACAGCACGCTCACCGTGTAGATGAAGGCCGACACGATGGCATTCGGCCCCGCGCCGGGCGGAATCTGCAGCATCTGCGACAGGGAGCCGAAGCAGAAGAAGAGGCAGGACAGGCCGAAGAGCAGAAGATGCTTCAGGCGGCGGTCGAGGGTCCACGCCAGCAGGAAGCTCGCCGAGAACACGAGCAGGATGGTCGGACCCAGCAACAGAACCAGCCGCATAGCCCCCCACGATCACCCGCCCGCAAGAGCTGCAAGGCATACCGCCCCTGTGCAGCCGCTGCAAGTTGCGAGGGTCTCGGCCCGCTAGCGCCGCCCCTTCTGGCCGAACGCGACAGCCGCGAGCGCAAACAGCCCGCAAATGAGCGCAACGAAGATCGGCAGGCCGTGGCCGGTGGCCTGCATGGCAACGCCGGCAAGGGCGGGGCCGATGAGCGCGCCGACACCCCAGAACAGGCCCATGCCGGCATAGATGCCGATGAGGTCGCTGCCTGAGAATCGGCTGCCCACAATCGCGAGCATCATCGTGTAGATGCCGACGAAGACGCCACCCCACACGAACAGCAGGGCGTAGGTCATGACCGGGCTGGCGAGGACGAACGGCCAAATGGCCGCGCCGAGGGCCGACACCACGGCGAGCGCCACGATGAGGCGCTCCCGGTCCATGCGGTCGCCCAGCCAGCCGATGGGCACCTGCAGGACGATGGCGCCAAACATCATGCAGGCCATGAGCTGCGTTGCTTCCGCCTCGCCCCAGCCGAGCGACATCGCATAGAGGGTGAGGAACGTCAGCCCCGCCGTCTCGATGGCTGCGTTGAGGGCCGTCGCCCCCATGGCGACGGGCGCGAGGCGCATATAGCGCACGGGATTGCCGTGCTCGGGCTTCTCGAAGTCCGGGGCGGCGATCCGCGCCAGGGCGACGAAGAGCGCCGCCGCCGCGACGAGGGCGGCCCCGACACCGTACGCCGTGAAGCCGTCCGACCCAACGAGCGAGAGGATGACCGGGCCAAGCGCGAAACCGATGGACAGCGCCGCCGTGTAGGCGCCCATGGTGCGCGCCCGCGAGCCCTCGGACGTGAGCGCGTTCAGCCACGTTTCGGAGAGGACGAAGAGCACCTCCGAGGCAGCACCGAGCACCACGCGCAGCGGAAACCACAGCCAGACGAGGGGCATCATCGGAAAAAGGCACAGGAGCAGTGCCGCCAGGGCAAGGGCGCCGGTGATGGAGCGCCGCAGCCCCCAGCGCGCGCCGATCCGCGGCAGGAGGAAGGCCATGACGAGCACGCCGACCGCATGCATCGCCGCGTTGGCACCGATGAGGCTCTCGCTGAGGCCACGCTCGGCCAGATCGAGCGCGATCAGCGCCGCGCTCAGGCTGTAGGTCAGCCCGAAGACCGCCGCCGTGGCAATGATGCCGGCACAGGCGAGGACAGCGCTGCCCCCGAGAATGCTGGTATGCACGCGAACCTCTCAGTCGCCGGAGGGTATACAGGCAGCAGCCGGCGGGACGGGCACCCCGTGGCGGCCGTTGCCGGCCCGCGGTTCAAGATGGGCAAGCAGGGCGCTAATGGCCTTGGCATAGTCGAGGACGAGCCCCGGCGTCCACGCCATCCACGCCGCCCGACGGCGCAGCATGCCGGCGATCCACAATTCCGGCGCGCAGACGAGACGCAGGAGGAAGGCCGGCGAACGCGCCGCGCCGGCAAAGCGACCCTCGATGGCCGCGTCGAGCGCGCTCGCCACCGCGCTCGAGCAGTTGCGATCCGTCAGGTTGTATGTCGTGTCGGTGCGGTAGGCCTCCCAGAAGGCGTGCAGGGCCCGCAGGTTGAGGGCGGGAAGCCGGACCTGTACCGTCGAGGGGCACCATTCCGCGCTCTCCTCGGCATAGCTCGGCTTGAACAGGCCCTCGACATCGTTGTCGGGCGTTGCGCGCAGAACGCGGGCGAACTGCGAAGGCTTCCGGTCGATCTCCACGGCGGGATAGTGACTGATGTAGATGTCCGGCGGCGCCTCGAGCGCGGCGTGTCCGGTCGAGACGATACCCTTCTCGTCGCGGGCCGCGACGTAGCGCTGGACGCCCCTGTGCAGCGGCACCATGCCGCCCGTCGGTGTCCAGACATGCACGATGACCTCGCCCTCGTCCGGCCCCTCGGCGCTGCGGACGGGCAGGAGGCGCCGCGGCGAGCCGGGCTTGAGATCCCGCTCGCGCCCCCTCGCCAGGATCATCGCGACGGAGGTGTCGGGTGGCAGCCGCCGGATGCGCAGCGCCAGCCCGCACATGCCGTAGGCCGAGACGATCATCAGTGTGCCGACGTCCACGCCGACCTCCCCCTGCCAGTGGGTCGGCCAGGGGACGAAGGACCAGGCGCCGATCAGGAATTCAAGGGCCGCCTTGACGATGGAGAACCGCCAGTTGCGGAAGCGCACCACATAGGCGCTGCTCGCCCGCCAGATGGCGTCGACGATGAGGAGCGTACCCACCAGGAAGCCGACGATGACGCCACTGTGCCAGGACGCCTCGAGGATCAAGAGGACAATGACGATGAGGACAGCCGCCTTGGCGAGACGCAGAAACCGGCGCCCGGAAGGGGCTGACAGACTGCTGACGGCGGAGAAGGCGGCATCGATGAGGAGCGGAATGGCGAAATAGATGGGGGAGAAACGCAGGTCGTCGCTGAGCGCAGTCACGACGAAAAAGATGCCGACGGCCATCCACAGCAGGCCGAGTAGGCCGACGAGCCACCATTTACGACGGACCGCACCGCCGCCAACGAGCAGGAGAAGAAGCTCCACCATGTCTTGCGCCAATTCGGGCAGCCGTAACGCCCGCGTAGCCAGCCCCGTTCGAGCGCGACAGTCTAGCGCAGCGCCCTGCCCCAAAGGTTAACGGGGCCCGGAACCGGTGTTGAAAGGCGGCAGGAATACGACCGACTCTTCCAGGCACCGCCCGAGCGGGACGCACCACGGGGTTGCTTCCAGGGGGCACGGCGACACTCTGGCGGGCTTTCATGGCCGCCGCAGGCCACCGTGCTGCAAGTGCCTTCACGCTCCTCCAGTTCGGCAGTCTGGTCAGAAACGTAACGTGGCGCCCACCAGTGGCCCCGTCAGGTCGACGTCGAGGCGTTCGCCGCCATCGCGATACGCGAGCGAAAGGTGCCGCCATCCCGCGGAGAGGTAGAACGTGTCCGAAACGCGATAGTTCAGCGTGCCGTAGATATGCCAGGTTCTGCTCCTGTCGAGATCGAAACCGCCACCGTCGACGTAGCCGATCAGCGACCAGTCGGGCGCGAACTGCCAGCGTATCCGGGCGCCGAGGACCGGCTCCACCCAAGAGTTCGTCTTGCTGCCATGGAGATTCAGCGGCACACCGACGTCGATCGAGCCCTCGAGCCGCCATGCCCGGGCACCGCCCACGAGATCGACGACGAATTCGGGCTCGGCGATGACGGAATAGCCTGCGAGCGCCGTGATGGAGAGCGTCTCGACCTTGCTTCTGATTCCGAGTCCTCCCAGTCGGGGCGGCAGGGTCACGCCGCGGGAGATGGTGGACCAGGTGAGGTCGCCCATCAGCAGCAACCGGTCCTTACGCAGGGTGCCGTTCAGGAAGATGGCGCCGTCGAGGTTGTTCAGGATGTCGGACCGCTTCATGCGCTTGTGGAAGGCGGGCAGACCGCCGCCCAGCGTCAGGGTGCTGCCGAGATCCGGCAGCCAGGCATAGGCCGTCAGCTGGGCGCGCCAGGCGTATGGCTCGGCAGCTTCCCCGGGGGCCGGAAGCCGCGGCGGTGCGAGGTCCGCAGCCTGTGCCGCTGCCGCGGACACCGTGAACAGCGCGGACAGGGCAAAGGTCTTGAGGCTCATCGCAGGGTGTCCTTGTAGATGCGGCCGTCCTTCATGATGAGCCGCAGGTTCGCTTCGGGATCGGTGAGGAAGTCGAGGCTCCTCGTGGGGTCGCCGTCAGCAACGAGGATGTCAGCCAGCGCTCCCGGGGCGATGATGCCGACCGCGCCGTCATAGGAGTTGCGCGGGCCGCAAAGGCCCACGAGCTCGCCATTTATGCCGGTCGCGATCGACAGGATCTCGAGCGGGTCGTAGAACCGGGGGGGCGAGCTTGGCGAGCTGTCGCGCGTGGCCCGGCAGGTTGCGCGGCGAGAACAGGATGTCCGTGCCCCAGGCCGTCTTCACCTTGTACTTCTTTGAGAGTTCGTAAGCGCGGATCGTGCCGGCGGCGACTTCCTGCTGCAGGCCGCGTGCCTGCGGGTCGGCATGCATGTTTGCATCCCCGTCAGCCAGGAAGGGCTGGAGGCTCCACCAGATACCTTCGTCGGCCATCATCTTCGCCGTTTCCTCGTCGGCGAGCTGACCGTGCTCGATCGACTTCACGCCGGCACGGATGGCGCGCTGGATGGCGGCCGGCGTGTAGGTGTGGATCATCACGTAGGTGCCCCAGTCCGCGGCCGCCTGGACCGCGGCCCCCAGCTCGCTCTCGGTGTACTGGATCGAATCCAGCGGATCGTAGGCGGAGGCGACGCCGCCCCCGCCAGCGAGCTTGATCTGGGTGGCGCCGAGCATCAACTGCTCGCGCACGCGCCGCAGGACCTCCGGCACGCCATCGCCAATGACGGCGGCACCGACGATCTCGAAATGGCTCAGGGGCGTCGTTTCGCTCTTCGGGATCTCGTAGCGCATCCGGAAGTCGCCGTGTCCGGACGTCTGCGAGATCATCGCGCCCGAGGGATAGATGCGCGGGCCATTGACAATGCCGCGGTCGATCGCCTGCTTGAGCGCGAAGGCCGGCCCGCTGGCGTCCCGTACCGTGGTGAAGCCGCGCATCAGGGTGTGCTCCGCCACCCGCGCGGCCACCAGATTGACATAGCCAATGTCGGCCGTCATGGCCTCGAGCTGCGTAATGCCGCAAAGGGTCGAGTGCCAGTGTGCGTCAATCAGGCCCGGCATGACGAGGCGCCCGCCGCAGTCGACAACGCGGGCGTCACTCACCGTTTCCCCCGCACGTGGCAGGGCTTCGATCTTGTTGCCGGAGACGAGGATGTTCACGCCTTCCTGCAGGCGGCGGTCGATGCCGTTGAACAGCCTGAGGTTGGCGAGGAGAGTCGGACGGTCCGGGGCCGAGGGCTGCTCGGTGAGGGCTTCGGCTTCGCGTGGGGCCGCGAACGATCCCAAGACGGCTGCCATGCCGCCCAAGAACATGCGGCGGTTGAGAGCGGTGGTGATGCGGGCAAATGCCGCCCGTGCTTCCGGCCGGCAGCAGGAACAAGGCTGGACCGCACCGGATGGTGGCACGTCGCAGGTCAGCCAGCGGCCAGGGCTGCGGCGTCAGAATGAAGGCGATGACGGCATGTCGTTCCCCTGGGCCGCCGGATGATGCGGCCTTTCGTTGGACCATAGGAGCGTTGCTCATGCAGCACTCATCCGTCGGCCGTCCCCAGAAACGTACGGCTCAGGCTCCCTTGCTTCTGCGCAAGCCGGCATCGGCGGTGAGGCCGGCTTCCGGCTGGACTTCAGCAGGTGGCACGACTCCGGCCTGCTTCAGGGTGCGCTCCAACATCTGCTCGTAGATCGGGCGTCCGCCAAGCCACTCGGCCACGAGGCTCGAAGCGAGGCAGGCCGCCAGCATCGGCAGCGTGAGGGCGTAAGCGCCCGTGAGCTCCACCACCAGGACGATGCCGACGGCCGGAGCTCGGACGGAGGCGGAGAACAGGGCCGCCATGGCCACGACGCCGAAGGATACCGGCGTGACCTCGAGACTCCTCAGCAGTCCGGGCACAGCCATGTCGAAGGCCATGCCGAAGGCAAGGCCGATGCAGGTCGCAAGCGTCAGCAGCGGCGCAAAGATGCCGCCCGGCGTGCCCGCTGAGTAGCTCACCACCGAGGTGAAGAAACGGGCTACCGCCAGGAACAGGAGAACCGAGAAGGCGGGCGTGGCGACGACAAGCTCGGCGATGACCCGCTCGCCACCCGTGACCGTCTGCGGTGCGAGCGTCAGCAGCGCGCCAATGGCGAGCCCGACGAGGGCGGGCCACAGGTAGGGTACCCGGCGCTGCATAGCGGCGGCAAGATCCAGCATCCGCAGGATGCCGTGGTTGAACAGCACGCCGACGACCCCGAGAAGGAGCCCGAGCAGCGCGAAGGCCGGAAGGGCGCCGAGTGCGGCGCGCGACGTTTCGATGAACATGAAGGGCCGCAGGCCCGAAATGAGCTCCGTCACCGTCGTGCCCGCGATCGCGGCCGCAAAGACGCCCATGTAGGTGCGGAAGCTGTAGGGAAACTGCCTGCGGGTTTCCTCGATCACGAAAAGCACGGCCGACATCGGAGCGTTGAAGGCGCAGGCGAGGCCCGCGGCTGCGCCGGCCGCCAGCAGGGCCCGTCGGTCGACGCCGTCGACCTTGCAAAGGTCGGCCGCAGCCAGAGCCGCCGAGCCGCCCATGTGGATCGTCGGGCCTTCGCGGCCGAGCACGAGACCAGAGCCGATGGCGGCAACGCCGGCCGTGAACTTCACCGGCAGGACACGCTGCCAGCGAACTTCGCGCAGGCCCTCGATGGAGCCCTCGATTTCGGGAACGCCGCTGCCGCCCGCCTCGGGCGCATAGCGCCGGGTGAGCCACGCGGCGAAAAGCGTGGCGGCCATGGTGACGAGGCTGCAGGCGACGACGAGTGCCCAGCCATCAAGGTGCCGGCCGAGCCAGGCCGGCCAGAAGACGAGGCTTTCGGCGGCCACATGGAACAGGCCGCCGAAGATACCGGTGAGCGCACCGGCAAAGAGTGCCACAATGACGAAACGCGCCTGGCGGACAGGCGTATAGGGCTGTTCTCCCTGCATCATTGGTCCCTGTCCACCCGGCAACGCGCAAGGGATCTCAGCCGTGCGACCGTATTGGAAGAGCAGCCGGCCGCCAAGCCTCGACGGGCCTTCTCCGGCAGCATGGCGCGCCGTGGTCGGCCCGCCGTCTGCTGGCGAGGGCTCATCTGCCTGTCGTGGCTTCCACGACGCCCGCGATCCATTCGGCGGGCGTGACGCCGGCCTGCTTCGCGAGCGCACCAATCTTGTCGAGGGTATCCGGCGGCAGCGGAACGCTCACCAGGACGGCCTCCTCGCTGGTGATGTTGTAGACCTGCCGGGAGACCTCCGCCGCCACGCGCTGGATGCGCAGCGTCTTCTGGAGCGGGGTGAGGTTCTTGTTGGCGGCGACCGACGGGCAGTAGGCGGCGATGATCTGGTCGATGATCATGGCACGGCTGACACCGGCCTTGTTCAGCGCGTCGACTGCGGCGTTCAGCTGGTCGGGCCGGTCGAGCGGGTCGACCGAACCGAGCAGGTCCTGAATGGTCTTGGTCTGGGCGGAGCCGGGAAGATCCGGGCAGACGAAATCGGCAGCCCGGGCGGTCATGGTGCCGAACAGCAGGGCAGCGCCGAGGGTCGTGGCCGAAAGAAGGGTGTTGCGCAAGACAGTGGTCCTTGTTCTGGCGGGGTGATCTTCTCCGCCTTCAGGCGGCAAAAACGCTGAGGCCGAGCTGCCTGGCGACCGCGGCAATCGCCGCCTGGCCGGCCACGCTGTTGCCTGCCTCATCCAGCGGCGGCGCGAAGGCCGCGATGGCGAGCTTGCCCGGCGCGATGGCGAGAAGTCCACCGCCGACACCGCTCTTGCCCGGCAACCCGACATTGAAGGCCCATTCGCCCGATGCTTCGTAGAGGCCTTCCATCATCATTTCCGCGAGAATGGGGGACACGTGCTCGCGCGCGATGACGTGCTTGCCCGTCTCAGGATGGATGCCGCCTGCGGCGAGCGTCGCGCCCATGGCGGCGAGATCCCGGCAGGTGACCAGCGTCGAGCATTGGCGGGTGTATACGTCGACGGCCTGCATCGGATCGCAATAGCAGTAGCCGCAGTCGTAGAGCAGCCAGGCGATCGCACGGTTATGGAAATTGGTGGCCTGCTCGGAGGCGTAGACCTCGTCGCCGAGCGCGATGGCGTGCCCGGCAAAGGCACTCTGCATCGCCAGGATGCTCGACCATTGTTCCTCGGCCGTCGCGCCGGGGGCGAGGCTCGTCGTGGCGATGGCGCCTGCGTTGACGAGCGGCGACAGGGGTCTTCCGTCGTGCAGCTCCAGGGCCATCACGGAGTTGAAAGGCATTCCCGTGGCGCTGGCGCCGATCTTGGTGCGCACCTGGTCGATGCCATGCGTTTCCAGGGCCAGAGTGCGGCGCCGAAAATCGATTCTTCCAGGACGTACGGGCTGCCCGAGATCATCGATATCGCGCAGTCGCACAATCCGACGACGCGCCTCGCCTGGCTCCAGGCGCGCCAGGCGGCGCTCTCGCAGGGCATGGTAGAGGCGACCTTCCTGCCGATGATCTCAGCCAACGTGGTCGGTGGCCGCCAGCGCGTCTCGTCCAGGGTGGAGATCGCTCCCCTGCCGGAGTTGCGACAGCCCGCCGCCATCGTGGGAGACGTGATCCCGGCCGTTTCGGTGCAGTGGCTGCTGTTCGATTTCGGCCAGCGTCGCGCCCTGCGCGACGCCGCCAGGCACAATTCCATCGCTGCCAACGTGCTGTTTAACGGCGCGCACCAGAAGATCATCTTCGATGTCACCCGCGCCTACTTTCTCTACGGCGCCGCCCGCAGCCGCACCCGCATCGCGGCACAGACGGTGGCGAACGCCCGCGAGATCGAAGCCGCCGCCGATGCGCGCATGAGCAGCGGGATGGGCAATGCCGTCGAGGTGGCCCAGGCGAAGCAGCAGGTCGCCCAGGCGCGGTTTGGGCTGGTGCAGGCCCAGGGCGAGGAGAGTGCCGCCTATCAGGCGCTGCTGACGGCCATGGGCATTTCGCCGATGACGAAGCTGAAGATCAGCGACGCCAGCGGTCGCGCGCTAACGTCGAATTTCGAGGCGCCGACCGAGCAGGCGATCCGCGATGCCCTGGCGCGGCGGCCGGACGTTCTGGCAAGCTACAGGGCGATGCAGGCGGCGCGGGCGGAAGTGAAGGCGGCCCAGTCCGAGTTCATGCCCAAGGTGTTCCTGAGCGCTGTGGCCGCAAAGGGCACGAGTAATCTCACGACTGCCGGCCTGCCCACCATCGGCCAACAGGGCTCCGCCACCGGCTTTCTCATCGGAGCCACCGTGCCGCTCTATGATGGCGGGCTGCGCGCCGCGCAGCTCCGCAAGGCCGAGGCGCTGGCCGAGTCGAGCGAGACCACGTTCGACCGCGTGCGTTCCGACGCCGTGCGGGAGATTATCGTGGCGGCGGACACGCTGCGCTCGGCCCTCGCATCCTACAGGGCGGCGAGCGAGCTGGTGCGGGCCGCCGACACCACCCGGAGGGCGGCCGCGGCCTCCTACAAGGCGGGCACGGGCTCGATCACGCTGGTGACCGCGGCTGACACGGGCCTGCTCACGGCCAGCCAGGCCCGGGCGGACGCCCACGCCGCTTCGCTGGTGGCCGCGGCGAACCTCGCCTTCGTGCTGGGTGCCATGGATTCCGGCGCAACCGCCTCGGGACTGCTCGCTCGGTAGGCCCTCTGCCGGCCGCGTACAGCATCTGCGGCCTGCAGGCGCAGGCACGTCACAGACCCAGGGGCCGGATCGTCATCTCAGTGACCGGCGACACTCGCCGTGAAGGAGACGACGATGACTGAAACACGAAGCGTGCGTTACGATCAGGTCATTCCCGATGTGCTGAAGGTGCTTGGCAGCGTGCATCCCGTGATCGACGGCCACGGACTCGACAGAACGATCCACCACCTCGTCCAGCTGCGGGCCTCGCAGATGAACCGCTGCGCCTTCTGCGTGAAGATGCACACGCGCGAAGCGCGCCAGGAGGGTGAGACGAACGAGCGGCTCGACCGCATCGTGGTCTGGGACCAGGTGAAGGATTTTTCCGAGCGCGAGAAGGCCGCCCTCGCCTGGACAGAGGCGCTGACGCAGCTCGACCACCGCCGCGAGCTCGGCGCGCTGCGCGCCAGATTGCGTGCGCATTTCTCCGAGGCCGAGATCGGCGCGCTGACGGCCACCGTGGCCATGATCAACCTGTGGAATCGCATCCAGGTCTCGGGGCACTGAGATGGCCGCGGGCGCCCACGAAAAGGTCTTTGAGGACGAGCGACGGCGGCTCTTCGGCCTCGCCTACCGCCTCCTTGGCTCGCGCGCCGACGCCGAGGACGCGGTGCAGGACACGTGGCTGAAATGGCGCCTCGCAGATGCGGATGCGATCGACAATCCGGCCGCCTGGCTGACGGCCGCCTGCACCCGCCGCTGCATCGACATGCTGCGCTCGGCGCACCGCAAGCGGGTTGAGTACACCGGCGCCTGGCTGCCGGAGCCGATACACACCCCCGTGGGGCACGCAGCGGCCGAGAGCCATGAGATGGCGGCGACGCTGACGACGGCCTTTCTCCTGATGCTGGAGCGGCTCACGCCGCGGGAGCGGGCTGCCTACCTGCTGCGCGAGATCTTCGGCATGGACTATGCCGCAGTGGCCGAGGCGATGGACATGCAGGAGCCTGCCGTGCGCAAGCTCGTCTCGCGGGCAAAGACTGCGGTGGGCAGCACCGCTGTGCGCCACGTGGCGCCGCCCGAGCGCCAGTGCGAACTTCTCGTCGCCTTCCAGACCGCTGTAACCGAGGGAACGACGGCGCGCCTGGCACAGCTCCTCACCGAGGACATCCGCATCACCGCCGACGGCGGCGGCAAGGTGGCGGCCGCGCGCGACCCGATCGTGGGTCGCGAGGCCGTGCTCGCCTTCGTCGGCGAGCGGCTGCACGACTGGTGGCAGAGCTATCGCTGGGTGGAAGCCGCCATCAACGGGCAGCTCGGCTTCATCCTCACGGAAGGTGCGGTGCCCGTCGCGGCGGTGACCTTCGGCTTCGATGCCGAGGGCCGGGCGAGCGACGTCTTCATCGTGCGCAACCCGGACAAGCTCGCCGGCCTCGTCCCGCTCGTCCGCCAATGAGCGGGCAACCAGCGGCCAGCACGGGGCTAGCCCGCGCTGCCGGCACGGGGCCGGGCGACGTCATTGACGTCGGCCTCGGGCGGAAGGCCATAGCTCATGCGGCGCATCTGGGCGATCACCCGCTCCATCTCGTCGTCGGGCAGGATGGGCGGGTCGCCCAGCGTCAGCGCCTGCACATAGAGCCGCGACAGGGTCTCCACCTCGATGGCGAGCCACAGCGCCGCCTCCAGCGTCTTGCCGAGCGATATCTGGCCATGCTGGCCGAGGAGGCAGGCAAGCCTCCCCTCGAGCGCGGCGAGCGCGTTGTCGGACAGCGCCTGCGTGCCGAAGGTGGCATAGGCGGCGCAGCGGATGTCGTTGCCGCCGGCGACGCCGACCATGTAGTGGAAGGCGGGAATGCGCTTGTAGTGACAGGCGAGCGTGGTCGCATAGACCGAATGGCAGTGCAGCACCACGTTGACGTCGTCCCGCTTGCGCAGGATGTCGCGGTGGAAGCGCCATTCGGATGACGGGCGGCGGCCGACATAGGTGCCGTCGAAGTCCATCTCCACGATGTCCTCCGGTGTCATCGTCTCGTAGGGCAGCGACGAGGGCGTGATCAGGAAGCCGCCGTCGATGCGGACGGAGAGGTTGCCGGCCGTGCCCTGGTTGATGCCACTCGCGTTCATGCGCCGGCAGATGTCCACCATCTCGCGGCGCAGGGCCTGCGTGTCGCTCGTTGCCATGGAAGGCTCCTTTCTCACGATCCTGCTGCGGCCGGCGCGTCGCGATGCACCGCTGCGCGCCAGCGCTGCGCATAGGCAGTGAAGACCGGCGGCAGCGCGCCGGGCTCGCTGAGGTCGACGGGGACAGGCTCCGTGCGCGCGCCGTGACCGGCAAGCAGCGCCGCGCCGGCCGCCACGCCATAGGCATCGAGGCTGAAGCGCACGCGCCGGCCGGGCGCGAAGGCGCCGACGAGCGCCGGATAGAGCGGCTCGCGCACGAAGCTGCCGTCGAGGACCACCTCCCTGCCCGGCCCCAGCGCGTCGAGGCATTCGGCCGTCAGCAGGGCGCAGTAGAGCACGGCGAGGGCCTTGCGTTCGGCGGCCGTCGCCGGCGGCTCGCCGAGAATGCGGCCGCGCCCGGCACTGCCGGGAAACAGGCTGTCGCTGTCGCCGAAGGATGGCAGAGCCATCGTGCCGCGCGCCGCAAGGCGGGCAGCCGTCTCGACGGCGACGGGCACCTGCGGCGCGTCCGGCCCGGCGATCGCCGCGTATTCCCGCCCGCCCATGCTGAGAACACCGCCGAGCGGAGCGCCGAAGACGTCGCTGTTGCAGGTCATGCCGCGATGCTCGTCGAGCAGCTCGAGCGGCGTCGTGCCCGACAGCCCGACGATCCAGGTGCCGGTGGAGATGACCGTCGCCTCGCGCAGGCCCGCCGCCTGGTAGCGGTAGAAGTTCACGCTGCTGTCGTGGCCCCCGGCGAAGACGGCGAGATCCGGTGGCAGGCCATGGCGGGCCGCAAGCGCCGGCCGGATGCTGCCAACCCTTTCCCAGGCCCTGGCGAAGGGCGGCATCAGCCGGCCCCAGCCGCGCGCCGGAACGATGGCGGCCCAGCGCCGCTCGGGCACGTTCCACAGGTGCGACTGGGCGCCGAGCACGCTCGCCTCGGACACGGCAACGCCCGACATGACCCACGCCCAGTACTGCGGAATGCCAAGATACCACCTGGCCGAGGCAACCGCCTGCGGCGCCTCACGCTCCATCCAGAAAAGCTGACGCGCCTGATGGGTCGCCCCGTGCATCAGCGCGCTGCCGCGGTCGAAGAAGGGGCCGGCGAGCGTTGCATAGGCGCGGCGTACCTCCTCCGGCAGTGGCTGCTCGTAGTCGATCATCGGCAGGGCCGCTCCGTCGCCGCCCATGTCGGGATCGTCCCGCACCAGGACGCCGCCGGAGCCGTGCCCCACCGGCACGAACCCGACGAGCGCATGGCGCCTTGCAAGCGCCCCGAGCCCGTCGAACAGCCATGCGCGGATGGCGGCAAGGTCGTGATGCCGCCACGGCGGGCCCTCACGCACCGGGTTGGCGAGGCTCAGCGTCTCGAGCACGCGGCCGCCGGCATCGACCGCGCTCAGCTTGATGTTCGTCTTGCCGACGTCGAATACCGCCAAGACGCCATCGGAGCGCATCCCGGCCATCCCGGCCCTCCGTCAGATCAGGCCGTATTGGCGGGCCTTGTTGCGCAGGAAGGGCAGGCCGTTGCCCATCACCTCGGCCTCGTCCTTCGCCACCGGCCGCCAGACGGCGAGACCGTAGGCCACCTCCGGCGGCATGTTGATGAAGCTCTCCATGGCGAGGCCGCCGCGGAAGCCGATGGCCGCCAGCGTGGCGCAGATCTCGTCCCATGGCACGTTGCCGCAGCCGGGCGTGCCGCGGTCGCTCTCGGACATGTGGATGTACTTGAGATGCTCGCGCGCATCGAGGATGCCGTTGGCGGCGCCCTTCTCCTCGATGTTCATGTGGTAGGTATCGAGGTGGACGAAGATGTTGTCGGCGCCGATGCGCTCCACCATCTCCACCGCCTGCCGCGCGGTGTTGATGAGATGGTTTTCGTAGCGGTTGACCGCCTCGATGCCGAGCTCGATGCCGCGGGCCTTGGCATGCCTGGCGGCGGCCGTCAGCGCACGGGCGATGTTGTCGTATTCCTGCTGGGTCGGCGGCACACCGGTGCGCTCGCCGATACCGCCGAAGATGACGCCCGACAGCGCCTCGGCGCCGATGTCCGCCGTCTTGTCAATGGCGACCTTGAGATAGTCGATCGCCGCCTCGGGCCGGCGCGAGGCCCAGGCATGCTCCGGCAGGCCGAGCGAGCAGACGGCCCTCAGGCCGGCCTTCTCGAGCAGTGCGCGCGAATGCGCGGCATCGACCGCCGGCGCGTTGAGCAGCGCGATCTCGATGAAATCCACGCCATAGGACTTTGCGGCGGCGACCGCCCGCTCGGCCCCGGCCCGGTCCCAGGTCATGGTCCACATGCTCGTGTGGACGCCGAATCCCTGCATGGCTACCTCCGTCTTCGTCGTTCGATGCGTGCCACCGCCTGCCCCGCCAGCCAGCGCAGGATCATCACCGCCACCAGCAGCATGCCCCAGACGGCCGTCGCCAGATGCTGGCTGGCGCCGAGGAGATTGAGCCCGGACGACAGGAGCTGCAGGACGACGAGCGCCACGACGACGGGAATTGCCCGGCCGAAGCCGCCGAAGGGGTCGACACCGCCGAGGAAGCAGGCGAGCACGGTGATGAGCAGATAGGCCTCGCCGTGGCCCACACGCACGGAGTTGAAGCGCGCCAGCATGATGATGCCCGCGACCGAGCACATGAGGCCCGAGAGCGTGTAGACGAGAACGATGACCTTGCGCGTGTCGACGCCGGAATAGCGGGCGGCGGCGATGTTCGAGCCGATCATGTAGATGTTGAAGCCGAGCCGCGTGCGCGACAGCAGCAGGTGCCACAGCCCCGCGCAGGCGAGGAAAACGACGAGCGGCACCGGCACACCGAGGACAGACCCGTGCCCGAGTGGCCGGATGAAGTCCGGAAAGCCGGAGATGTCACCGCCGCGCGTCAGGAACTCGCCGAGCCCGCGCAGGAAGATCATCATCGCCAGCGTCACGAGGATGGGGTGGGCGCGGGAGAAGGCGATGACGAGCCCCATGACGAGACCGCTCGCCGCCCCCGCCGCCAGCGCCAGCACAACCCCGAGCGCGAAGGCTGCCGGGCCCGCATCGATCCCGCCGTTCCGGTGCAGCACCCAGGCGACCGTCAGCCCGGCGATGTTGGCGGTGAAGGTGATGGCAAGGTTGAGCCCGCCGGTGAGGATCGGCAGCAGCATGGCGAGCGTCAGCAGGCCGAGCTCCGGCAACTGGAAGGCGACGGAGCCGAAGGTGGCCGACGACAGGAAGCGCGGTGTCGCCAGGCTGAAGACCAGCATCACCAGGACGAAGGCGGCGAGCGGCCCGGCGAGGTCGGCGCTCAGGCCCTGCTGCGGGCGCCTGAGGGGCAGGACGAGGAAGGGAGAGGTCATGGCGCCGCCCTTCCCTCACGGCGCGGGGCCAGCAGCTTGCCGACCTGCGCATTGGACAAGGTGATGGCGACGAGGATGATGACGCCGATGATCATGCGGAAAGCGTAGGGCGAGGCTCCGAGCAGGTTGAGCCCGTTCTGCACGATGGCGACGAGCAGCACCCCCAGCACACAGCCGAGCACGGAGCCCCGCCCCCCGCCGAGCCGCGCCCCGCCGAGGACGACTGCGGCCAGCACGTCGAGCTCACGCCCGTAGAGCGCGTTGGGCACCACCTCCTGCGCATAATGGGCCTGCACGAGGCCGCCAATGCCGGCCATCAGACCAAGCCAGCCGAAGGCGATGAACTGCATGGCGGCGACGGAGATGCCGAAGCGGCGCGCCCCCTCAGGATTGTCGCCGAAGGCATAAAGCTGGCGCCCCGTTGTGGTGTGGCGGATGAGCGCCCAGGTGGCGGCGACGCACAGGGCCATGACCAGCACCGGCAGCCGCAGCTCCGCCCAGCTGCCATCCGCCATCTGCCGCTCGAAGAGAATGACCTTTTCCGTCCACCAGTCCGGCAGGTCGTAGATCGACACCCCCCGCGTGAAGAACATCAGCAGGCCGAAGTAGATGTTGAAGGTGGCGATGGTGACGACGATGGAGATGATGCGGAAGCGGTGGATGAGGAAGGCGTTGAAGGCGCCGAGCAGGATGCCGATGGAACCGGCGATGAGCAGGCCGCTCGCCCATCCGCCGCCGCCGATCCGGACCAGCGCGAGCGCCGTCAGGTACTGGACGACCGAGGCCGCGACGGCGAAGGAGATGTCGATGCCGCCCGCGATCAGCACCACGAGCAGGCCGACCGCGAAGATGATGTTGACGGCGCTGGCGTTGAGGAGGTCAAACAGGTTGACGAGGGTAAAGAAGCGGTCGCTCGCCAGCGACAGGACGAGGCAGATCGCCGCGAGCACTGCGAGCAGCACCATCTCGGTGGCCTGGGTCTGAAGCTTCCTAAGCATAGACCGCCGCCTCCAGCTCCGGCAGCGTGATGTTGCGCGGGTCGTATTCGCCGACGATGCGTCCGCGGGCCATGTGCAGCACCCGGTCGGCGTTGTAGTAGACCTCCGGCAGCTCGTCGGAGATGAGGATGATGGCGAGCCCCTCCTCCGCCAGCCGCGCGACGATGTCGAAGATGCCGGCGCGGGCCCCGACGTCGACCCCCACGGTCGGCGCATCGAGGATGAGCAGGCGCGGGTCGGTGGCGAGCCACTTTGCGATGGTGACGCGCTGCTGGTTGCCGCCCGAGAGCGTCGAGACGGCATCCTCCGGCCGGCCGATCCTGATGCCGAGCTCGCTGATCCAGCGGGAGACAAGCTCCTCCTTCCGGCGCCGCGAGATGAGCCCACCGCGGATGATCCGGTCAAGGGAGGCGATGACGAGATTGTCGGCGATGGACTGGGGCTGGATGAGCCCGAGCGCCAGCCGGTCCTCCGACAGGTAGGCGATGCCGGCGCGGATCGCGTCCCGGTTGGAGGCGAAGCGCACCGGCTCGCCGTCGAGACGGATGGTGCCCGCATGCGGGCGGCGCATGCCGAAGAGCGTGAGCGCCAGCTCGGTGCGCCCGGCGCCGAGCAGGCCCGTGATGCCGAGTGTCTCCCCGCGCCGCACCTCGAGCGAAACGTTCTCGAACTCGCCGCGCCGGGTGAGACCCTCCACCGTGAGCACGGCAGGCGCCCCGGCACGGGAGCGGGCGCGCACGTTGGTGTCGAAGGTGCGGCCCGTCATCAGCTCCGTGATGCGCGAGGGGGTCATCTCCTTGGCCGGATAGACGCCAACAAGGCGCCCGTCGCGCAGCACCGTTATCCGGTCCGAGACCTCGATGACCTCGGCGAGGCGATGGCTGACGAAGACGACCGCGATCCCCTCGCGCGAGAGGGTGCGCACGATGTCGAGGAGGTGCCTCGTCTCCGCCTGCGTCAGGGAGGCCGTCGGCTCGTCCATGAAGATGATCTTCGCCTCGCCGACGAGCGCGCGGGCGATGGCGACGATCTGCCGGCGGGCGATGGAATAGTCCCGCAGCGGCAGGTCGAGATCGAGGCTGGTGCCGAGCCGGGCGAGCACGCGGCGCGCCGTCTCGCGCATCGCCCTGTGGTCGACGAGGCGCGGGCGGGCGCCGACCACTTCCTGGAAGGCGATGTTCTCGGCCACGGTCATTTCCAGGAAGAGGGCGAGATCCTGCCAGATGACGCGGATGCCGGCGGCCTGCGCGGCCACCGGGGTCATGTGATCGTAGACCACGCCGTCGAAGGTGATGCGCGCCACCCCGTCCGGCCGGTAGACACCGGTAATGACCTTGATGAGCGTGCTCTTGCCCGAGCCGTTCTCGCCGGCGAGACAGTGCACCTCACCGGGCATCACCTCGAAGGAAACGCCCTTCAGCGCCCGGACACCCCCGAAGGTGACGCTGACGTCGCTCAGCGACAGGAGGGGCCGGGGCGCTGCCGCGGCGCCCGGAACAGCCGTAGCCATGTCTTACCCGCTCTCGCTTGCCAGCCGATGGGCCGGGCGGCCTCCCGCCCGGCCGGGAGCAGTCGCAGCTCCCGGAGCCGCTCTTCCGGCCCCGCTGCTAGAGGCCCATGTCGGCGAGCTGGTCCACCGTATCCTTGTTGATGGCAACGAGCTGGTCGACGATGAGGTTGTTGCCTTCGGGCGTGACCTTGCCCAGGCCCTCGATCTCCAAGCCGGCCTCGATCTTGGCGCCCTTCATCAGCATATCGGCCAGGGTGACGAAAACCTCACCGGCCTGCTTCGGATTCCACATGAAGCCGCCGGAGATGGCGTCGGACTTGATGAGCTTGCGTCCCTGGCCGGGCGAGAAGGGCCCGAGCACGAAGATCTCGCCGATCTTGCGCCGCTCCTCGACGGCGCGGCCAGCGCCGATGGGCCCCTGGCTGCCGAAGGCGAGGAAGCCCTTGAGGTCCGGATGGGCGGAGATGAGGTCGAGCGCCGTCTTGCGGCTGGCATCGACATCCTCGGCGACGCCGTAACGGTCGCCCACCAGCTCCATCTGCGGATACTTCTCCTTGAGATAGGCGATGGCGGCGTCCGCCCAGGCGTTGTGCAGCGGCACCGTCAGCGAGCCGACGAAGACAGCGTACTTGCCCTTGCCGCCCATCTTCTGGGCAAGCAGCTCGGCATGCGCCTCACCGAAGCCGTTGGCGGAGGCAAGCTCGAAGTTCCAGTCAGCGCCCTTCTGGCCGGGCGATTCATGGGTGATGACGATGATGCCGTTCTGCTGGGCCTTGGTCAGCACCGGCTCCAGCACCGTCGCGTCGTTCGGCACGACGCCGATGACCTTGACACCCTGGGCGATGAGATCCTCGATGGCGCGGACCTGCAGCGCCGGGTCCGCGCTCGTCGGGCCGATCATGAAGGCATCGACGCCGAGCTTGGCGGCCCGCTCCTTGATGCCGGCCTCCATGGCGTTGAACCACGGAATGCCGCCGATCTTCACGACGATGCCGACCTTGCCGGTCTCCTGTGCCGCTGCCGAAAAGGCCGATGCGATGGACAACGACGCTGCGACCGCAGCGACAAGCAGTCTCTTCATGCTTTCCTCCCTGGCAGCCGTGTCCGCCCCCTGCGCGGACACCTGCTCGCAGCCCTGTCGTTGACCGATCTCTGTGGGGCTTGCACAATCGATGGTGCAACTATTCCGCAGTTGCTATCCTGCCGTCAAGCAGTGAATAAGCGCCGTCGGGCCAACCGGTGCGGGACAGACGCGGCGACTGCCGGATTCACCATGAAGAGAAGCGGCAAGAGAAAGACGATCTATGACCTGTCGGCGCTGTCGGGCTGCTCGCCGTCGACGGTGAGCGCCGTGCTCAACGGCTCATGGCGCAAGCGCCGCATCAGCGAGAAGACGGCGGCGCTGATCCGCAAGCTCGCCGACAGCCATCAGTACACCGCCAACCGGCAGGCCCGGGGCCTGCGGCGCTCGCGTTCCGGCCTCGTCGGCCTCCTGCTGCCGCTCTATGACAACCGCTACTTCTCCTCCATGGCCCAGACCTTCGAGGCGATGGTGCGCGCCCGGGGCGAATGCCCGATCGTGGCAAGCGCCAGCCGCGACCCGAAGGCGGAGCGAGAGACGGCCGAGAGCCTCATCGCCTATTCGGTGGACGAGCTCTTCATCTGCGGCGCCACCGACCCCGACGGCGTGCACGAGATCTGCGAGAAGGCCGGGTTGCGACACGTCAACATCGACCTGCCGGGCACCCTCGCCCCCTCGGTCATCAGCGACAACTACGACGGCGCCTGCCGGCTCACCGAGGCCGTCATCCGCCACTGTGCCCGGACAGAGCCGCTGCGGCCGGAGGATCTCTATCTCTTCGGCGGACGGGACGACCATGCGAGCCGCGAGCGCCTGCGCGGCTTCCGCACCGTCAAGCGCGGGATGCTCGGCGCCGATCCGGACACCTGCATTCAGCCCACGGGCTATTCGGCCAACAACACGCGCCTCGCCTTCGAGGCCTTCTTCGCGCGCGAGGGTCGCCTGCCACGGGCCATTATCATCAACTCCACCATCAACCTCGAAGGCTTCCTGCGTTTCATGGCAGGTGTCCCGCAAGCCGCGTTCCGTGATCTCGTCATCGGCTGCTACGACTACGATCCCTTCGCATCCTTCCTGCCCTTCCCGGTGATCATGATCCGCCAGAATGTCGAGGCGATGCTGGCCAGAGCCTTCGAGATCATCGCCGATCCGGAGGCCGCGGCCGGGATCCACCTCGTGGCGCCGGAGCTCGTACCGCCGCGCACGGCCCTTCCGGGCCCGCTTGACGCGCTGAAGGACACGCCGTGGCGACCGCTCGACGTCTCCGCTGGGGAGAAGCTTGCCAAGTCAGCCTAGACGTTTCCCGGCAAGGGCGCGGCCTGGCGTCGGACCGGCCGAAGGCTGCGCGGCTTCCACGAACGTCGCATTCGTCCCCTGCACACTGCGCGAGACGGTCCGGCCCGGACGCCGGCGCGCCGGCGGAGCCGGAAGGGGCCTCGCGGGCGAGGCCCTGTGGCCTTACGGGTTCGCCACCTTCAGGAAGGTCGAGATGACGTCCCGCAGGTTGGCGAGTTCCTTGTCGAGTGTCCTCTTCGCCTCGCCGACCTGGTTGGCAGCCTCCGCCGCCTTGGCGGTCTCGGCGTTCAGCGTCGCGATGTTGCCGGCCACGACCTCGGTGTGCTCCGTGGTCTGGGCCACGTTCGTCGCGATCCCCTCGGTCACGGCGGACTGCTCCTCCACCGAGGCGGCGATGGCCGTTGCGATCCGGCTCACTTCCTCGACCACCCGCGCGATCTGCTCGATCTGTTCCACGGAGCGCTGGGTCGCGGCCTGGATCGCGGCGATGCGATTCCCGATCTCGGCCGTCGCATCGTTGGTCTGATTGGCGAGAACCTTCACCTCCCCGGCCACGACCGCGAAGCCCCGGCCGGCCTCTCCCGCCCTTGCGGCCTCGATGGTCGCATTGAGCGCGAGCATGTTGGTCTGGCTCGCCACCGTGCGGATGAGATCGACGACGACCCCGATCTCCTTGGCGTGATCGGCAAGCTCGATGATCGTGTCCTTCGTCTCCCACGCGCTGGAGAGCGCGTCGCGCGCCACATGGGCCGACCGGTTCGCCCGTTCGCCGATCTCGCGGACGGACACGGCGAGTTCCTCCGTCGCGGCCGCGCCGGTGCCCATGTTGGCAGCCGTCTGCCTCGCGGCAATGGCCACGTCGTTGGCGAGCGCGTTCGCCGTGCTTGTCACGCCGTCGAGGGTCTCGGCGCTGTCCGATAGGGCCTGGCTCGCCTCGGCCGCGATGGCAAGGCTCCTGTTGACCGCGCCGGAGAACTGGACAACTGCCTCGGCGAGCGTCTTGCCGCGCCTCTCCCGCTCCTCCAGCAACGCATCTTGGTAGACGGAGATCGCGTAGCTCATGTCGAGCGTCACGGCCTTGTTGAGCGTGACGATCTTCCGCGCCAGCGCAGCGCCGCTGAAGCGATGGCTGCGTGCCAGGCACAGGACGAGCTCGTTCAAGACGAAGTTGTAGCCCCCGATGTACCACGCCGGCTCCAGGCCGATCCGGTTGTGGACGAGACCGATGCGGCGCGTGCTGGCCACGTAGTCGTCGTCGAAGCGACCGCTGAACAGCCGCTCCCAGTGGACCGACTGGGCCTCGGTCAGACGTTCCTCGTGAGGGCCGATGAGCTGCTTGAGACGCGGCTCCGTCCCGAGATGCTGGTAGAAGCGCCGGATGATCCCGGGTAGCGAAGGTTTGATGTCGGTCCAGAGCGCCTTCAGTTCCTGCCGCGTGTCGTTGTTGATCTGAAGAAACCTCAGTCTTCCGAGAGTTGTCGCATCCCGTCCGGAATGAGGCGTCCCCGCAGCACTGTGATCCTGGTCATCCGGCTCGTCGTCCGGCGGGACAGGAACGAAGGTCTGGACGGGATAGCGGCTGGCAGGGCGGCTTTGAAGAACCGTGTTCATGCTTCGGCTCCGTTCCCTTGTACTCGGACGGCATGCCAGGTCACGCGAGCGTCGACTGTGCGGCCTCGTCGATGCTCCCGGATGGCCGCGCGTCCACCGTCGCCCTTCTGGAGAAACACAAACGACTGACAGTTCATGACACGCCTCCCCACAAAACCGCGCTGCTACGCATAGTACTTCGATTTGAATAGAGCATTACGACCAGCATGTCTAGCTGATTAGACGCAGTGTATGCGTCTTACAGTGCGACAAAAAAGACCGCGCACTATTTGTTCACATGATAATGTTACGTCGTCTATGCCACGAACGGATTATGTCAAGTGCCGCTGATGCCCCGAACAAAGGGGGCGTAACTTTCGGCATGCAATCCGATTTGGTCAATATACACCGTCAGCCAACCCGCCGGCCGGTGGCTGAGAAGCCCTCGAACAGCCGGGCCCCCCGTCAGGATGCTCCGTCGTCGTACAGCTACCTGAGCGCAATGAGGGGCAGAAAAATGCCGATCAAACGATCCATCGGCAATTCATCGGTGATAGCAAATTTTAAGATCATCAAGCTTGCGCGACGCTTGCAGGCTGGAAAAAACACCTTCTGTTCGGGCGGCGGGGGCACCTTCGAGTACGATGAAGGCCGCCGCGGACGCCGAAATGCCTGTGCCAGGACGCCGCACATCGCTCCGAATGTTGGACGACATCGTTCGCAATGGAGCAAGTCCGCGATGCCCGCCCTTGGGCCAGAAGCGGACGAAAAGCGGGTGCCCGGCCCGGCACCGATGCTTTCCGGGGACTTCCGCGATGTCGACGCCTATACCGGACGAGCGGGCGGGCGTTCGGCCTCCTCGACCACGAGCAGCTCAAAGGTCACGCAGGTCACATTGCCGTCGTGCTGCAGACGCCCGGCACCGATCGCACCGTCCATGCCGACGAGCGCGATGTCGAGGTCGCAGCGACCGGCGGCGACGCGGCCGGCGGTGACGAGCACCTCCGTCGCGTAAGACGTCATCTCCGGCGCATCGGTGAAGGTCGCACCGACGAGACTGCCGATGCCGTGGACGGAAGCCGAGCTGATGCCGTGCTCGCGGCAGAGACGCTCGATCGCAGGCGCGATGTCCTCGTTCGGCTTGATCGTGCAGGCGAGCGCGCGGAGCCCTTCGGGCTTGTCCCCCGCCTCCGCCGGCACGGCACGGAACAGCCTGAAGTTCGTCTCGTCGTCCTGGCGCACGTCGAAGAGGGCACCGGCGAGCCCCCAGGCCGTGGCTTCGACAGGCTCGCTCAGGCAGGAGTCGAGCGGCAGGAGATGGCCCATGCGGCGCGTGCCGTCCGCGAGCGTCCAAAGGCCGTGGCAGTGCAGGAACGGCTCGCCGTCGCGGCGCCCGACGACGAGGCCGGCATCCTCGACCACTGTCACGCCGGCGGGCGCAAAGGTCTCGCTGTACCAGGCCGCGTGCGCGCCGTCCGGCGCTGCGGCGGGAATGACGTAACGCATCGGGTCGACACGCGCGCCGGCAAGGCGCACGTAGCCGCCGGCAAAACCGGCCTGCGCGAAGGCATGGCCGATTGCCTCGTTGACGCTGATGCCCGCGGCGAGCGTCAGCCGCAACGGCACGGCTGTGCACGGCACTACAAAGTTGCGCTCGCGGGAGACCGGGCCCGGATGGCGGATGCTGCGCATCGGAGCTTCCTCAGGGCGCGAGGCCCGCGTGGATGAAGCCGCCATCGACGGCGAGGATCTGGCCATTAACGTAGGACGCCTCCTCGGACAGCAGGAAGGCGACGGCCGCGGCAATCTCGCGCGGCGTCCCGTAGCGGCGCTGGGGCACCCGCTCGATCCACTGCCGGCGTACGTCCTCGGTATGGACGACCTTTGTCAGCGGCGTGTCGATGGGGCCGGGGGCGACCGCGTTGACGCGAATGCCGGCAGCCCCGAGCTCTGTCGCCATGACAAGCGTCAGCAGGTTCTGCCCGCCCTTGGACGCGCCATAGGCGCTGCGGCCCTTGTTGCCGGTGAGGCCCGAAACGGACGTGATGTTGACGATAGCGCCCGGTTGCCGCGCCGCCAGCCAGTGGCGCGCCGCGGCCCGCGAGACGATGAAGCAACCGGTGAGGTTGACGTCGACGATGCGGCGGAAGTCGGCGACACTCGTCTCCACCGCCGGACGGTCGATGGCGATGCCGGCACAGTTGACGACCCCGGCCAGGCGGTGCTCGGCGGTGATGGCAGCGACGGCGGCCTCGATGCCGGCCTCGTCCGTGACATCGCAGGCGATGCCACGTGCCGCCGGCAGGCCGAGATCCCGGCAGGCTGCGTCGAGCGCCTCGCGCCTCATGTCGATGAGGAAGACGATATAGCCACGCTCGCCAAGCAGTCGCGCCGTCTCAAGACCGATGCCGGAGGCGCCGCCGGTCACGGCAACGGCGCCCTTCTTGCTGTTGCCCATCGCGCCCTCCTCACGCTGGCGTCCGGGCAGGCATTTCGCCCCGCCGCTCCAGCTCCTCGCGGATCATCTTCTTGGTGATCTTGCCGTAGGCCGACTTGGGAAGTTCGTCCCAGAAGATGAAGCGCTTGGGCATCTTGTAGCGGGCGATCTTGCCGTCGAGCCACCTGTCGAGCGCAAGGCTCTGCGGATCGACGCCAGGCTGCGTGACGCAGACCGCCCAGCCCACCTCGCCCCAGAGCGGATCCGGCACACCGACCACCGCCACCTCGCGGATATCCGGATGCTGCAGGATCTTCTCCTCGATCTCGCGCGGATAGATGTTCGAGCCGCCGGAGATGTACATGTCGGACGCGCGGCCCGTGATGTAGAGGAAGCCGTCCTCGCCCATGTGGCCGAGGTCGCCGGTGCGGAACCAGCCGTTGCGAAACGCCTTGGCGTTGGCCTCGGGGTTATCGTAGTAGCCGGCGAACACGGCCGGGCCGATGACGCAGATCTCGCCCGTCTGCCCCGGCGGCACAGGGTTGCCGTTCTCGTCCTGGATCTCGACCTGCATGCCCGTGCGCTCGAAGCCGCAGGTGCCGATCCGTGCGTGCGGTCCGTCCTCGAGGCTGTGGTAGGCCGGCGGCAGCACGGTGATGTTGCCCGTCACCTCGCCGAGACCGAAATACTGCACCAGCACCGCCCCGAGCGTTGCGAGCGCCTTCTTCTGGTCCTCGCGGTACATCGGCGCGCCCGCATAGATGACGTAGCGCAGGGAGGAATGGTCATAGCGGTGGACGCTCTCGTCCTCCACCAGCATCTTGAGGATGGTGGGAACGGTAAAGAGGTTCGTCACCCGCCATTCCTCGACGAGCCGCCAGACGGTCGGCACGTCGAGCTTCTCGGTCGGCAGGAGGATGGTTTTCGCCCCGCGCGCAACCTGCGTGAGCTGATGCACGCCCGCGCCGTGCGACAGGGGCGCGACCACGATCGAGGCGTCCTCCCGCGTCGTGCCCGGCATCAGGTCGCACAGGTGGTTGGTGACGACGAAGGCCATCTGGCCGTGGGTGAGCACGGCGGCCTTCGGACGCCCCGTCGTGCCGGAGGTGTAGAAGAACCAGCACGGGTCGTCCCGCTCCACGGCGACGCTCGGCACGGCCTGGCCCAGGTGCTGCGCGACGATGGCATCGTAGTCCTCGCCGAAATCCGACGGGCCGATGGAGATCGTGAACTCGAGGCTGGGTGCCGTCTCGCGGCAGACGCGCGCATGGTCAGGAAACGCCGCGCCACAGATGAGGCCGCGCGCGCCACTCGCCTTGGCGAGATAGGCAACTTCCTCCGGCGACTGGCGGTAGTTCGCCGGCACCCACACCGCGCCGACGCGGAAGCAGGCGAACATCGACTCGAACATCTGGTTGCAGTTGGCTGACTGGATGAGCACACGGTCGCCCTTCCTCAGCCCGAAGCGATCGCGCAGGGCCGCGGCCATGGCGTCGACCCGTGCCTCCATCTCGCGCCAGGTCCACTGCCGGTCGCGCCAGACGAAGCCAATGTCGTCCGGATTTCGCCGGGCCGCCTGGGTGAGAAAGTGCGAAAGGTTCATCACCCGCGTGGAACAGGGCGCTATGCCTCCGGGCGGTGTCGTCGTCATCGTGCCGATCTCCTGACCTGGCTTCTCAAGGCGGCCTGCCCGCGCTGCGGGTTGCGGGCGGCGAACATCTGGGCGAGACGCTCCTCGACCACCCGCACCTCGATCGCGAGGTAGCCGGCAAGCTCGTTTTGGCGCTCGGGCTGCATGCGGCTGTCGATGGCCGCGATCGACAGGGCCCCGGCCACCCGACCGTCGGGCCCGCGCACCGCCACGCCGATGCCCCATGAATTGGCGAAGATTAGCCCCGGGTTGAGCGCGAAACCCCGGGCCCGGGTTTCGGCCACGCCCTCGCGGATACGGGCCGCGGGCAGCATGGGATATTTCGTTCTGAGCACGGCGTCGTTGGCGGCGAGCACGGCCTCCACCTCCTCGTCGGGCAGCGCCGCGAGCATGGCGAGGGAGCCGGCGCCGACACCGAGCGGATGCTCGAAACCGGCCTGCAGGGCGTGGGTGCGCACCGGATAGGTACCCTCCTCGCGATAGAGACAAACGGAAAAGGTGTCGCGCCGGACGGAAAGGAAACTCGAATCCTCGGTGCGCTTCGACAGCCGCGTCAGGCTCTCCATGGCGACCTGCAGCAGGCCGAAACGACGCGATGCAAGCGAGCCGATGACATAGGCCTCCTCGCCCAGGTAGTAGCGACGGCTCGTCTGGTCCTGCTCCACGAGGCCGGCGCGCATGAGCGCGAGCAGCAGGCGACGCGCCGTCGGCTTGTTGAGCCCGCTTTCCTCGACAATGTCGGTGAGCGAGGCGCCCCGGTCGGCATGGCGGGCGACCATCGAGAGCAGGCCGAGCGCCCTGTCGACGCTCTGGGCCCCGGTCTGGTCGCGGTCGCGGGTCACCGTGATGACCATGGCTCAGGACATCGGCCCGATGGCGCAGCTCTGCCCGCCGTCGACTGGCAGGCATACACCGGTGATGAAGCGCGCCTCGTCGGAGGCGAGGAATACTGCCGCAGCAGCGACGTCCCAGGCCGAGCCCATCTTCCCGAGCGGCACGAGCGCATTGCGCGCCGCCACCATCTCCTCGACGGAGCCGTACTGGCCGGAGATCTGCCTGTAGATCATCGGCGTGTCGATGAGGCCGGGCATGATGCAGTTGGCGCGGATGCCCTGCCGGGCGTATTGCATGGCGAGTGCCACCGTCGCCTGGTTCACCGCCGCCTTGGTCGCGTAATAGGCGAAGTACGGATAGCCGACGTAACGGATGGCGGCGAGAGACGAGATGTTGACGATGGCGCCGCCGCCCCCCTTCAGCATGTGCGGCAGAACGGCCTTGGCCGTGCGGTAGACGGAGCCGATGTTGAGGTCGAGCGCGGCCTGGAACCGCTCCTCGTCGAGTTCTACCGGACCGCCCATATGGGTCACGCCGACGTTGTTGTGCAGGATGTCGATGGCGCCGAAGGCCTCCATCGCCGCAGCCGCGGCCGCCTCGACGGAGGCGAGGTTCATCACGTCCGCCGCCAGCGCGATGGCCTCATTGCCCTCCTCGCGGATGATCGCCGCGGTCTCGGCCGCCGCAGCCTCGGCCACGTCGACGCAGGCGACCCTGGCGCCCTCGCGGGCGAAGGCCACGGCAGCAGCCTTGCCGTTGCCCCAGCCGGGACCGGACGAGCCGGCGCCGAAGACGATCGCGCATTTTCCCTTCAGTCGGTCGGCCACGGTCGTGTCTTTCCTGTCACGGTAAATTCGGCCACTGCCCGCCCGCCGCCGCGCATGCAGCGCGGCTGCGGGAGCAGCGCGTTCCTTCCTGCTCTCGGCGGGAGCTGTTCGGGGTGGGGGGTGCCAGCCCCCCGAAGCGTCTTCTGCCGCTTGCTCGCGGCACCTCCCCACCCCTTCCCTTCCTGCCTTGCGGTCAGGGAGGCAGCGTCGGCGGGCCCGCAGCCGGACCCGGCCGAACGGAGGCGGCCTGCAGGGGCCGGTTATGCGGGAGCGATTGCCTTCTCGAAGATCGCCCACGCCTCGTCGCCGTACTTGGCCTTCCACTCGGCATAGAAGCCGGCGTCGCGCAGCTTGGCGCGGAAGGAATCCGGCGAGGGCTGGTTGAACTTCATGCCCTTGGCGGTGAGCTCTTCCTGCAGGGACGCGTTGAGCTTGGCGACGTCCTCGCGCTCCTTCACCGCCGCCTCGTTGAGGTTCCTGGCGACGATCTCGCGCAAATCCTCTGGAAGGCGCTGCCAGGCGCGCTTGTTGGCGAGGAACCAGAAGCCATCCCACATGTGGTTGGTGAGCGAGCAGTACTGCTGCACCTCGTAGAGCTTGGCCGTCGCGATGATGGCGAGCGGGTTCTCCTGCCCGTCGACGATCTTGGTCTGCAGGGCGGAATACACCTCGGCGAAGTTGATGCTCGCCGGCGCCGACTCGAAAGCCTTGAACATCGAGGTCCACAGCGGGCTCACCGGCACGCGGATCTTGAAGCCCTTGAGGTCGTCGGCCGTGTTGATGGGCCCGGAGGAGCTGGTGATCTGGCGGAAGCCGTTGTCCCAGATCTTCTCCATGACAACGAGGTTGGCCTTTTCAATCTCCCCGCGGACATACTTGCCGAGCTCGCCGTCCATCGCCGCCCACACCGCGTCATAGTTGGGGAAGGCGAAGCCGATGCCGCTGATCGAGGCATTGGGCACCAGCGTCGAGAGGATGAGCGGCGAAAGCGTGAAGAACTCGACGCCGCCGGTGCGCACCTGGTTCAGCATGTCGGTGTCGGCGCCGAGCTGGTTGTTGGGGAAGATCTGGATTGCGACGCGCCCGTTCGTCTCCTCGCGGATCTTCGCGACCGCCTCCTGTGCCCGCTGGTTCATCGGGTGCGAGACGGGCAGGTTGTTGGCGTACTTGTAGTTGAATTCGGCGGTCTGGGCGCCGGCATATTTCAGCGTACCGGCGAAGGCGACCGAGGCGGTGCCCGCAAGCATCGTGCGACGAGAGATCTTCATTGGTCGTTTCCTCCTTAAATGAGCGTTTTTTATTTGCTCTTTATTAGAGATAGGCCGTCGACAGGGCCGGGATGGCGGCGATCAGCAGAAGCCCGACGATGAGCGCGCCGAGATAGGGCCAGATCGCCTTCATGGCCTCGTCGGGGGAGACACCGCCGATCTTGCAGGCGATGTAGAAGCCGATGCCAATGGGCGGTGCCATGAGGCCGATGTTCATCGCCGTGACGATGACCATCGAGTAGTGGATGTCGTTGATGCCGAGCCGTGCCGCAATGGGAAACATGATCGGCGCCATCAGCACGATGGCCGGCAGCCCCTCGAGCACGCAGCCGAGCACCAGGAACACCACGATGCTGACGAGCATGAAGGAGAACCAGCCGCCAGGCAGATCCGTCATGTAGGTGGCGAGCTGGTTGGCGAAGCCGGTCTGCGTCAGCGACCAGGCCATGGCCGAGGCCGTGCCCAGGATGAGCAGGATGGCGCCAGACAGCGCCGCCGTCTCCACCAGCATGTCGTAGAACTTGCGCAGGCCGATGCCGCCGTAGAGGACGATGCCGATGACGATGGCATAGAGCACGGCGATGGTGGAGACCTCCGTCGCCGTGGCGATGCCACCGCCCACCGCCCCGCGGATGAGGAAGGGTAGGACGAGCGCCGGCGCGGCGATGACAAGCGTCTTGACCACCACGCCGAGCGGCGCGCGCCTGACGCCCTCCATGTTCTCGCGCGCCGCCTTGATGCGGGCCAGCACGGCGAGCACCACCAGGAGCACCATGGCGATGACAAAGCCGCTCGTGAACAGCCCGGCGATGGACACGCCGGCGACGGAGCCGAGCACAATGAGCACGATCGAGGGCGGCACCGTATCCGCCATGGCCGCGCCCGTGGCGAGCAGCGCGATCATCTCGCTCGGCTTGTGGCCGCGGCGCTTCATCTCCGGAAACAGCGCCGGCGCCACCGTCGCCATGTCGGAGACCTTGGAGCCGGAGATGCCGGAGACGAGGAAGAGCGAACCCAGCAGCACGTAGGACATGCCGGCCTTCACGTGGCCGAGCAGGGAGGCCATGAACTCGACGATGGCCTTTCCCATGCCCGTGGCGTCGAGCACGCAGCCGAGCAGCACGAAGATCGGCACCGACAGCAGGATGAGGCTCGACATCCCCTCGTCGATGCGCCCGATGAGCACGATCACCGGAACATGCGTGCTGAAGAGAATGAAGGCGATCGTCCCCATGCCGAAGCAGAAGGCAATCGGCACGCCGGCCAGCAGGCACAGGGCCACGACGAGGACGAGGAAGATGAGGATATTGAGATAGCCGAGCGACAGGAAGAACGGCGACAGAAGCCAGCCGACGAGCCCGAGCGCGGCGACGAGCACGACCGCTGCGGCAAGGTGCGGCAGGGTCGATTCGCGCACCGCATGGCCGACGGCGAGCACGAACATCAGCACGAGCCCGACGACAAGCGCCGAGGCGCGGTAGCTCATGGGAATGTTGAGCGCCGCGGAGGTGACGAACCACTCCTCCTGGACGTACTCGACCGCCGGCGTGATCAGCGCCAGAATGACGGTAGCTACGATGACGAGCGCCAGCGTGCCGACGAAGGCGCGGTACCGTTCCGGCAGGAGACCGAGAAAGAGCGTCAGGCGCAGGTGCTCGTTGCGATCGATGGCGATCGCCGAGCCGAGCATGGCGAGCCAGAGGAAGGAAATCGACGCCGCCTCGTCGATCCAGACGATCGGCAGCGACAGGACGTAACGGGACACCACCCCCGTCAGGAGCAGGCTGATGACGACGACGAGCAGGACTGCCGAGACAAACTCGACCGGTCGCATCAGGCGCGAGCCCGGCCGCGCATCGACGACCTCTGCGGGCGTCTCGAGCACCAAAGAGTCGTTGTTAGCGGCAGCCATCCTGCACGCCTCCTCCCGTTTCCTCCCCGGCTACGCCCGCTTCTTGGCGGCAGGCCCTTACCGGGTCCACATTATGGTTGTTGCTCTTATGGGCGAGCAGTCATCGCACGGAGCCGCACGACAGGCAACAGTATTTCTGAAAATTTTAGGTCCACATGATGGAATTGGTGGCGCGCGAGCCGCGCCGGACGGGCCGTCGGCACAACCCGCCGGCCGCAATCGCCCCCGTCAGCTGCCGGTGAAGGCCGCCGGCCAGGCGCTCGCCGGGATGACCCGCCCCTCCTGCCGGGGCAGGCGCGCGAGAAAGGCCGCCGCATCCGGGGAGCTCATTGCCGTGGCGTAAAGATAGCCCTGGGCATTGTCGCAGCCGAGCTCCTGCAGCCGAATGGCCTGACTGAGTGTCTCCACCCCCTCGGCGGTGATCTGCATCTTCATGCGATGTCCCAGGTGAATCACCGCCGAGACGATCGCCTCGTCAGCCTCGCCACGCTCGATCTCCTGGATGAAGCCCTTGTCGATCTTGATGTGGTTGATCGGAAAGGCCTTCAGATGGCTGAGTGAGGCATAGCCGGTGCCGAAATCGTCGAGGGCAATGGAGAAGCCCGCTGCGTGCAGGTCTTCCAGCGTCGCGACCACATCGGCCAACATCTGGTCGAGGAACACCGCCTCGGTGATCTCCACCTCGATCGACGCGGTCGGAATACTGCACCGTGCAAGCGCCTCCTTGATTGCGCTCGCAAGGCGACGGTCGCTGAACTCGGCCGGCGAGACATTGATCGCGACCTGGACCGGCGGGAGGCCCTGGTCGAGCCAACGGCGCATGTCCGCCACGACGCGCTCGAGGATCTGCCCACCCAAGGCACGCGACAGCTCCGGATCCTCGAAGGCGACGCCGAAGGATGCCGGCGTGAGCAGGCCCCGCTGCGGATGATACCAGCGGGCCAGCGCCTCGAAGCCGACGATCCCGCCGGAGGCAAGGCTGACCTTGGGCTGGTAGAAGGGAACGATCTCGCCCGCCCTGAGCGCGCGGCGCACGTCCTCGACGAGGGCGATGCGGTCCTCCACGGCCGCGCGCAGGCCGGGCGAATAGGTGACGAAGCGATTGCGGCCTTCGGCCTTGGCGCGATAGAGAGCGATGTCAGCGCTCTTCAGCAGGTCCTTGGCATTGGCGCCATCCTGGGGGAAGGTCGCGATGCCGATGCTCGCCCGCGTCGCAAAGGTCCGCCCGCGGGTCACGAAGGGCTCGAGAAGGACGGTGCGGATGCGCTCGGCAACCGTCTCCGCATAGCCGGCGGCGGGCGGCTCACGCACAAGCACGGCGAACTCGTCGCCAGCGAAGCGCGCCACCACATCCGACGCGCGCACCGTGCGGCGCAGCCGCGCGCCAACCTCCGCCAGCAGCTGATCGCCCGCATCGTGGCCGAGCGTGTCGTTGACGTCCTTGAAATGGTCGAGATCGATGAGCAGCAGGCTGAAGGACGATGCTCTCTCCGTCATGCCGGCACAGATGCTCTCCAGCGTCTCCTGCAGGGAGGCGCGGTTGAGAAGCCCCGTCAGGCCGTCGAGGCTCGCCATGCGCCAGGCCTTCTCCTCCGCCTGCTTCTGCGCCGTGATGTCGAAGGTGACGCCGACCAGGCGGTCGTCGTCGACCCGCTCGCCGCGCACGGCGAGCCAGAGCTGTTGCCCGTCGGGCCGCAGGTAGCGAAGCTCGATCATCTCGGCGCCATCGGGCGAGCGGAGGAAGTCGCGCCTGATCCGGCGGTCCCCGGCATGAATGAAGGGCAGGATCTCCTCGACCGGCCCCGAGCCGATGCCCAGTATGCTCATCGCGTTGTCGCTGCGGGTGACGAAATCGGTCGCGAGGTCCTGCTCCCAGGCGATCATGCGCGCCGCCTGCAGTGCCAGCCTGAGCCGCCGCTCGCTGTCGCCCAGCGCGTGCAGCGACTTCTTCTGTTCCGTGATGTCGCGGACGGTGCCGATCTTGCGGACCGGCCGCCCGCAAGTGTCGAAGAAAGTGCGCCCCGTGGCCGCCACCCACCGCTCCTCACCCGTGTCGGCACGCAGGATGCGGCACTCGCCCCGGTAGACGGAACCGTCATTAGGACCGTCGGCGAAGAAACACCGCTCGATCTCCTCGCGGTCATCCGGGTGCACGAGCGTGCGAAAGGAATCGCGCCCGATGGAGGCATCGCCGTCCAGGCCGAGAATGGCCCGGGCCTGCGCGTTCCATTCCCGGCGGCCTGTGATGAAGTCCACGTCCCAGATGCCGAGGGCGGTGCTCTCGACAGCCAGGCGCAGCCGCTCCTCGCTCGCCCGCCGAGATTCCTGCGCCACCACGCGCGCGTGGATATCGGTCAGCTTGCCGACCCATTCGCGGATGCTGCCGTCATCGCTGCGCAGCGGCACTGCGCGGGCTTCGACCCACCTGTACTCACCACTGCGCGTCAGGATGCGGAACTGTCCCTCGTAGGTCGATCCGTCGAGCAGCGATGCCTGCCAGCGCGCGACAATCCGGGCGCGATCCTCCGGGTGGAGCGCCGAGAGCCAGCCCCAGTCCCGGAACTCGTCGCCCTCCTGCGCCGCAATGGACGCCCAGCCCCACTGGTCGGTGACGCGTCCGTCTGGCTGCGCGATCCATAGGACCATGTCGCCCGCTTCGTGGAGCGCGCGATAGCGCTGCTCGCTGAGCGCCAGGAGCAGCTCGGCCTTCTTGCGATCGTCGATGTCGATCGTCGTGCCGAGCCAGCCTTCCACGCAACCACACGCGTCATAGGTGGGGGAGCCGCGGGATTTCACCCAGCGGTAGTCGCCCGAATGGTGCCGGAGACGGTAGTCAATTTCGTATCCGTCTTGTGCGCTGAGAGCCCGCCGCCACGCGAGCTGGGCACGGTCACGGTCGTCGGGGTGGACCCACTGCGCCCAGGTGTCGAAGGTGATCGTGCCGGGCGGAGCACCGACAAAGTCATGCCAGGCCCGGTTGTAGACGCCCCCCCGAGCCGTCGGCACGGCTCATCCAGAGCATCTGGGGCGAGCCGTTCATGATCCCGTCAAACTGCCGGGCAAGATTGCTGCCACTGAGGCGCGAAGCCGCCTCGGCACCTGTTGCGGCTGGCGCGTGCCGCGCCGGCCGACGCTCCCCTTTCGGCATCTCGACGTCCTACTGCACTGACCGCCGGACATCGAGCCCGGACGGCTGTCCCCCGCCCCGTCGAGAGCCGGGCCGACGATGCTGCACCTCGCGCCCTCGATTTAGGCATTAGGTCAGCAGGAAATTCGTGAAGCAACACTTAAGCGGCCGGACGGGGCCAACTGCCGGCAGCCGCCCGGCCCTATTCCGCAGCCCGACGCCGTGCGGCGAGGCTGCGCTCCCAGGCAAGAGCGTGGGCCACGATCGTATCGAGATCGTCGAGCTCCGGGCGCCAGCCCAGAACCTCACGAATGCGTGAGGCATCGGCGACAAGCGCCGCCGGGTCGCCGGCGCGGCGCGGCGCGTGATTGACCGGGAAATCGACTCCGGAGACGCGCTTCACCGCCTCGATGACCTGAAGCACGGAATAGCCGCGTCCATAGCCGCAGTTGAAAACGGCGCTCTCTCCCCCGGCGGCCAGATAGTCGAGCGCGAGCACATGCGCCCGGGCGAGATCGGTGACGTGGATGTAGTCGCGCAGGCAGGTGCCGTCCGGCGTCGGATAGTCCGTGCCGAACACGTCAAGATGCGTGCGCTCGCCGAGCGCCGCCTGTGTCGCGACCTTGATAAGGTGCGTGGCGCGCGGGCTCGACTGGCCGGAACGGCCGGCCGGGTCGGCGCCGGCGACGTTGAAGTAGCGCAGGGCGACGTATTTCAGCGGATGCGCCCTTGCCGTGTCGCGCAGCATCAGCTCGGTCATCAGCTTCGACGTGCCGTAGGGCGACACCGGGTCGAGCGGCGCCGACTCCGCGATAGGGCTCTCTTTCGCATCGCCGTAGACGGCGGCAGTGGATGAGAAGAGGAAGCGCGGCACGCCGTTGGCGACCGCAGCGGCGATGAGCGCGCGCGAGCGGACGGTGTTGTTGAGATAGTAGCCCAGCGGGTCGACGACCGAATCCGGCACCACGATGGACCCGGCGAAGTGCACGATGGCGTCGACGCCGTGCTCGCGGATCACGCGGCCGACGAGATCCTCGTCACCGCAATCGCCCTCGACGAAGACGGCCTCGGGATGGACCGCCCAGCGGAAGCCCGTGCTCAGGTTGTCGAGCACCACGACATTACGCCCCGCATCGCGCAGGGCGAGCACCATGTGGCTGCCGATATAGCCCGCACCGCCCGTCACCAGAACCGTCATCGCACCCTCGTTTGTTCGTTGCCGCCTTCACCATGGCATATCAGCCGTCGCGCCTCAGTTCCATTGGTACCCGGACGAGATCGCGGTCCCACGTGACCTTGCAGTTTCTGAGCTGATAACGCGTGAGATAGAGATAGCCGCGCTCGCCGAAATCCTCATAGGAGAAGGTTGTCGCCTCGGGGTCGATGAGCGAGGGATAGAAATAGGCGTGACGCTCGTTGCAGGACTTGTCCCACAGGAGCTGTGCCCGCATGACGAGCCGCGGCTCGCTCCACGTGATGAGGTCGCGTGAGGTGGAGGTGAAGAAGCCCTCGGCCACGCTCCCGTCCGGCAGCCTGCGCTTGTCGCCGAACACCGCCATCACCTCGCCGCTGCTGCGCAGGGTGACGAGCCCGCCGATCATGCGGCCGATGATCTGCGGCGCCACCGGCGTGCAGGTGTGCGCGGCCGGATCGTCCACCGCATCGCGGAAGGGATCGACGAAACGGACCGAAAAGTCGTGCCCGTCCCATGCCCGCCATGAGGAGGGGTCGCCGAGCGTTTTCGTCCGGATCAGGCAGGCGCCGCGCTTCTGCGCCCGGTAGCCGTCGGCGAAGATGAAGGCATAGTACCAGCCGTTGCGCTCAATGATGTTGGTGGGGTTGGCGTAGCCGACGCGCGCGTTGCGATCGGTCGGGAAGCCGTAGGGCAGGGTCGCCACCACGGGCGGCCCCTCCCCTTCCGGCCGGAAGCTGCGGCCGCCGTCGCGCGAGACGAGGCCAGTGACGGTGTTGAGCAGGCAGGCGCTGTACTTGCCGGCCGGGCACTGGCCAGGCGTTCGCTCGCCGCGCAGCTCCGTGTGGGCGAGCGCATAAACCGTGCGCCCGTCGCGCGTGTAGACACCGCTGATCCAGCTGAGGTCGTCGAAGGCGGCGAGCTTCGGCGAGCGACCGGCCTCGTAGACCACCGCGCAGCTCGGCACCACGGCATCGAGGCTGGGGCCGAGCAGGGCACGGTTGTCGTTGTGGCTGATGATCAGCCGCACCTCGCCGTCGGCATTGCGGAATGCCCGTGCCGGGGCGTCCGGCACATGGCTCTTGACGCAGGCATCGCGGGACCAGTCGAAAACAGTCTCGACCGGCCCCGTCGGTACGAGGAAATAGCCGCCGGCCGGCTCGGCGCGGGCCGGGGCGAGCGCGAGCCCGGCCGCCAGCACTGCGACGGCGGCAACAACAAATCCCCTCGCACCGGCCGCCATCACGCCACCTTGCGCGCCGGCTCCGGCGCCTTCTGCATGACATCGACCATCTTGGTGTCGGCGCCGTTCTCCACCAGAAACTGCCGCATCTCGCGATAGGTATGGTGATAGGCCCGGTTGAACTTGTCGAACAGCGACTGGTCCCAGTACTCCTCGAGCACGAAGTCCTTTCCCGAAAAGACGTCGAAGCTCGGGATCTGGAAGGTCTCGGCAAATTCCACCGTGCGGCTGTCGTAGGTGAAGTAGATGGACGGGGTGCCGTTCGACAGCGCCATCAGGTTGCCGTGCAGGCGATAGCCAAGGACGACGTCCTTCTGCTGCACCAGAGCCTCGTAGTCGGCGACGACGTCCGAATAGAACAGCCGCTCGCGGTGCAGCTTCTCCATCACCTCGTCGAGGTACCACTCGGAGACCCACTTGTTGGCCCTAAGCGCCGCGAAGGCCTCCTCCTTCTGCTCCGGTGTGCCGAAGACGATCTTCTTCTCCTCCACCTCGCCCTGGGCCATGAGCACCACGTCGAAGCGCTCGGCCAGCGACTTCACGAGGTCGCGGTGGAACGTGAGGTAGCGCTTGATGTCCTGCGCGTAGGCGGGCGAGACCTCCCGGCGCATGGTGACACCGACGTATTTCACCGTCTCGAGAGGCGGCAGGGTGATGGTCAGGTTCGGGTCGTTGCGGCGGAAGGCCGTGGGGCAGCCGACGATGCGCACGTTGCGGATGCCGATGTCCCACAGCACCTGCGCCGAATAGGCGCCGCGCACGCCGACCGAGGTGGTGGAGTCGGCCATCATGCGAAGCACGGTCTTGGTCTCGTCCGACAGCTCGATCTTGCCCTTGACCGGCGCCTGGGCGCCGATGCCGAAGGCGATGACCGGGATTTTCAGCCGCTTCAGGACGTCGACGGTCCGGCTCCACTTCATGTCCTTATGCACGTAGTTGGAGCCGCGCAGGAAGACGTAGTCGTATTCCCGGTTGATGCGGTCGATGTCGTCGAGGTTGGGGTTGGCGATCTGCAGCACGTCGAGCTTCTCGTAGTTGAGAAGCTTGAGCGAGGAATCGTAGACGAAGGCGTCGCCGATGTTGTGGTAGTGATTGATGTGCGCCTGCACGTCCTTGTGGCGGTACCAGCGGACGCAGTCGTGATCGTAGACCTCTCCCGAGGGGATCATCACGAGAATTCTTGCCATGGGACCTCTCCCTTTCACCTGTGGCGTTGCGACGGACAGTTTCAGGCGCTGCGCGCCGCCGAGGGCACCGGGACGGGCGCCCGCGCCGCCGCGCGCCGGGCGGCGACGGCGTTGTAGAGATCGAGGTGGCGCCGGGCGCACTCCTCGTAGTCGATGGGCCGCGTGATGCCGGCGCGCAGCCGGTCCCAGAGGGTCGCGTCCGTCAGGGCCTCAACCATCCGGTCGACGAGGTCTTCCGACGAGCCGACGCGGAAATGCAGGCCGTCGACGCCGTCGGTGATCTTCTCGGCCATGCCGCCGATGTTGCTGGCAATGAGCGGGCGGCCGTGGAAAAAGGATTCCTGGATGACGATGGGCGAGTTCTCCCACCAGATGGAGGGAACGATCGTCCAGTCGATGGAGCGCATCAGGCGCGGCATCTCGCTGTTCTGGTAGGCGCCGTAGAAGCGCACGCGCGGGCCCGCACGCTCGATGAGCGCCTCGATCTTCTCCTGGAAGGGCCTCGGCTGGCGCTCAAGGTTGCCGCCGAAGATCATGAGCTGGGCATCGTCGCCCCAGACGGATTCGGGGATCCGCCCCACTGCGTCGAGCAACACGTCCACGCCCTTGAAGGCCGTGATCTGGCCGAAATAGGCGAAGCGGCTGCGCCGCCCGCCCGGCGGCAGCGGCCGCGGCGGCACCGGCTCGGCAATGTCGAGCCCGTTCTCGATGACCGTGAAGCGCGAGGGGTCGAGCCCCCAGTCGACATAGCGCTCCACGAGGAAGCGGCTCGGCGAGACGAAATGGTCGGCCACGTCGAGCAGGCCGCGCACGAAATGCTCCCGGCGCAGGAAGCGCGCCGGCGAGATGTCAGGGAAGCAGGCGTTGCAGTCCGCCGGCGAGGCACGGTTGCAGAGCTTGGCGCCGTGCGTCTTCACCATCTGTCCGTGGTGGTGACAGATGGCGAGGAACTCGTGAAAGGTGACGATGATCAGCGTCTCGGGCAGCGCCTTGCGCACGGCATAGAGGCATTCGAGGCCCAGGCCGATGAAGTGGTGGAAGTGCACCACGTCCGGCCGCAGATCGCGCACCACGCGCAGGAAATCGCGCTCGATCTCCTCCGTGTTGCGGTTGGACAGCAGGAAATGGTCGTACTCGTCGGCGTGGTAGAGGATCTCCCCCTGCTTCTGGCGCAGGCTGAGGAGCGCGGTGGCGCCGTGGCGCGCGACGGGGTGGCCGACGCGGGCGAGATAGCGCGAGCCGACACCCTCGAGGCGGTTGAGCCCCTTGTGCAGGTTGTAGGAGGCGATCTCGGCGCCGCCGAGCGAAAAGCTCGGGTGGCCGTGCGAGACGACCAGCACGCGCAGCGGATGGTTGGCGGCCCGTGGCATCGGGCGTTCGGCTCTCGAATGATCGGTCATCTTCACCCCCGCATGTTGGCGACAAGGAGCGACCAGCGGCGGTTGAAGCTCCAGCGGTCGGCCCGCTGGGCCAGCTTCTGCCACGGCGTTGCGATGGTGCCGGCGTTCTCCTCGGCGGCGATCATCTCCACCTCGGGCAGCCACACGGACGGCGTGCCGGCGAGCTTGAGCTGCAGGCACAGGTCGCGTCCCTTTTCGGTGGAGCCGAGATAGGAGCGGTTGAAGCCGCCTACCGCCTCGATGGCGGCGCGCGGCAGGAGGCAACAGGCGACCGTGCCGGCCACGACATCGCTCGGCTCGGCGTTGCGCACCACATCGCGCGGATAGCCGATATAGCGGTCACTCAGCCGCCGCTCGCCGCCGTCCGTCTCCAGCCACGTACCCGCGAAGCGGATGGAATCGTCCTCGAACACGATGGTGGGGCTGACCAGCACCTTGCCGCCACGGGCCCGGTAGGCGCGCTCCATGCGCGACAGCCAGCCGGCCTCGCGCGGCAGCACCGAGGCGGAGAGGAAGGCGAGCGTCTCGGCGCCCGTGGCGCCGACGGCCGCCTCGAAGGCGTCACACATGTCCTCGATGCCCTCGCCAATCACGAGCCGCAGGCCGAGCCCGTAGAAGCCGGCGAGCCGCTGCGCGTCGGCCCCGACCCGGTCGGCATGGCCGACGGGAACGGACAGGACGATGGGCACGTTGCGCGTCTCGGGATCGAGCGCCAGCAGCGAGAGGGCGACGGCCGCCTCCTCCGCCTCGCCGGCGGCGCCGACGACGAGTGCCAGCGGCGCCGCCTCGTCGAAGCCGAAGTCGCGGATCTCCACGATCCGCGGCGCCGGCCGCTGCATGGCCTGCAGCATCGGCCCGATGTGCCGCTCGATGGCGAGCGAGGCAGTGGCGGTATGCGGGTCGAGCGCCGACATCAGGCGCTCCAGCGCCTGCCGCGACAGGCCGCGCGCGACCGTAAGCGGATAGAAGGCGATGGTGTCCGCGTCGATCGTCAGCTCGAAATAGGCCGGGCAGTCGTCGCTGGCCGACACGCCGGGCACGAAGGCGAGGAAGCCGTGGTCGTGGCGCGTGGGATCGATGCGACCGGCAAAGAGCGGATCGTTCTGGAAGGCGTGCGTCACGTCCGGCCGCGGCAGGCGCGTCCAGCTGCCGCCGATGGTCTCCGCCGCTGTGCCGCAGCGCAGGGCGATGCTGTCGACCAGCCCCTCGGGGTCCAGCATCCAGCCGGACACGAGCATGCCGCCGCCCGGCACCTCTGCCGCAAGATCCATGCCGAGGCGGATCGGCTTCTGCAACGGCGAGACCGTGTCGCGCCCGTCGAAGCGCTGTGCCGCGCGGCGCAGCCGCAGCAGTGTCTCGGGGCTGGCCTCGGCCCGAGGCAGCACGTCGCGGATGTGGGCCGGCACATCGGTGGAGGCGAGCAGCACGCGCCGCTCGTAGATGTCGAGCGAGCGCCAGCCGTGCGCGCCGCGGAAGAAAAGGCGCTCGAAGGCCTCGGGCGCGACGGGCACCTTGCCCGGATCGAGCAGGCCGACGAAGCCGCGGCCGTTGTCGCCCAGGTCCTCGCGCGGCACCGTTGCGGCGACGAAATCACCGACGAGGAAGCCCTCGTGCGAGACGAGCAGGCGCGTCCCATCCGCCGGCAGCTCCGTGGACCAGCCCTGCAGGTAAACCTCGCCCGTGTCGAGCGCACCCATGACCTCGACGAAGCCATCGTTGCGCGCCGCGACCTGCAGCATGGTGAGCGCCGCCGCGAGCCGCCGCGGGCTGCCGCGACCTGCCATCAGCGCCTGGATGAGCCCGTCGACGGCATCGGCGAAGGCATCGCCCGCATCGGCCGCCATGAGGTGGAGCAGCCCCGGCAGAGGCAGGGCACGGCGCATCAGCGTGAAGCGCACCGGCCGGCCCGCCCGCCGCATGACGACAGAGCCGAGGCGAAGGCGTCCGGCGATCTGCAGCGGTATGGCCGCCACGAAGCCCACCGCGATGTCCGCCGGCGCGCCTGGCCGCCGCCAGGAGACGACCGTCGCCTCCATGCACATCGCCGGATCGCCGTTGAGCAGCACCTGCAGGGTCTGCGGCATGGCATCGGCCACGCCGAGGACGAGCACGAACTCCTCGCCGATGGGCGCTGCGAGCGCCGTCTCGCCGTCGATGGGCAGGTTGGGTTCGTCGGTCACTGGTCCTCTCTCCCTGATCGTGCGTTTCGCGTCTGCCCTCAGGTGCCCATCCTCCCCACGAGCACGAGCAACGCCGCGATGGACGAAGCCGCCGCCACGACGCCGATGGCACCGAGCAGCGTCACCGCGCGGCGCATGGGCCGGTCGGCCGTGTTCGTCAGCTCGCGGATGCGCTCGTCGAAATCGGCGAGCGTGCGGTCGAAACGCATGAGGAAGACCTCGATGTCCGACACGCGGCGCGTCAGCTCGGCCTGGCTCGCGCGCACCAGCTCCACGGCGGCGCCGACCCCCTCCTCGTTGGAGGACATCTTCTCCACCTGCTCGGCCGTGGCCCTGAGCGCCTCGGCGGCCTCGCGCTGGATGATCTGCGAGCGGCGCTGGGCGGCGATGAGCACGTCGAGCTGGTCGAGCACCCGGCCGAGGGGCGTGTTCATCGCCGCCTCGACCGCCCGCTCGTCCTGCGAGGGCATGCGCAGCGCCATCTCCTGGCCTGTTGAAGGTGAGGTCGCGATGATGGACAGCTTGTCGAGATGATCGAGCACGAACTCCGGCAGATCGATCTCGAAGGCATGGGCACCGTCGCCGACGCCGTTGCGGCGCAGGTCGACGCGCGGCTTGTCGGCGACAGCCGACAGCACCTGGCGTCCGGCGATGAGCACCCGGACCTGCAGGCGCTCCAGCGGGCGGTTGCGATCCCACACCCAGCCGAAGAGGCGCGCGCCCTCGATGGCATCCATGCGGCCGTTGATGTCCGCGGCCGGGCTCGCCGCCTCGGCCGGCGCGTGCGCTGCCGGGGCGTTGGCCGGTCTCCGTCCGGCCGTTGCCTCAGCCGTGGCTTGAGCAGTGGCTTGGGCAGTCATGAGATCCTCCTCGTTCAGGCGGCGTCCGCCATGCGGCGGGCGCGGCCGTAGAGGGCGATGTGCCGGTCGGCGACCTCGCCGATCTCCGGCGGCGCGACGATGCCGGCCACGAGCTTCTCCCAGAGGCCCGGCGTCTCCACGGCCTCGCGCATCGCCGCGGCGAGCGCGACCGGGTCGTCCGGCCGCACGAGCAGGCCGTCGACACCATCGCGCACCATCTCAGCCATGCCGCCGATGCCGCTGGCGATGACCGGCCGGCGGTGGCGGAAGGCCTCCTGGGTGACGAGCGGTGCGTTCTCCCACCAGATGGAAGGCACGACCACCCAGTCGACCGCCGCCATGAGCGCCGGCAGCTCCTCGGGGCGATAGGCACCGAGCCGCACCACCCGCGGTTCTCCGGCGGCGGCGAGCGCATCGACCTGCGCCACGAAATGCTCGGCCTGGAACGGTGCCCCGCCGTGCAGCCGCAGGGAAAAGCCGTCGAGGTCCGCGAGCTGCGCCGCCGCCTTCAGCAGCACCGTCACGCCCTTCCACGGGTTGAGGTTGCCGAAGTAGCCGAAAACCGGCCGCCGCCCGTCGGGGGAGGAGCGATGGGCGGCAGCCGGCGCCGCCGGCCGACCATTCGCGACCACCTCGATCGCGCCGGGCGGCAGCCCCCATGCGACGTAGCGTTCCTTCAGGAAGCGGCTCGGCGCGATGAACAGGTCCACCTGCGAGAAGTGCGTCTTCAGGTGTCGCTCCCGCAGCAGGAAGCGGTCGGGGCCGATCTCGGGGAAGCAGCCGTGGCAGCGGTGCGGCGAGGCCCCGTCGCAGCGCTCGCGCCCCTTCGTGCGCACCATGAGGCCGTCGTGCGCGCAGATGGGGTAATAGTCGTGCAGCGTCACGACGATGCGCGTCTCGGGCAGCAGGCGCCGCACGAGGGCGATGAACTCGACGCCGACGAGCAGAAGGTGGTGGATGTGCACCACGTTCGGGCGGAAGCTCTCGACAAGGCTCCTGAGGTCCGGCACGACGCCGTAGGTATCGGTCTGGCTCATGTAGAAGCGGTCGAAGTGCCCGCTCCACAGCACCACCTCGTCGCTGGCACCGGGCAGCCCCTGGAAGGCCGTACCGGGCCGCGGGTCGCGATGGATGCGGTTCGTGGCGGCGAGGAACAGGGCCTGGTGCCCCCGCTCCTTCAGGCCCAGGAACAGGTCGTGCGCGAAGATTTCCGTGCCGCCGGGATGGAAGTCGGGATGATTGTGCGCGACGACGAGCACCCTCATGCCGCCACCTCCCGGCTCTTCGCCACGATGACGTCCTGATAGTGAGCCGCCTCCGTGCCGCGCCAGTGGCCGAGACTCACCCGCTCGATGCGCAGGCCCGCGGCTTCGACGGCCCCCTCGACGAGGCCGGCATCGAAGCCGATGGCGCCGAGCGGCGCCTCGGGATCGGCCACCCACGTGCCGACGGCCTCGCCGCGCTGGAAGCGCGGCCGGGCCCCCTCGCGCGCATGGTCGCCCGGCGTGACGATGAAGGCGGTGAGGAACAGCCTGCCGCCCGGTGCGAGCAGGCGCGCGACCTCGCGCATGTAGGCGGCGATCTCGGTCAGCGGCAGGTGGGTCGCCACCGACACCATGGCGGCGAAGTCGAAGCTGCCATCCGGGAAGGGCAGCACCACGTCCTCGCCCGCAAGCGGCCCCCCGGGGTTATAGAGCGGGTGCGCCACGTCAAGGCGGCAGAAGCGGAAGTTGGGATAGACGGGAGTAATCGTCTGCGCGCACCAGGCGATGCCCTCCCCCACCGGGTCGACGCCCTCATAGACGGCGTCGCTGTCGAGATACTGCGTCAGCGGCACCGCCATGCGGCCGATGCCGCAGCCGATGTCGAGCACCCGGTCAGACGGCCGGAGCCCGCCGAGGCGCACGAAATGGCCGAGGAACTCGGCGCCGATGGCACGGTAGTCCCCGTCGCCCACGAAGACGCTCTCCGCCGGCGGCGCGGGCAGGAAGCGGTTCCTCTGAACCGCCTCGATGAGCCACGTCAGGCGCGCCTCCTCGGCGCCGGTGAGCGACGAGGCGTCGCGCGGGACGATGCGGTGGGCGATCTGGGCTGTCATGCGCAAAGGCTCCTCTCCCGCCGGCGCCGGCGGCTGCCGCGGGGTTGCATGATGTCCGTGATGAGGTCGCCCCAGCGCGCCGCGTGGAGGGCGCAGTTGTATTGCCAGGCGATGCCGCGCATGTAGTCGGCGCTCTCCCTCATCGACCTGCGCTCGAGGTGGTAGAGCTCGACGGCCGGCACGTAGAGGATGCGCCGGCCGCGCGCGGTGATCTTGAGGCACAGGTCGCTGTCCTCGTAGTCGCCGATCACGTAGTCCTCGGTGAAGCCGCCGACCTCGTCGAAGAGGGCGCGCGTCAGCACGAGGCAGGCGCCGGTGACGGCCGGCACGACGCGCTCCTCGCAGGCGGGCGCGTAGTCGCGCGGCATGCCCTTGTAGAAGTGCTGGTTCAGCCAGCGGCCGCGATGATCCTGCGCGAAGTACATGCCCGCGTGCTGCAGCGAGCCATCCTCGAACAGCAGCTTGGGCCCCACGGCGCCGATCCCGCGGCGTCCGTCGAGGCGCCGGGCGAGCTGCGGCAGCCAGCCGGGCGCCGTCGGCACGACGTCGGAATTGACCATGGCGAGGACGGCGCCGCGCGCTTCAGCCGCGCCGGTGTTGCAGGCGCGTGCGAAGCCGGCGTTGCGCGCCATCACGACGAGCTTCACCGGCAGCGCGTAGACGAGGTGCAGCCCGGTGAGGAGATGCTCGACATCGCGGGCCTGCTCGGGTGAATCGAGCACGTAGATCAGCTCGGCATGGTCGCGGAACCAGGGATCGGCCGCGAAGGCGGCGATCTGGAAGCGCAGGAAGTCGAGCACGCGGTAGAGCGGCACGACGACCGACACCCGCGGCCGCTCCACGGGTCGTCCGATCGCCACCGGCGAGGGCGTGCCGACGCGCTCGCGCGCCTCGGCATGCAGGCGGGCAACAACCGGCGCGATGGTGCCAGCGAGCACCGTCGCGTCCATGTGCTGGGGCGGCACAGCCCGCAGGGCAGCTGCCCGGCGCTCGGCAGGATCCACCGGCTGCGGCGGCGGCACGAGATCGTGGACGGCGCCCGATTTCAGGCGCAGGCGGAAACGCGGCTGCAGCAACGGCACGGCGCCGGGAAAGGCCGGCGCGCGTACCACGAAGCCAGTGGCACGCAGGCGGATGTCCGCCCCCGGCCCGTCGATCTCGACGGGGAAGCGGTGAAGGCCCGGCGTCAGATCGTGCGGCCCTTCCGCCGTCAGCGTCTCGATGCCGGCGACGAGTTCGCTCGGGTCGCGGTACCAGCCGGTGACGAGCGTGCCCGAGGCCGTCGCCAGCGCGGTGGCGATCTCCGCCGACGGGGTTGCCGCGCCGCCCGTGACGCGCCGCGGCTGCAGGGGCGCGCGCAGCTGTGCCTCAAGCGCCATGGCCTGTCCCGCCGCGGAGCGCGCCGAAAGCTCGCGCAGCAGATGCTCGCGCAGGCCGGGCGCGCCCTGCGCCCTCTCTCGCAGCCAGCGCACCATCGACGGGGGACGCGTGCCCGCCTCGGCCAGCGCGCGCACGCTGAGTCCGTCGGGCCCGGCGAACACGATGAGGACACCCGGTCCCGCGAGCGCAGCAGCATCGGCGAGGAGATGGACGCTCTGGCGGCCGTCCCGGCCCAGGGGGGCGCAGTGGGGCGTGCCCTCAAGCCTGTGCAGGCCTGCCTCGCCGACGGCATGGACGGCGTCGATGCGGCCGAAGCCGGCGGCCAGCAGCGTCCCGACGAGAATGGAATCATCCGCGGCGCGCGCCAGGACGACGGCAGCCGGCGGGTTGGGGGCCATCGTCTGCAGCAGCGAGCGCAGCAGCCTGAGATAGGCGCGGCTGCGCCGCAGTCGGAACAGCGACGGCCAGAGGTTGAGCAGCGCGGACAGGAGCGCGATGCGGCCCCCGGCGTCGAGACCTCCGAGAAGGCTCGCCGCATCGGCCGGCGCAACCGCCTCCTGCGCGCCGACCGTGATGTCCACCCGCTCGCCCGGCGTGCTCGCGGCCAGGGAAATGTTGAGCGGCGTGCCGCCCGGGCGGCGCAGGGCCCACAGAAGACGCGTGCCACCCTCGGCCCGCGTCAGGCGCAGTGAAGCCGTTGGCGCGATGGACAGGCCACCCGCGACGGACAGCGGCACCACGGCCTCGACCGTCTGCGCCACGTCCCACGCGAGCAGGAGCACCTCGCGATCGAGAAGAAAGACTCGCGGTTGCCCGGTCTCTGCGGCCTCGGCAACCCTTTCGTCGACATCGAGCAACGCCATCCGTTCACCCCGCATCGGCGGGGGCGCCGCAGCCGCCAGCGGCCGCGACGCCCCTCCTCATTGTCAGTGGACGGTGAAGTAGTCGCCCGGGTTCTGCTGGACGCTCTCGGCATCCGTATTGACGAGCGTAATGGTGTCGCCATTGCCGAGATCGACCACGGTATTCGCACCCGCCTGGTGGATGCGGTCGACCAGATCTTCCGCCGACTCGATGCCCGTGCCGTTGATGTCCTTCGAGATCTGCAGGACATCTTCGCCGACCTTGAAGTCGAGCACGACATCGTTGCCGCCGCCGCCAGTGAAGACGAAGACGTCGCTGCCGCCGCCACCCTGGAGGATGTCGTCGCCGGCACCGCCCTGCAGGATGACGTCTCCGCGACCGCCGATGAGAACGTCATCGCCGGCGCCACCCTGAAGGATATCGTCGCCCTGGCCGCCGCGCAGGATGTCGTCTCCGGCGCCGCCCTGGAGGATGTCGTCACCACGGCCACCCTCGAGGACGTCGTCGCCGGCGCCACCCTGCAGGATGTCATCGCCCTGACCGCCGAACAGGACATCATCACCGACGCCACCCTGGAGGATATCGTCGCCGCGGCCGCCGAACAGGAGGTCATCCCCCTCGCCGCCGAACAGGGCGTCGTCGCCCTGACCGCCGAAGAGCCGGTCGTCACCCTCGCCGCCGAACAGTGCATCGTCACCACGGGCGCCGAAGATCAGGTCATCGCCGCCGTGGCCCCAGATCACGTCTGCGCCTCGCGTACCGAAGAGGGTGTCGTCGAAGGCGCCACCTTCGAGAGTCGCCATAGCTGTCTCCTTCGTTGGTTCGCCGGAGAACGGACATCCAGCCCGGCCTTGCCGGCTCGTCTTCAGGTGCAGTGTGCAGCGCACAACGCGTTGGACGACCGGACTATAGGAGCACTGAATGCGATAGTGAAGTCATAAAATAATATATCATCCTATGGCTACTGTATTGACATAATATCGTCACGAGTTCTGCAAGTCATTTTCATATATTTAAAATGCACTTTGCCGCCAAATAATTTTGAAATTCGAACCAAATGGTGCGTCGCAGCAGACTGCCGTCGCCCGTCCGGCGACCGGACGAAGCCGCGCGACAAGGCCGGAAGGCAAGGGAAACGGGCCCCGCGAAGCTCCGGGACCCTGGCCGCGATGCCGGCTATTCTTCGCGGAAGGCGCGGTTGAAGCTCTCGGTGATCGGGGAGAGCAGGTAGTCCACGGCGAGCCGCGGCTTGTTGATGATCAGGACCTCCGCCGGCATGCCGGGATAGAGGCGCACCGACGGGTTGGCCGCGAGGCTCTCCGGCAGGATTTCCGCCCGCGCGACATAGAAGGCCGCCTGGTTGCGCTCATCGATCTGTTGGTCAGCCGACAGATAGATGAGGCGGCCGTCGAGCGGCGGCTGGCTGCGATTGTTGTAGGCAAGCAGGCGCACGCGCACCGGCGCCCCCTCATGCACGGAATCGATGTCGCGCAGGCTCACCTTTGCCTCGACGACGAGCCGCTCGCGCACCGGCACGAGATCGAGGATCGGCTGGCCGGCCCCGATGACCCCGCCGGGCGTGCGCATGCGGATGTCGGTGACGATGCCGTCCTCTGGCGCGAGCACCGCGACCCGCTCCAGCACGTCCCTGGCCGAATGCATACGCTCGGTGGTGTCGGCGAGCTCGAGCTGGGCCTGTTGCAGGTCGGCGGCGACCTGCTGCTGGAAGTCGGTCTCGAGGGACAGGATCTCCAGCTCGGCGGAGGCCTTGGCCTGCTCGGCCTTCGCCTTGCGGGCGACGAGCTCGCCGGCCCGCCCCGCCAGCTCGCTCTCGCGCGTCTGCAATTCGGTCAGCCGCGGGCGGGGCGCATACCCTTTCTCGACAAGGGTGGAGATCGCCTTCAGCTCCTTGTCCAGCAGCTCCCGCTGGCGCGCGTTGGCTTCGGTCTGGGCGCGGATGGCGGCGAGCTCCGCCTCCTGCTGCTGGATCGTCTTTCGCTGGATGTCGACCTTGCGGTCGAACATCTCCCGCCGCGCCCGGAACAGGTTGCGCTCGGCCCGCATGACCTCCTGCGCGATCGGGTTGGGCGACGCCTCGAACGCTTCCGGGAAGACGAGCTCCTGCGCCCGCGCCTGCTCGGCCCTGAGGCGCACGAGCCGCGCCTCGAGGCCGATGCGCTTGGCATCGAGGGCAGCGTATTCGGCGCGGGCGCGCGTATCGTCGAGGAGGACCAGCGGCTGGCCCGCCTTCACTGTCTCGCCCTCATGCACCAGAAGCTGCTTGAGGATGCCGCCTTCGAGATGGCTCACCGTCTTGCGCTTCGAATCGACGATGACGGTCGCGGAGGCCACGGCCGCACTGTCGAGCTGGGCGGAGAAGGCCCAGCCCACGAAGCCGCCAAGACCGAGGACGATGGCGATGAGCCCCGCGGTGACGGGGCCGCGCAGCGTGGGCGCCGGCGGGCTTTCCGCCTCGAAGCGCTCGGCCCAGTTCTGCGTCGGCACCGCTTCCAGACGCCGCTCACTGGCGCGCCGGCGCGCGGCCTGGCGCGTCTCCGGCGCAACAATCTCGATGTCCTTCGTCATGCTGTTCTCCCGGAGCCGGCGAGCGCGGTGACGCGCCCGGCGCCGTCCGCGACGGCCGCCGGCTTCTCGGCCGGATGGATACTGGCGACGATCGACGTGCGCGGACCGAACTGGCTGACGCGGCCGTCCTGCAGCACGAGCAGCTTGTCCGCGACCTGCATGATCGAGGGCCGGTGCGCAATGAGCACAACGATGGCACCGCGCTGCTTCGCGGCCACGATGGCCCGCATCAGCGCCTGTTCGCCCTCGGCGTCGAGATTGGCGTTGGGCTCGTCGAGCACGATGAGCCGCGGGTCGCCGTAGAGGGCACGGGCGAGGCCGATGCGCTGGCGCTGGCCGCCCGACAGGGCATAGCCACCGTCGCCGAGCGGCGTGTCGTAACCGAGCGGCAGGCGCCCGATCATGTCGTGGACGTCGGCGAGGCGCGCCGCCTCGAGGACGCGGCGCGGATCGGCCTCGCCCATGCGGGCGATGTTCTCGCGGATAGTGCCGTCGAGCAGCGACACGTTCTGCGGCAGGTAGCCCACCATCTCGCCGAAGGAGCCGCGCTCCCACAGAAACACGTTGTGGCCGTCGAGATAGACGCCGCCAGCCGTCGGCTTGAAGACACCGACGAGGAGGCGCGCGAGCGTCGACTTGCCCGCCGCAGATGGCCCGACGACGCCGAGCACCTCGCCAGGGGACAGAGCAAAGGAGACGCCCTTGAGCACCGGCACGTCCGACCCCGGCGGCGCGTAGACGAGCCGGTCGACGAGCAGGTCGCCCTCGGTGCGCGGGGTCGGGGTGGTGTCGCGCACGGGCGTCTGCCGCTCGAGAAGGTCGCGCACCCTCCGCCAGGCCGCGTTGGCGAAGACCCAGCTGCGCCAGCTGTCGACCATGGTGTCGAGCGGCAGCAGAAGGCGGCCCGTGATGATGCTGGCCGCGATCATCGAGCCGGGGCTCACTTCCTGCTCGATGACGAGCATCGCCCCGACCGACAGGACGGCGATCTGCATCATGTAGCGGCAGGTGCGGGTGACAGAATGGATGGCCCGCCCCCGGCGCGCCGCCATGTCGAGCAGGTCGAGAGTCCGGACCTGGGCGCCGCGCCAGCGCCGTGCCAGCGCCGGCAGCATGCCCATCGCCTCGATGGCCTCGGCGTGGCGCAGGCTGGCGCTGATCTCGCTGATGCTCTCGACTGCGGACTCGTTGGCGCGCTTCAAGGCACGCCGCGTGAGGAAGTCCGACACGAGGCTCAGCACGACAAGGATCGCCGCCGAGATGAGGGCGAGGATGCCGTAGAGCGGATGCAGCGCGAACAGCACGGCGAGGAAGATGGGGCACCAGATGACCTCGAGCGGCACGCCGATGGCGCTGCCGGTGAGGAAGGCGCGCAGGTCATTGAGATCGCGAATCGCCTGGCTGGCGCGCACGCCGCCCCGGCCCACGGAGGCAGAGATGGCCGCCTGCAGCACCGGCAGGTTGAGCCGGCGCACCAGCGCCCCGCCCATCACCTGGAAGGTCAGGGCGCGGACGTAGTCGAGGACGCCGAAGAGGACGAGCCCGATGCCCGCGATGATCATGAGCATCACGAGCGTGTCGAGGCTCTGGCTGTTCACCACCCGGTCATGCACTTGCAGCATGAACAGCGGCACGATGAGCTGCAGCATGTTGATGATGCCGCTGAGGATGCCGGCATAGACGAGGCCAACGAAGAACGTCTTCTGCCCGTGGTGGATGAGGTCCGCGGCGCTGGTCGGCCCCGTGCTGTTTTTCATGCGTGTACGGCTCCGGACGAATGAGCTTCGGCCATCCCTCACTTTTGCCCGAAAATTCGTGCAAGAATGTGTCGATGCGCGCCTCTTCGCTAGGAAGACTTTGCCGTCGCGGAAGAATCGCATGCATTGTAATCTTATAAAGATATAAAGGCCGCCGGTACTTCGCACGGATAGGTCTAAAAAACTGGGAAAACGCTGCAAGGATAGTTCGAAATTCGATCTAAAGCTGCGGCGATACGACGGGATTCAGCATGGAACACAAATCTGCCAATGAGATGGACGCTCTGACAGCCATGCCGACCAACGGGCACCAGGCCTATTTTCCCGGGCCGGCGCCTCGCGAGGAGCCGGGGGAGACCGGCTCGGTGGCGCACCTCGAGCTGGTGCGCTGCATCGAGCGACTGCACCGGCGGTATCTCGACCTGTTTCGCGTCGACCTGATGCGAATCGGAGCCGACGACCTCAGCCCTGCGCAAGTGATGATGCTGTTCACCATCGGCCCGGACGACCTGTCGGTGCGCGATCTCATCGATCGGGGGTACTACCTGGGCTCGAACGCCTCCTACAATCTGAAGCGCCTGGTCGAAGCCTGCTACGTCGAGCGCAGCGCCTCCCCGCGCGACCGGCGGTCCGCCCGCATCCGCCTGTCGGAAAAGGGGCGCCGGCTCTGCGAGCTGGTGCGCAGCGTCGACGAGGGCTACCACCGGCTGGTGGTCAGGGACGATACGGAGCTACGCGAGCTCGAGGTCACCTTCCGCACCCTGCGCCGGATCGAGCACACCTGGACCGATGCCCTGCGGTCGGGCGAAGCGCGCATCGCCTGACGGCGATGCGGGCCATCTTCGTCCACCGGCACTTCCCGGGACAGTTCGGCCACCTCGTCCACCATATGGCCGCCGGGGGGTGGGACATCACCTTCGTCTGCGAGCGGGCCGACCAGCGCCCCTCGCACATCTCCATCGTGCGCTACATGACCGAGGGACGGCGGGCCGCGACGCCGCACCCACACCTTCTCGCGACGGACCTGCACGTGCGCACGGGCACGCAGGTGGCGGCGGTGCTCGACAACCTGCGCCAGCGCAATGGACCGCCCGCGGTCGTCATCGGCCACATCGGCTGGGGCGGCCTGCTGTTCGCCAAGGACGTGCTGCCCCAGACACCGATGCTCGGCTATTGCGAGTTCTTCTATCGCAGCGAGGGCGCCGATGTCGGCTTTGCGCCGCACGACGAGCCCACGCTGGACGACCGCATGCGCCTGCGCATGCGCAACGCTGCCCAGCTCCTGACCATGGAGGCCATCGAGGCCGGCCTCAGCCCCACGCGCTGGCAGCGCCACCTGTATCCCGCCGACCTACGCCGGCGCATCGCCGTCTGCCACGACGGCATCGACACATCACTCTGCCGCCCGCTGTCCGGCGCGCGCATGCGCCTGCCCGACGGGCGCGTGATCGCCGAGGGCGACCCGGTGGTGACCTTTGTGGCACGGGATCTGGAGCCCTACCGGGGCTTTCCCCAGTTCATGCGCGCCGCCGCGCATGTCGCCGCACGCCATCCCACGGCGCTCTTCGTCATCGCCGGCGGCGACGGCATCAGCTATGGCAGGGCACGGGACGACGGCCGCCCCTGGCGCGAGGCGATGATGGAGGAGACGGGGCTGCCCCCCGAACGCGTTGTCTTCCTCGGGCGCATTCCCCATGCGGCGCTCGTGCGCCTGTTCCAGATCTCGGCGGCGCACGTCTATCTCACCTATCCGTTCGTCCTCTCGTGGTCCGTCCTGGAGGCGATGGCCTGCGGCTGCCTCGTGATCGGCTCGGCCACGGCGCCGGTGCAGGAGGTGCTTGCCCACGGGCGCAACGGGCTGCTGGTCGATTTCTTCGATGAGGAGGCACTGGCCGAGACCGTCCTCGCCGCACTGGCGCGCGGCCGGAGCCTCGCGCCGCTGAGGGCTGCTGCGCGCGCCACGGTGGCGGCGCGCTTCTCCCTCGAGCAGTGCCTGCCGCGCCGGATGAGGCTGATCGAGGCGCTCGTGGAGCGGACGGCGGCCAGCCGTGCCGCTCCACGAACCCTGGTGCCGCACGAGAGGCGGGCGTAGACCACAGCTCAGATGCTGCGGGTGAGGCCGCCGTCGATGCGGATCCTGGCGCCGGTGACGTAGGAGGCACGCTCGCTCGCGAGGAAGGCCACAACGTCCGCGAACTCCTGCGGACGGCCATAGCGGCCCGCCGGGATCGACGCTTTCGACGCCTCCGCAACCTCCTCCACGCTCTTGCCCTGGCGCTGCGCATTGGCCGCGTCCAGCTCCGCCACGCGCTCCGTCTCGATACGGCCGGGCAGCACCACGTTCACCGTGATCCCCTGACCCGCGACCTCATTGGCCAGAGTCTTCGACCAGCCCACCACCGCAGAGCGGATGCCGTTCGACAGCGCAAGCCGCGGGATCGGCTGTTCCACGCCCGACGAGGCGATGGTGATGATGCGTCCCCACTTCTTCGCCGCCATGCCCGGCAGCAGAAGCTGCGTGAGGTGGAAGATGTTGGCCGCCATCGCCTCGAACTGCACCAGCCAGTCGGCGCGCTTGGCCTCGCGCGCCTCGGCCGGCGGCGGCCCGCCCGAGTTGTTGACCAGAATGTCGACGCCGCCCTCCCCGATCAGCCGCTCGGCCAGCGCCTCAACGCTGGCGAGATCGGCCAGGTCGAGCCGCGCCGGCGTGACGCGCCCGGCCACCTCCGCCGGCAGGACGCCGGCCCAGGCCGCAATCCTCTCCTCGCTGCGCGCCGCCGCCACGACGTTCGCGCCCTCCTCCGCCAGCGTCCGGGCGATCGCCGCCCCGAGTCCACGGCTCGCCCCGAGCACCAGCGCCCGCTTGCCCTTCAGTCCAAGATCCATCAGCCCAACTCCGAGAGGCGGCGCTCCTGCCGCGCAATGAGACGTTCAATATCAGCGATATCCGCCTGGGATAACTTGCCGCCCGGCTTGCGCAGCGTCGCCGAGGCGATGGCGCCGCGCCGCGCCAGCACGTACTTGCGGATGGCGAGACCGAGGCCCGGCTGCTGCTCGTATCGCGCCAGCGGCAGATAGGCGTCGAACAGGTCGTGCGCCCGCTCGATGTCACCGGCGGCGTGCGCCCGCCAGACATCGACCATCATTTCCGGATAGGCGAAGCCCGTCATCGCGCCGTCGGCCCCCCGCGACAGCTCCTCCGGCAGGAGGACACCGCCGTTGCCGACAAGAATCGAGATGCGCCGCATCTCGCCGCGATCGCTCGCAGCCCTGAGGGCCGCGATCTTCGCAAGGCCGGGCCAGTCCTCGTGCTTCAGCATCACGCAGGAGGGAATGGCCTTGACGATGCGCTGGATCACGCTGGGCGCGATCTGCACTCCCGTCGCCAGCGGAAAGTCCTGCAGGACGAAGGGCGTGGCGGCTCCCAGCGTCTCGGCCACCATTTCGTAGTAGTTGTAGATCTGGTCGTCGGTGCGCAGGCTGGCCGGCGGCGCCACCATGACGCCGGCGGCGCCGTCGTCCATGACCGTCTCCGCCAGCTCGCGCATCGGCGCGAAGCCGGGCGCCGACACGCCGACGACGACCGGCACCCGCCCGCCCACGCGGGCCAGGACACGACGCACGAAGATGCGCGACTCCTCGGCGGTGAGCTTGGGGGCCTCGCCCATCATGCCGAGCACCGTCAGGCCCGTGGCACCGCGTTCGAGATAGAAGTCGACGACACGATCCGTGCTGTCGAGGTCGAGCGCGCCGTCATCGGTGAACGGCGTGACGCCGATCACGAATACGCCGGAGGCGCTCTCATCCAACAAAGCCATCGTAAACTCCTCTCATTGCAGCGGCGGGCGCACCGCCAGACCGGGCGGAAGCAGCTTGCCCGGATTGAAGCGCCATTGCGGATCAAACAGGGTCTTCAGCGCGCCCATGAGCTCCAGCTCGAGCGGGGTCTTGCAGCCGGGCATCTCGCCGACGCGCAGCTGGCCGATGCCGTGCTCGGCGCTGATCGAGCCGCGATAGCGCACGACGAGCTCGTGCACGCGGCGCGTGAGCGTCGGCACCGCAGCGGCGAAAGCCTCCTCGCTCGCGGCCTCGGGCCGGAGCACATTGTAGTGAAGGTTGCCGTCGCCGAGATGCCCGAACACGACCGGCCGGGCGCCCGGCGCGCTCTCCTCGACGGCAGCCTCGGCCTCGCGCACGAATGCCGCCATCTGCGCGACGGGCACGCTGATGTCGTGCTTGGCGGCCTTGCCGGCGCGCACCAGGGCTTCCGAAATGCCCTCACGCAGACGCCAGAAGGCCCGGGCCTGGGTGCCGTCCTGGGCGACAACCGCATCCTGCGCCAGCCCGGCCCCGACCGCATCGACGAGCGTCCCCTCGAGCCGTTCGCCGAGGGCTGCCTCGCCATCCGTGTCCGACAGCTCCACCAGCACGGCAGCCGCGGGCATCGTGCTGAACGGCCCGCGCGCATCGGCAACATGCCGCATGACGAGGTCGAGGCACACGTCTGTCATGAACTCGAAGGCTGTCAGACGGTCGCCGCAGCGCTCGCGCACCATGGAGAGAAGGCCAAGTGCCGCCTCGAGCGTGGGCACCGCCACGAAGGCCGTCGCCTTCGCCCGCGGCTCGGGAAAGAGCTTGAGCACGGCGCCGGTGATGACGCCGAGCGTACCCTCCGAACCGATGAACAGATCACGCAGGGCATAGCCGGAATTGTCCTTGCGCAGCGCCTTCAGCCCGTCCCACAGACGGCCGTCCGGCAGCACCACCTCGAGGCCGAGCGTCAGCTCGCGCATCGTGCCGTAGCGCAACACGGCGACACCGCCGGCATTGGCAGCCAGATTGCCGCCGATGGTGCAGCTGCCCTCGGCGCCCAGGCTGAGGGGGAACAGGCGCCCCGCCTGGCGCGCGGCCTCCTGCACACGGGCGAGGACGCAGCCGGCATCGACCGTGATGGTGTTGCCCACCGGGTCGATCTCGCGGATGCGGTTCATCCGCGTGAGCGACAGCACCACCGCCTTGCCGCTGCCGTCCGGCGTCCCGCCACCCGACAGGCTCGTGTGTCCGCCCTGCGGCACGACGACGGCCCCGGCGCGGTCGCAGGCCGCGAGCACGGCGCACACCTCCTGCGTCGAGCCGGGCCTGACGACGGCAAGGGCACTGCCACGATACTTCCCGAGCCAGTCGGTGACATAGGGCTGCTGCTCATCGGCAGCCGTCAGCACATGGCCGGTCCCGACGATGCCGGCCAGTTCCTCGACGAGGCTCATACCGACGCCCTGTCCTCGATCTTGCCGGCCCAGCCCAGACGCACCCGGCCGATCGCCATCGCTACCGCAGCCTGGGTCGGCTCCACCACCGGTATGCCGAGCGCCTGCTCCAGCGGGTCGCGGAAGCGCGCCATGCCGGCGCACCCCATGACCATAACATCGGCGCCATCCGTGTCGCGCAGGACCCGCCCCACCTCGATCATACGGGCGAGCGTGCGCTCCTCGTCGGCAAGCTCCGTCACGCCAAGGCCGATCGCCCGGTCGCCGGCGAGGCGCGACGACACACCCATGGCCCCGAAATAGCGCAGGTGCCGCGGAATGGAGGTGGGCAGGATGGCGACGACGCCGAAACGCTGGCCAAGCGTGAGAGCGGTCAGCACGCCGCATTCGGCAATGCCGAGCACGGGCCGGCGGCTCTGTTCGCGCAGCGAGTGGAGGCCCGGATCACTGAAACAGGCGATGACGAAGGCGCCCGCCTGGTCTTCCAGGGTCGCCGCCCGCGCGAGCAGCGGTCCGACGATGCCGTCGACGTCGCGCTGGGACTGGACGCCCGCGGGCCCCTCGGCCAGGGTCAGGCAGGCGATGGCAGGCCCGTCCGCGCTGCGCAGGGGCTCCACCGCGGCATCGATCCCCTGCGTGACCGAGACGCTGGAATTGGGATTGATGACGTAGACGGTTCCGTACCGTTCGCTCATGGCTTTTTCTCCGGCTGCGCGGGCGCGCGTGCCTCAAGGTCCGCGATTGTCTTGCGGGGCTCACGGAAGCGGTCGCGCGTCGTCACGTACCAGTCGGCACCGTGCAGCCGCCCGACGAGGTCGAGCGCGTCGACATCGACATGGCCGCGCTCGTCGACGAGACCGTCGCGGATCCACAGGTGGACGATCTCGCCCACGACAAGCGTCCGGTGGCGTGTGCCGAGCCCCAGGCACACCCGCTCCCGGCACTCGAGCTGCACCGGCGAGGCGGCGAGCCGTGGCGCGGCGACGGCACGCGAGGGCAGCGTCTCGAGTCCCGCCACGGCCAGCTCGTCTACCTCCGGCGGGAAATCGATGGCGCAGACCGTCATCGCCGGCACGAGCGCCCGGTCCACGAGGTTGACGACGAAGCTGCCCGTCTCGCGGATGTTGCGGAGCGTGTCCTTGTCCGGCACCGGCCCCTCCCGCCCCTCGATGCCGAGGACGACCAGTGGCGGCGCGTGGCTGAAGATGTTGAAGAAGCTGAACGGCGCCGCATTGACGCGCCCCTGCCTGTCGCAGCTCGTGACGAGCGCGATGGGGCGCGGCAGCACCGTGTTGACGAGCAGCTTGTAGAGTTCCCGTTCCGGCAGGTCCGCCGCAGCGACATCCATGGCGTCACCGGGCGAGCGTGCGGTCGAGCTCCAGCACCGCCGCCGCGAGCGCATGCGCACCGGTGGCCGCCTGATGCGGCTCGATCCATTCCTCCGGAGCGTGGCTGCGACCGTCGCGGCACGGCACGAAGATCATGCCGATCGGCCCGATGCGGGAGACGAACACGCCGTCGTGCCCGGCGCCGCTTGGTATCGGCCTGTGGCTGAGGCCGAGCGAATCGGCCGCCCGCGCGATGGCGGCGCGCAGCGGCTCGGCACAGGGCGCCGGCGCGACATGGCTGATGGGCGACGCCGTGGCCTCGACGCCAAGTTTCGCAAGCGCCGGCGCGACCTCGGCGAGCAGCTCCTGCGTGAAGGCCGCCACCGCCGGCTCATCGCCGGAGCGTACCTCGAGGATCATCTCGACACGGCCGGGCACGGCATTGGCCGCATTCGGCTGGTTGACGATATGGCCGACCGTTGCGACCATCGGCCTGTCGCCGGTGCCGCGGGCAAAGGCCTTGCGATAGGCGGCGTCGATGATGCGCGCCGCGCCGACGAGCGCATCGCGGCGCAGGTTCATGGGCGTCGCCCCGGCGTGGTCGGCCCGGCCGGACACGACGATACGCTCGCGGTGGATGCCGACGATGTCGGTGACGATGCCGATGTCGCGCCCTTCGCTCTCCAGCACCCGGCCCTGTTCGATGTGGACCTCGAGATAGGCCGCGATGGAACCGACCGGCCGCGCCGCCTCCGCCAGCGCGTCGGGGCGGCCACCGACATAGGCGAGCCCCTCGGCGAGCGTCATGCCGTCGGGCCGGGTCATGGCCAGCATGTCCTGCGTCAGTGCGCCGGCGAAGGCGCGGCTGCCGATGCAGGACAGGCCGAAGTCGCTCGGCTCCTCAGCAAGGAAGTCGATGACCTCGAGCGGATGCTCGAGCGTGATGCCCTGCTCCTGCAGCGACTGGGCGACCTCGAGACCGGCGAGGACGCCGAGCATGCCGTCGAACCGCCCGCCCGCCGGCACCGTGTCGGAGTGCGAACCGAGGACGATCGGCTTGCGGGCCGGATCGCGGCCGGGCAGACGGCCGACGAGATTGCCGCCGGCGTCGAGGCTGACTGCGAGCCCCGCGGCCGCGAACTCCTTCTCCAGCCAGGCGCGGCCTTCGAGGAACAGCGGCGTGAAGGACCGCCGCGTCCAGGGCTCGGCCTTGTCCGTGATCTCGGCGAGCGCGCAGAGCCGCGCCCACAACCGCTCGGCGTTGATCTGCATGGTCGTGCCGTCAGGCCGCCGGCCGCAGGAAGCGGCCGTCGCCGGCCTTGTTGCGGATGGCCGAGCCGTCCCAGACGAGCTGGCCGCGCAGATAGGTGGCCACCACGCGAACCGTGAACTCGCGGCCCTCGAAGGAGCTCCACTTCACTGCCGACAGGCTCTTGCCGGGATCATGCACGAAGCGGCCGGGCTCCAGCACCACGATGTCGGCGTCGGCACCCTCGGCAAGCCGCCCCTTGTCGGCAAGCAGGAAGGCCTTCGCCGGCCCCTCGCAAAGCAGCTTGACGACCATGGTCGGGGAGATGCCGTGCTCCTCGCAGCCGGTCCACAGGGCCGGCAGCAGCGTCTCGAGGCCCGGGCCACCGGACGCATTCTTGAAGATGACCGGGTCGCTCTTGGTGTCGAGCCCCCAGGAGACGTGGTCGGAGGAGACGAAATCGCAGTGCCCGGCGGCGATGTGCGTCCACAGCCGCTCCATCTCCGCCTTCGGGCGGATCGGCGGATAGTGCTTGGCCTTGGCGCCGAAGCGGCGCACGTGCTCCTCCTCGTTCAGCATGAGGTACTGGACGCAGGTCTCAACCGTCGCGGCATGGCCGGCGCGCTTGTACATGTTGCAGATCTCGAAGCCGCGCGAGGTCGAGACGTGCACCGCGTGGGCGCGCGCGCCGGTCTCGGCACCGAGCTCGTAGATCCGCGCCGTGGCGAGATTTTCCACAAGCATGTTGTTGGCGCGGCCGAAGGCATCCCAGCCCGTGTCACCCGCCTCCATGGCGCGGGCGATGTTCTTGCGGGTCAGCTCCTGGTCCTGGTTGTGCACGCCGCACAGCAGCCCGGACGGCTTCACCCGCAGGAAGGCCTCGTAGAGCGTATCGTCGCCGATGCGCGGGAAGCGCGTGGGATTGGCCTCGAAGGTCGAGAACTTGAAGGCGCAAGCACCCGCCTCAATGAGGCCGGGGATGGCGTCGAGGCCGTTCTCGGGCGCGATCGTCGCGTAGAGGGCCACGTCGACGTGGGCCTCACGCTCGATGATCCCCACCTTCTGGCGGAAGAGCGTAGCGTTGGTGATCGGCTCCGGCTGGTCGTAGGGCATGTCGACCATCACCGTGATACCGCCGGCAGCCGCAGCACGCGAGCCCATGCCGATGCCCTCGTCCCGCCCGGCGCTGTAGCAGTGCACCTGGCCGTCGATGACGCCGGGGATGATCCAGCAGTTGCCGAGATCCTGCGTCTCGCGGGCCGACGGCGGCGTTCCCGCGCCGACACGGGCGACCTTGCCGCCGCTGACGGCAACATAGCCGCCTTCGATGACCGCATCGGCCGTGACCACATTGCCGCGAAGCACAAGATCGAAATCACTCATGGACCACCTGTCGTTTCTGCATGCCGCGCCGCGGGCGGCCGTTGGCGCCAAGATAGCGGGTGAATCCCAGAGCAAGGCATGCTATTTTTTGGGCAACCCATAACAGGGTGTTATTACATGAGCCTAAACCTTCGGCAGATTGAGGTTTTTCGCGCCATCATGATCACCGGCTCCATCTCCGGAGCCGCCCGCTTGCTCTCCGTGTCGCAGCCGGCCATCAGCCGACTGCTGGCCTATACGGAGGACAGGCTGAAGCTGAAGCTGTTCGAGCGCGTGAAGGGGCGCGTGCAGCCGACGCCGGAGGCGCGGCGCCTCTTTGCCGAGGTGGACCAGGTGCATCAGGGCGTCCTGCGCGTGAACGAGATCGCGGAGGAGCTGCGCCGGCGCGGCACTGGCTCCGTGCGCATCGTGGCGAGCCCCAGCATCGGTCAGGCGATCATTCCGACGGCAGTTGCCCGTTTTCGCGCCAGCTATCCCGATGTCCGCATCGAGATCGAGATCCTGACCCTGACGGAACTCGTCGCCAAGGTGGGCGCGAATCGCGTCGATCTCGGCCTGTCGGTGCTTCCTGTCGACGAACCTACGGTGTTTTCGAGCCAGATCGCCGAGGGGCGGCTCATGGTCATCTGTCCCAAGGGGCATGAGCTTGCGGCGCTGAAGGCCGTCAAGGTGGCGGACCTCGCACCTTTCCCCCTCATCGGCTACGGCTCGCAGACGCCCTATGGCATCCATGTCGAGCGGGCGCTGCGCTCCAGCCGCGCCCCCGTGCGAATCAACACTCAGGTGCGCTTCACGCCGCAGGCCTGCGCACTGGTGCAGGCTGGTGCCGGCATCGCCATCGTGGACGAGTTCGTGCTGTCCGGCCGCACCTGGCCCGACATCGTCGCGCGCCCCCTCGTCCCCAAGACCACGATGCGCGTGCACCTGCTGTCGTCCCGCCTGGAACCCATGTCGCACATCGCGCGCGCCTTCGTGCATCACCTGCGCCAACTCTTCGGCTCGCCGCCGCCTGCAACCTCGCAGGGCGAGGACTTCGACGTCGCGCACTTAACATGACGTTATGTCCTAGTGACGAATTATCATAACCACCTCATGGCTGCCCGCTGATACGTTTCGGGCCATACCGGCAGTGTGAGTGCGGTAGGCCCTGAATGGCCTGCACTTTGCTTGTCGGGACACTCTCAGAGGAGTCAGGGATGAAGAAACCCACGTTGCGTATGTTCCGCGCCGCGTTGTGCAGCCTCGCGCTCGTCGCAGCCATGCCCGCCGTCGCTCAGGATGCCGACCATCCGCAGAACGAGAAGCTGAAGATCGCGCTCGACGTCGGCTTCGCGCCCTTCGCCTTCAAGAAGCCGAGCGGGGAGATCAACGGCTTTGCCTATGACCTTGCAGAGGCTGTCGCCAAGAAGCTCGGCCGGCCGGGTGTCGAGGTCATCGACGTGAACTATTCGGCGATCTTCGCCGGTCTGTTCTCCAAGCGCTACGAGATGATCGCCGCGCCGACGAACATCACGGAGGAGCGCGCCTCGCAGATGCTGTTCGCCGAGCCCTACATGCCCACCGGGATCGGCTTCCTCGTGGAGAAGGGCAACAAGATCTCCAGCCTCGAGGACCTCAAGGGCAAGGCGGTCACCGTCAACAACGGCTCGGTGTCCGACAAGTGGGCCACCGACAACGAGGCCAAGTACGGCTTCACGATCCAGCGCTACAACAAGAACGCCGACGCGGTGCAGGCGGTCATGATCGGCCGCGCATTCGCCAACCTCTCCGAAACGCCGGTTTCGCGCTACATCGCGACCCAGACGCCGCACGCCGAGGTGGCCTTCGTCCTGTCGACGGGCCGGAACCTGGGCTTCGCTTTCCGCAAGGACGACGTCGAGTTCCGCAACAAGGTCGACATGGCGATCGAGTGCCTGAAACAGGACGGCACGCTCGCCTCGATCCACGAGAAGTGGTTTGGCGTGAAGCCCGACGAGGGTTCGTCTGCCGCCACCATCTTCCCGGGCTACGGTGCGCCTGGCTTCGAGGGCTATGACCCGACCGAGCACAAACTGATCTGCAACTGACGGCAAGCAAAGATGACGGCCACAGCAAACGGAACCGATGCCGCGCGCGACATCGTGGTCATCGAGGATCTGCACAAATCCTTCGGCAATGTGGAAGTCCTCAAGGGCATCGACCTTGCCGTGGCCGCCGGTGAAGCCGTCGTGATCGTCGGCTCATCCGGCTCGGGCAAGAGCACCTGCCTCAGGTGCATCAACCGGCTGGAAGAGCCGACGCGCGGGCGCATCATTGTTGGCGGACAGGAGATCACCGGCCGCAAGGTCGATCTCAACGCCCTGCGCCGGCGTATCGGCATGGTCTTCCAGGGCATCAACCTCTATCCGCACATGACGGCGCTCGGGAACGTTACCCTCGCCATGCGCAAGGTGGCGGGCCTGTCCCGTGCCGAGGCGGACGAGAAGGCCCGGCACTATCTCGATCTCGTCGGCCTCGCCCACAAGGCGGATTCCTATCCCGCCCAGCTCTCGGGCGGCCAGCAACAGCGCGTCGGCATCGCCCGCGCCATGGCGCTCGAGCCGCAGGTGATGCTGTTCGATGAGCCGACCTCGGCGCTCGACCCCGAACTCGTCGGCGAGGTGCTCAACGTCATGGTGCGGACCAAGCAGCTCGGCATGACGATGATCGTCGTCACGCACGAGATGCAGTTCGCCCGCGAGGTGGCCGACCGGGTCGTCTTCATGGACGGCGGCAAGGTTCTCGACGTGGGCACACCGCACGAGATCCTGGTCGAGCCGCGCCACCAGCGCATCCGCGACTTCATCAACCGCACGAGGACGTGACGGGCGATGGACGCGATCCTCCGCTACTTCTTCGACTTCTCGCGTCTGTCGGGATACTGGCCGGATATTCTCCACGGCTTCCTGATCACGGTGGAGATGTCGATTCTCACGGTGGCCATCGGCATTCCCCTTGGCCTCCTGCTCGCCGTGCTGCGGCTCTACGGCATCCGGCCACTCAGTGCGCTGATCATCTTCTACATCGATCTCTTCCGCTCCATCCCGCAGCTCGTCCTCATCATCCTCGCCTATTTCGCGCTGCCCTACACGGGCCTCGTGCTGTCCCCCTTCCTGGCGACGGTGGTGGCACTGTCGATGGTGCTCTCGGCCTTCGCCGAGGAGATCTTCTGGGCCGGCATCACCTCCGTGCCCAAGGGACAGTGGGAGGCCGGCCGCTCGACCGGTCTCAGCTTCAATCAGACCCTGGTCTATGTCGTGCTGCCGCAGGCCATCCGGCTCGGCATCCCGCCCCTCACCAACCGGGCCATCGGCATCAGCAAGGGTACGACGCTCGGCTCGGTCATCGCTGTGCCGGAACTGCTTAACGTCACCTCGTCCATCCAGTCGAACGTCGCCAACCCCACGGCACTGACGGTCGGCGCCATCCTGTTCCTGGCTCTCTTTCTCCCCTTCGTGCGCTTCACGCGCTGGCTGGAGCGGGCCTACGGACATCCGAGGCACTGATGCGCGATTTCACGAGCACCTTCTTCAACTTCGACATCCTGCGCGAAGTCTGGCCGCTTCTTGCGGAAGGCCTGTGGATGACGATCGCGCTGGCCGTCGTGTCCGTGCCGCTTGCCGTGTTCGTCGGGCTTCTCATCGCCCTGGCGCAGGAGGCGAGGCATCCGGTCCTGCGCTGCCTCATCGTCGGCTATGTCGACGTCATGCGGGCGATCCCGCCGCTCGTCCTGCTCATCTTCATCTTCTACGGCCTGCCGTTCCTCGGCCTGCAGCTCAGCGAGTATCCCGCTGCCGTCCTTGCGCTCGTGGTCAACGGATCGAGCTATTTCGCCGAGATCTTCCGTGCCGGCCTCGAATCCGTGCCGCGCGGGCAGCGGGAGGCCGCACGCTCGACCGGGCTCACCTGGGCCCAGAGCATGACCTATGTCGTGGTACCGCAGGGCACGCGCAACGTGCTGCCCGACCTTGTCAGCAACACCGTGGAGCTGGTGAAGCAGACGTCGATCGCCTCGGCAGTGGCGCTGCAGGAGCTGCTGCGCTCGGCACAGATCGCCCAGGGCCTCACCTACAACCCGACGCCGCTCATCGCGGCCGCGATCATCTATTTCGTGATGTTCTGGCCCTTCGTGCGGCTCGTGTCCCGCCTCCAGAACAAGACCGTCACCGCCTGACGGCGGCCCTTGGGGCCGCCGCTGCCTTCCCCCTCCGCGCGCCCGGACGATCGAAGGGTTTCCCCGGGTGGGCTCTTCGGGCTATACTTTCTTACGGGTCGCGGCGGCCTTGATGCTGCCGGCTGTGCAAGCGTCCGGCAGCGCGAGGCTGCGACGTCTCGAACCGCGCGTTCGGGAGGGACGGACATGGCATGGCGAACCCAGAGGCGGCACAGCATCCCCGCTCTCCTGCGAGGCTGGGCGCCTGCGGCCCCTCTGCTTCTCCTGACGGCCCTCTGTGCGGCGCTCACACTCCCGAATGCCACGGCGCAGGATGCCGCCGCCGGCGAGCGCGTCTTCGCCCAGTGCAGGGCCTGCCACCAGATCGGCCCCAATGCCCGCAACGCCGTCGGGCCCGTGCTCAACGGGCTCTTCCGGCGCAAGACCGGCATGGTCGAGGGCTATCAGTATTCCGCGGCGAACAAGGCCGCCGACATCACCTGGACGGACGAGACCTTCGCCGAATACATCCGCGCCCCGCGCGAGAAGATCCCCGGCACCAAGATGGTCTTCGCCGGCGTCAAGGACGAGCAGAAGATCAAGGATCTCACCGCCTATCTGCACCGCTTCGACGACGCTCCCGTCGCGCTGACGCAATAGGCGCGGTGCCGCCTCGAGGCGCACCGGAACCAGCGAGGTGAAGGAGCCATGCATGTCGCTCTCGCCTTGTTCGTCATCGCCATCGGCTCGGTGGTCTTCCATCTCCTGAGCCCGTGGTGGTGGACGCCGATCGCCTCCAACTGGACCTACATCGACCACACCATCACCATCACCTTCTGGATCACCGGCCTCGTCTTCCTCGCTGTCGTCCTCTTCATGGCCTGGTGCGTCTGGCGCTACCGGCACCGCCCCCGGCAGGGAGACGTGCTCTACGAGCCCGAGAACAAGCGCCTCGAATGGTGGCTCACGGCCATCACCGCCATCGGCGTTGCGGCCATGCTGGCGCCCGGCCTCTACGTCTGGAGCCAGTTCATCACCGTGCCGCCCGATGCCGACGAGGTGGAGATCGTCGCCCAGCAGTGGCAGTGGAGCTATCGCCTGCCCGGGCCCGACGGCAGGCTGGGGGCCACGGCCATCCGCCACGTCTCGGACGACAATCCGCTCGGCCTCGATCCGCAGGACCCGCGCGGGGCGGATGACCTCATGGTGCAGGGTGGCGAGCTGCACCTGCCCGTCGGCCGTCCGGTGAAGGCGGTACTGCGCTCGCTCGACGTGCTGCACGACTTCTACGTGCCCGAGTTCCGCGCCAAGATGGACCTCATCCCGGGCATGGTCACCTATTTCTGGCTGACGCCGACGCGCACCGGCACCTTCGAGGTCCTATGCGCCGAGATGTGCGGCGTCGGCCACGCCTTCATGCGCGGTTTCGTCGTGGTGGCCGAGGAGAGCGACTACCGCGCCTGGCTGGAGCAGCAGCAACCTGCGCGCCCGGCGGCGCAGCTCAGGGTGCCGACGATGACCGAACGGTGACGGACCGGCCGGTCCGCGGCCAGACAAGCGGAGGGCTGAAGCGATGGCCGACATTCCTCTCGACAGGGTGGCGGAAACCGCAACAACCGAGGTGGAGGACCTTGCGCTGCGCCATCCGCACGGCTGGGTGACGCGCTACGTCTTCAGCCAGGACGCCAAGACCATCGCCATCCAGTACACGGCAACGGCGCTGGCCGTCGGCTTCGTGGCGCTCTTCCTGTCCTGGCTGATGCGCCTGCAGCTCGGCTTTCCCGGCACCTTCGCCTTCATCGACGCTGCCGCCTACTACCAGATCATCACCATGCACGGCATGATGATGATCGTCTACGTGCTCACGGCGGTGCTGCTCGGCGGCTTCGGCAACTACCTCATCCCGCTCATGGTCGGTGCGCGGGACATGGTGTTCCCCTTCGCCAACATGCTGAGCTACTGGTTCTACCTGCTCGCCGTCATCATCCTTCTTGCGAGCTTCTTCGCCCCCGGCGGGCCGACGGGCGCAGGCTGGACGCTCTATCCGCCGCAGGCGATCCTCTCCGGCACGCCCGGCCAGGAGAGCGGCATCATCCTGATGCTCGTCTCGCTCATCGTCTTCATCGCCGGCTTCACCATGGGCGGCCTCAACTACGTGGTCACCGTCCTGCAGGGGCGCACGAGGGGCATGACGCTGATGCGCATGCCACTGACCGTCTGGGGCATCTTCACGGCCAGCGTCATGGCGCTGCTCGCCTTCCCGGCCCTGTTTGTCGCCTGCGTGATGCTGCTGTTCGACAAGCTGCTCGGCACCAGCTTTTTCATGCCGTCGCTCGTGGAGCTCGGATCGCGGCTGGAATACGGCGGCGGCAGCCCGATCCTCTTCCAGCACCTGTTCTGGTTCTTCGGCCACCCGGAAGTCTACATCGTCGCCCTGCCGGCCTTCGGCATCGTCTCCGACCTCATCGCCACCCACGCGCGGCGCAACATCTTCGGCTACCGCATGATGGTGTGGGCCATCCTCGCCATCGGCGCGCTCAGCTTCATCGTCTGGGCGCACCACATGTACGTCAGCGGCATGAACCCGTGGTTCGGCTTCTTCTTCGCCACGACGACCCTCATCATCGCGGTGCCGACGGCCATCAAGGTCTACAACTGGATCCTGACCCTGTGGCGCGGCGACATTCACCTCACGGTGCCCATGCTCTTCGCCCTGGGCTTCATCGTCACCTTCGTCAACGGCGGGCTGTCCGGACTCTTCCTCGGCAACGTGGTGGTCGACGTGCCGCTGTCGGACACCATGTTCGTCGTGGCGCACTTCCACATGGTGATGGGTATCGCGCCCGTCCTTGTCATCTTCGGCGCCATCTACCACTGGTATCCCAAGGTGACGGGGCGGATGATGAACGATGCCCTCGGCAAGCTGCACTTCTGGGTCACCTTCGTCGGCACCTACGCCATCTTCTTCCCCATGCACTATCTCGGCCTCCTCGGGGTGCCGCGGCGCTACCACGAGATGGGGGAAGCCAGCTTCTTTCCGCCCTCGGCGCAGATGCTGAACGCCTACATCACCATCGTCGCCCTCGTCGTGGGCGCGGCGCAGCTCGTCTTCCTGTTCAACCTGCTCTGGAGCATCCGCCACGGGCGCGAAGCCGGGGGCAACCCCTGGCGGGCGACGAGCCTCGAGTGGCAGACGCCCCAGACGCCGCCGCCGCACGGCAACTGGGGCAAGGAGCGGCCCACCGTCTACCGCTGGGCCTATGACTACAACGTGCCCGGCGTGGCGCAGGATTTCATTCCCCAGAACATGCCGCCCGAGGCCGTGGCGCTGGGGCCGCGGCTCGCGACAGGAGGGGTGCCGTGACTGCGGCCGTCGCCTTCCTCGTCCTCCTCGCCGGGCTTGCCGGCTGGTGGTTGTCGGGCCAGAGGCTCATGAGCCGGCCATGGCTCGCAGCCGGCGTCGTGGAGGAGACGGGCAGCCTCGCGCGTATGCCGGCCGCCAAGGTGGGGCTCGGCGTCTTCCTCGCCGTCGTCGGCATCCTGTTCTCGCTCGCGCTCAGCGCCTACGCCATGCGCATGCAGCTCGCCGACTGGTCGGCCCCGCCGTTGCCGACCATCCTATGGGCGAACACGCTGCTCATCCTCCTCGCCAGCGGCGGCCTTGTCTGGGCCGGCCGTTGCGTCCAGCACAGGCAGAAGGAGCGCGCGCTCGACGGGCTGCTCGCCGCCTTCGGACTCGGCGCCGCCTTCCTCGGCGGCCAGCTCATCGCCTGGGACGAGCTCGCCGCCTCGGGCTACCGGCTCGCGGACAATGCCGCCAACTCCTTCTTCTACATGCTGACGGGCCTGCACGGCGTGCATATCCTTGGCGGGCTCGTGGCCCTCGTCGCCGTAACGGCGCGGCTCTGGCACAGTGCCGACGCGACGGCGATGCGCCTGCCTGTCGAGCTCTGCGGGCTCTACTGGCACTTCCTTGCCCTCGTCTGGCTCGTCCTCTTCGCCGTCATCGCCGGCTGGGCGGGGGATGTCCTCGCCGTCTGCCGCCAGCTGCTGTCGTGAAAGGAAGGCACGATGGACACCGCGTTCACCGAGCACCGCACCCGGGAGCCCGCCGGCGGCCTTGCCACGATCGTCGATGACTTCTCGGCCGACCAGCGGGCCTTCCGCAACGTGTCGTGGGGGAAGGCCATGATGTGGATCTTCCTCCTCAGCGACACCTTCATCTTCGGCACGTTCCTCATCGGCTATATGGCCGCTCGCATGTCGACCACCGAGCCCTGGCCCAACGCCAGCGAGGTCTTCGCCCTCGAGATCGCCGGCCGGCACCTGCCGCTTATCCTCATCGCCATCATGACCTTTGTGCTCATCTCGAGCAGCGGCACCATGGCCATGGCGGTCAACTGCGGCTACCGGCGGCAGCGGCGGGCAACGGCGGCGCTGCTGGTGGCCACCGCCATCCTCGGCGCCACCTTTGTCGGCATGCAGGCTTTCGAGTGGACGAAGCTCATCGGCGAGGGCGTGAGGCCCTGGGGCAATCCGTGGGGCGCGGCCCAGTTCGGCTCCGCCTTCTTCATGATCACGGGCTTCCACGGCACGCACGTGACCATTGGCGTCATCTTCCTGCTGGCCATCGCCCGCAAGGTCATCCGCGGCGATTTCGACCACGGGCGTCCCGGCTTCTTCACGGGCCGCCGGGGACGCTACGAAGCCGTCGAGATCATGGGCCTCTACTGGCACTTCGTCGATCTCGTCTGGGTCTTCATCTTCGCCTTCTTCTACCTGTGGTGAGGAGGATGCCATGAGCGAGATCGCCCACAACGACGCGGCCCACCACATCGTTGTCAAGGCCCATCCCATCCGGCTCTATCTTGTCGTCTGGGCCTGGCTCTTCGTCCTCAGCGCCTTTTCCTATCTCGTCGACTACTTCCACCTCACCGGCGCGCTGCGCTACACGCTGATCCTCACCTTCATGATGCTGAAGGCCGGGCTCATCGTTGCCGTCTTCATGCATATGGCCTGGGAGCGGCTCGCGCTCGTCTATGCCATCCTCGTGCCCATCGGCGCCATTCTGGCCTTCGTCGCCGCCATGGCCGTCGAGGCAGACTACACGTTTCTGACGCGGCTGGCCTTCTTCAGCGGGGGCCAGTCATAGGCCACCGGCCGACGGCTCGCCCTCCGCCGGCCGGCATCCGTCGCCTTCTCCCTATCGCGCCGCGCCGTCCGCCACGGCGCTCAGGATGGCGTGCGCGGCGCGGACGCGGTCGGGGTTCGGATAGGCCCGGTTGGCGAGGAGCACGATACCGAGGCGTCTGCCCGGCACGACGGCGACATAGGCGCCGAAGCCGTTGGTGGACCCGGTCTTGTTGAGCAGCACGTCCGGCCGCGGCGGCGCGGGCGGAACGAGCCAGGCGGCGGCACTTCCCCTGCCGCTCGCCTGCGGTGTGTTGCCGGCGACCAGCATCTCGAGCGCCACGGGATAGTCGTACCGCTCCCAGCCAAGGCCCTGGGTCATCGCGCCGACGCGGACATAACCCGTCTGCGTGGCAGCAATGGCCCGGCGCAGCCGCGCGTCCTGCGGCGGCGCGATGTTGGCGTCGAGGAACTTGAGCAGATCGGCCGCGCTCGTCCGCACGCCGTAGGCCGCCGCGCCCAGCACGTCGAGGGAAATGCGCCGTGGCTTGCCGTCCTTCGTGTAGCCGAAGGCATAGTCCACCATGCGCTCCGGCGGCACGCGGACATAGGTGTTCGCCATACCGAGGCCGGGCAGGATCGTGCCCTCAAGGATGTCCTCGTAGGAGCGGCCCATGCCGGCCGCGGCGAGATGGCCGAAAAGGCCGATGCTCGGGTTCGAGTAGACCCGCTGCGCTCCCGCCGGATAGACGGGCTTCCAGCTGCGGAAATAGGAGACCATGCTCGCCTCGTCCCTGACCTCGCGCGGGAACTGCAGCGGCAGCCCCCCGGCCGTGTAGGTGGCGAGCTGCAGCAGGGCGATCCTGTCGAAGCTGGAACCGCGCAGCGCCGGCATGTAGCTGCTCGCCGTCGCCGTGAGCGAGACTTCGCCCTCCACGGCGCTCCAGGCACCCACGAGCCCGGCGAAGAGCTTGCTGACCGAGCCGACCTCGAACAACGTCGTCTCCGTCACCGGGCGCCCGCTTTCCTTCGACGCAACACCATAGTTGAAAAAGTAATGCTCCCCGCCCACCGTGAGGCCGACGGCCATGCCGGGAACGGCATGCTCTTTCATGATCGGCTCGATGGCCGTGTCGACGATGGCCTTCAGCCGGCTCCTGTCCAGTTCTTCCGCGCACGCGCTCGCTGTCGCAAGAAACATGGACGATAACAAGATGTATAGAGAAACGATATAGTTGCTTTTCACCGACGATTCTCCTGCAGACCACATGCCGTTCTCGCCGATGCATCGACTGTGTACGACCAAGCACGCGCTGGGCCGCCGAAATACAATTCCCTGACCGTCTCTCGCAAACGATGATATCTCGGGGGAGCCATAAGAAAATTTGGGGCTGCCATGGTTCGCCGCTATCTGCCGCTCAATGCCTTGCGCGCCTTCGAGGCGTCGGCCCGCCACCTGAGCTTCACCAAGGCCGCCATCGAGCTGCGGGTCACGCAGGCGGCGGTCAGCCACCAGGTGAAACGGCTGGAGGCACAGCTCGATGCGACGCTCTTCATCCGTCTGCCCCGCGGCCTGATGCTGACGAGCGAGGGCGAGGCCCTGCTGCCGGTGCTGCAGGGCTCGTTCGACCGGATCGCCACGGCGCTGGAGCGTTTCGAGGGCGGCGGCCGCGAGGTGCTGACCGTCGGCGCAGTCGGGACCTTCGCCGTCGGCTGGCTGCTGCCGCGGCTCGACGCCTTCCGCTCGCGCCACCCCTTCGTCGACCTGCGCCTGTTCACCAACAACAACCGCGTCGACATCGCTGCCGAGGGCCTCGACTATGCCATCCGCTTCGGCCAGGGCGCCTGGCACGGCATTGATGCCCTGCCGCTGCTGGAGGCTCCCCTGTCCGTCCTGTGCGCGCCGCAGATCGCCCGGAGCCTGATGAAGCCGGAGGACGTGCTGGCGCACCGGCTGCTGCGCTCCTACCGCAGTGACGAGTGGCCGCAATGGCTCGCCGCCGCCGGTGTCCGGACGGGGCCGGGACGCACCGAGAGCATCGTGTTCGATTCTTCCCTCGCCATGATCGAGGCCGCCCTGCAAGGCGCCGGCATCGCGCTCGCGCCGCCGGCCATGTTTGCGCGGCATCTTGCTACGGGCGCGCTGCAGCAGCCCTTTCCCGTCAGCGTGACGACAGGGCGCTACTGGCTGACGCGGCTGCAGTCGCGCAGCGACACGGCGGCGATGGCCGCCTTCCGCAACTGGCTGCTGGCCGAGATTGGCGCGGAGAGGCCTGCCCCGGCGTGAGCCTCTGCCGGGGTTAGCCGCGCCCCGCCCGCCGCCCGCCCGACAGGGCGATGACGGCGATGATGATGAGGCCGGTGAGGATGAGGCGCACGCCGGCCCCGACGCCGAAGGTGTTGAGCATCGTGACGAGCAGGTAGAGAAAGAGCGACGCGCCCCAGATGCCCGGCACGTTGGAGAAGCCGCCGGCGACCGACGTGCCGCCGATGACCACGACGGCGATGGAGGCGAGCAGGAACTCCTCGCCCATGTTGAGCGAGGCCCCGCCCGAGAAGCCGGCGAGCAGCGCCCCGCACAGGCTGGCGAAGACCGCGCTGAGGACATAGGTGGCGAAGCGCACGCGCTCGACGCGGATGCCCGCAAGTCCAGCCGCCCGCGCGTTCTGGCCGATGGCGAGCACCGAGCGGCCGTAGACCGTTCGGCGCAGCACCACAGCCATCACCGCCGCGACAACGAGGGCCATGATGGCGAGGATCGGCACCCCGAAGAGGCGCCCCGTCGCCAGCTCGGCGAAGAGCGGCGGCGGCTTGATGCGCAGCCCCCGCCCGTAGGCGATGGCCGTCGACTGCACGAGGAAACTCGCCGACAGCGTGGCGATGATCGGCGGGATGGACAGGATGCGGATCAGCGCGAAATTGAAGCAGCCGATGGCGAGGCCGACGCCGGCGACCGCGGCGAGCCCCGGCAGGATCATCACGTTGCTGCCGTCCATCACCTTCATGGCGACGGCCCCGGCGAGGGCGATGTTGGCTGGAATCGACAGATCCACGTTGCCAGGGCCCGTCGTGATGACGAACATCTGGCCGATGCCGACGATGACGTAGAAGGAAGCGAAGGTGAGCGCCGCCGCCAGCACGTCGGCGCCGCCCTTGCCGCTGGTGAAGGCGATGGTCGCCAGAAAGATGACCCCCGCGCCGACGAAGGACCACAGCCACGGCCGCCGCGACGACCAGTCGGCGAGGCGGGAGAAGGCACCCTGCTGCATCAGCGCCTCCGCTCGAGACGGTTGACGAGGGCGCGCAGCGCCAGCACCACAATGAGGATGGCGCCCTGGGCGCCGATCTGCCAGTCGGGCGAGATGCGCAGGAAGGACAGGAGCGAGCCGGCGAGCGTCAGCGTCATCGCGCCCAGCACCGCGCCGACGGGCGACACGCGCCCGCCGACGAACTCGCCACCGCCGAGGATAACGCCAGCGATGGACAGGAGCGTGTAGCGGATGGCGATGTTGGCATCCGCCGAGGTGGTGAGACCGACGAGCGACAGGCCGCTGAGAACGCCGAAGACGCCGGCGAGGGCGAACATCGTCACCTTCGTGCGCAGCAGAGACCAGCCGGCCCGCGCCACAGCGGCGGGGTTGCCGCCCGCCCCACGCAGGATCGCCCCCCAGGCCGAGCGCATGAGGCCGACATGGACGATGAGCGCCAGGGCGGCGCTGACGAGGATGGCGAACGGCACGAAGGGCGTCCTGAACTTCACCAGCGCCGCGAGCCAGGCCGGCGCGCTGCCGCCGGGCGAGGGCAGGAGCAGCACCGAGCAGCCCAGCCAGAAGAAGGACATGCCGAGCGTCACCACGATCGACGGCAGGTTGCGCAGATGGATGAGGGCACCGATAAGCGCATAGACCGCAACCGCGCCGAGGAGCACCACTGCGCCGAGCAGCGGCGTCTCGTTGAGCCAGGTGGCGCCGACGCAGGCGACGAAGCTGACGAAGGCGCCGATGGACAGGTCGAGATCGTTGACCGTGATGACGCAGAGCTGGGCAATGGTCGCAAAAGCGATCGGCATCGCCAGGTTCAGCATCAGGTTGAAGCCGAAGTAGCTGATGGCCCGCGGCTGGACGAACCAGATGGCGACGAGCAGCGCGGCAAGCGACAGCGCCGGCAGCGCCGCCCGGACGAGCCGCGGCGAAGGCACGAACGCGCTCATGCCGCCTCCTCGGCGAAGGAGGACTGCAGCACCCGCTCCTCCGTGATCTCGTCGGCGGCAAGCTCGGCGACGATGACGCCGGCGCGGAAGACGTAGACGCGGTCGCAGTGGAGCAATTCGTCGAACTCCGTCGTGTACCAGAGGAAGGTGCGCCCGCGCGCCGCCTCCGCCCGCACCATGCCGTAGACTTCCTGCTTGGTGCCGACGTCGACGCCGCGCATGGGATCGTCCATCAAGACGATGTCCGCCTCCGAGGCGAGCGCGCGCGCGAACAGCGCCTTCTGCTGGTTGCCGCCCGACAGGGAGAGGATGCCGTTGCCCATGTCGGGCGTGCGGATGGCGATGCGCTGGCGCCACTCCTCGGCCATGCGGGCCTCGGCTGCCGGGTCGATGAGCCCGAACCGGCGCAGGCGGCTGAGGGAGCGGATGGTGATGTTCTCGGCAATGCTCCACAGGGGGAAGACGCCGTCCGACTGGCGGTCGCCAGCGACGAAGGCGACGGCGCCGGCCACCCGGGCATGGGGCTCGCGCCCCTGAGCAGCGGCATTGATGCGCACGAGAAGGTCGGTCTGGCCATGTCCGGCGAGCCCCGCGAGGCCGACGATCTCGCCCCGGCGTGCGCTGAGACTGCGCCCGTCCGCCTGCCGCGGGGGACGCGCCTCCACCACGGTCTCGCCCGCCTGCCGCGCCGTTGCAGCGACGGACCTCCCCTCCTCGTGCGCCACGACGGAGCCCATGGCAGCCACGAGACTCTCGCGCGTGAAGTCCCTGGCGGGGCGCGTCTCGACGACGCGGCCGTCCTTCATGACGACCACACGATCGCAGGTGGAGAGAATCTCGCCCAGCAGGTGCGAGATGAGGATGACGCTGCCGCCCCTCGCCACGAAGCGGCGCACGAAGCCCATGAGCTGCTCCGCCACGATCTGGTCGAGCGAGGAGGTCGGCTCGTCCAGGATGACGAGACGCAGCGGCTGGTCGGTCACGAGAAAGGCGCGCGCGATCTCCACCATCTGGCGGCGGGCGATGGAGAGGTCCGCCACCACATCGGCCGGGTCGATGCCGTGGCCTGGGAAGATGTCGTCGAGCATCGCCACCATGGCTGCGCCGGCGCGCTTGCGCCACCCGAAGCCCCGGAAGGCGCGGTGCATGACGCGAGCATTCTCCGCCACCGTGAGGTTGGGGCAGAGCGAAAGCTCCTGAAAGACGCAGACAACGCCGTGCGAACGGGCTGCGGCTACGCCGGCGCTCGCGGTGATGTCGTCGCCCGCGACGACGAGGCGCCCCTCATCCGCAGCCAGGGTGCCGGCCAGCACCTGCATCAGTGTCGACTTGCCGGCGCCGTTGTGGCCGACGAGACCGAGACACTCACCGGCGCGGACCTCGAGGTCGACGCCCGCAAGCGCACGCACGGCGCCGAAGCTCTTGCGTACCCCTTCGAGCGCGACGATGGTAGCGGACCGTCCGTCCATGGACCTTTCCTGTGCGCTGCCGGCCGGGAAAGACGGGAAGCCGCCCGGCAGATGGCCGGGCGGCTCCGATCCGGACCGTCGCCTTACTTGCCGGCAATGACGGCCTTGGCTTCCTCGAGCGTGTACTCCTTGTTGGCCACGCCGCCCGGCTCAGTTGCCGCGAGCGCGGCCTCGAGATTGTCCTGGTCGATGCGCAGGAAGGGCACGACCAGATCCTTCGGCACATCCTGGCCATCGAGGATCTGCTGCGCCACCCAGAAGGCAAGCGTGGAGACGCCCGGCGCGATGGAGACGGACATGGTCTCGTAGCCGTTCTTGTCCTTCTGCTCCTTCCACCAGGTCAGCTCGTCGTGGCGGTTGCCCATGATGATGATGGGCGTCGGACGTCCGGCCGCCTTGAAGGCTTCCGCCGCGCCGTAGCCGTCACCGCCCTGGGTCACGACGGCGGCAATTTCCGGCAGGCTCGGCAGGATGCCGGCCACCGCCTTCTGCGCCACGGTCTGCGCCCAGTCGCCATTGACCGAGCCGACGATCTTGAACTGCGGGTGCTTGGAGACGCCCGCGACGATGCCCGCGTGGATCTCCTCGTCCACGGAGACGCCGGCCAGGCCGCGGATCTCCAGCACGTTGCCGCCCTCGGGCAGGCGCTGGGCGAGATAGTCGAGCTGGTCCGAACCCATCTTCTTGAAGTCGACCGCGATGCGCCACGCGCACGGTTCGGTGACGATGCCGTCGAAGGACACGACCACGATGCCGGCATCGCAGGCTTCCTTCACCGCGCCATTGAGCGCCGTCGGCGAAGCAGCGTTGATGACGATGGCGTCATAGCCCTGGAGAATCAGGTTCTGGATCTGCGCCGCCTGCTCGGTGGCCTGGTTCTCGGCGGTGGTGAAGGCGTCCGCCGCGGCCACAATCTTGTCGGCGACCGCCTTGGATGTGACCTTCTCCCAGCTTTTCAGCATGGCCTGACGCCAGGAGTTGCCGGCGTAGTTGTTGGACAGAGCGATCTTTTTGCCCGACGTGTCGGCGACAGCCTGCGACGCACCCAGAAACCCGGCAAGCGCGGCCGAGGCAAGCAGCAACTTTGCGATCTTCATCGTTTCACTCCCTTGACGAGAGCCCCGTAGACCGGGGTCTTAGCCGCGCGGCAGCGCCGCGATCTAACCGATTTATATGCCGTGACGTAACCAGCGGTTGCACGGTCTGTCAACTCGATCCGCAGTCCGGATGGCGCCACGTTACCTCGCAAGCTCACCATGCACGGGGGTGACGCGCAAGACACACGATTGAGCAAGGAGCTGGCCTTGCCGCGCCGCGCGTGCGCCGCCGCACATTGCGCGGAGCCTGCCACTTGACGGGAGAAGGCAGGCGCGATTCCAGTGGATGCGCTGCGTGTTTCCGGCCCGTCTTCTCGGTGAGGCCTTCGATGTGTCGCTTTCTCGCCTATCTGGGAGACCCGATCTTCCTCGAGACACTCGTGTGCGCATCGGAACATTCGCTGGTCCACCAATCGCTGCATGCGGCCGAGTGCAAGACCGCGACCAACGGCGACGGCTTCGGCATCGGCTGGTATGGCGAGCGCGAGACGCCCGGCCTGTTCCGGGACCTGCGGCCGGCCTGGTCAGACGAGAACCTGCGCTCCGTCTGTACGCAGGTGCGCTCCGGCCATTTCTTTGCCCATGTGCGGGCGGCGACCGGCACCGTCACCAGCCGGGCCAACTGCCATCCCTTTGCCTACGACCGCTGGATGTTCATGCATAACGGACAGATCGGCGGCTATCCGCGCATCAAGCGGCGGCTCGAGCAGGCCCTGCCCGATGCGCTCTACCACGCACGGCAGGGCACAACCGACTCGGAGGTGCTCTTCCTGCTCATCCTGGCGGAGGTGGAAAAGGGCAGCACACCGCCGGAGGCGGTCGCCACGACGCTCGGCTTCACCAAGGCGCTGATGCGCGAGGCGGACATCGACGAGCCGCTCCGCTTCACCGCCGCGCTGACAAATGGCGAGACGATGTACTGTTTCCGCCTCGCCTGTGACGACCGGCCAGCGAGCCTCTATTTCAACCAACGGCCGGGAGCGGTAACGGTGGCGTCAGAGCCGGTCGACCGGGGTGGCGCGCACTGGCAGGCGGTGCCCCGCGGGTCCTACATCACCGTGCGCCGCGGCGCCGCACCGGCGGTCGCGCCCTTTCCATGGGCCGCCGAGGCCGTGGCGGCCTGAGGCGGACCGGTCACATCGGCCCGCACCGGGCACGCCGCCAAAGCGTCAGAACGCGTCGCGGAACCAGGCCTGCGTGAACGCCATGCGCAGGATCGTCAGGTCCAGCCCGAAGGACCAGTTGCCGGCATAGGCGAGATCGAGGTGCACCCGTCGCCACATCGCCTCGGGTGTATATGCCTCGTCGCGGCAGCCGTTGACCTGAGCCCAGCCGGTGATGCCGGGCCGGAAGATGTGCCGCAGCGGATAGGAGCGGATGGACACCACGCGACGGTCGCCACGGACGAGCGCCAGTGGCCGCGGCCCGACCAGCGACATGTCCCCGCGCAGGACGTTGTAGAGCTGGGGCACCCGGTCCAGTTTCGTCCGGAGCAGCCAGCGGCCGATCCGGGTCGTGCGCGGGGCGCGCCGGCGGGCATGCGGGTGGCGGCCTTCCGCCCTCGTCGTGCGGAACCTGTAGACGACGAAGCTCGCGCCGTTGAAACCGTAGCACCGTTGCCGCGACAATGCAGGGCCGGGAGTATCGAGGCGCACCGCCATCGCGATGACAACGAGCAGGGGCGCCAGAACCACGAGCGCGGTGGCCGCCACCGCCACGTCGAAGCAGCGCTTGAGCGCGGCCCTGATGCCGTCAAGCGGCGCGTGTGCGAGCTGCATGAAGGCGCGACCGCCGAGTAGCCGAAGCCTGGACGGGGGAAAGCGCCCGCCGATCCGGTCTGGACAGAGATGCACCGCGACGGGCAGCTCCGCGAGGTCTCGCAGGATTCGGATGATACGCGCGTCGTCGCTCCACGGCAGGGCGATAAAGACCTCTTCCACCCCCTGCTGCCTCGCAAAATCGAGCACGCTCGCCCGACAGGCGGGGCCGGCGTCGAACAGCGCCGCATCGACATGACCCACCACCTCGAGGCCGAGGGCATCGGTATCAAGCGCCTTGGTCGCGCTGGTCATGCACGCCCGATCTCCCACGAGCAGGATGCGGCTGGGACCGAGATAGCCCGACAGCAGCGCGAATCGGGCGGCCGCAAGGAACAGCCGGCCGGTCAGCGAAACGACACCGAGGCCGACAAGACCAACAATACAGACGGCCGCGGGCGAGAGGCCGTCGCCGAGCCCGGTGGGAAAGGCGACGACGGCAGCGACCATCATCACGCCGAGCCAGATACGGCGGCGCATCGCCGTCGCGCCGGCATCCGTCAGACCGGGCATCTCATAGCCGCGGCGTCCGAAGACCAGGACCACCGTGGCGCTCGCCACGGCGGCACAGAAGACAAGCGCCACGTCCGCCCGATAGGGTGCCGCCGGCCACCAGGCCCTGCCCCCCGCAGCAGCACGCTCGCCGTAACGAACAGCGCCCAGAAGTCGAAAAGCGCGAACAGGACGGCGAGCAGCAGCCTGTCCATGCCCGTCGTCCGGCGCTTCGACGTGGCTGTGCCGAGCCGCATTGCGGCGACAGGACGACGCCCCTTTGGAAGCTGCTGCAACATCGCGTCAACCGGGCAATCGAGGACAAGGAGGCCGGCGCTTCGCGCATAAGCCTCTCCAGGACGGAACAAGAACTCTGATGCGCCCGGATGCTGCATCCTGTTGATGTATCACTCAATGCGCACCATGTATGGTTGCATGGCAATCGGCGACTGCCGACGACCGGCCAAGGTGCGCCCGCCGTGTTTCCGCCCACGATTTGCCACAACATGGAACGAAATCTTGCCCGTCTGCGGCACCCGGGCCTTTTCGGCCGGCTGTGCCGGGAACGTTCGACTTCCGGCGCTGTTGGGGCCCCGGACCGTAGTCGAGGCCTTCCAGCGCTCAGACCCGCCGTGCCCGCAGGGACGGCTGATGCGCAGGCGTCGAAGCTGCGCGGTTCATTGTCGATGCTTCGCTCGCATGAGGAGGTCTTGCCGATGAAGATTGCCCAGATCGCACCGCTCGCGGAAAGCTGCCCGCCACGACTCTATGGCGGCACCGAGCGTATCGTCTCCTATTTGACGGAAGAGCTCGTCCGCCAGGGACATGAGGTAACGCTCTTTGCCAGCGGCGACAGCCGCACGAGCGCCGAGCTCGTCAAATGTTCCGACATCGCCCTGCGGCTCAACCCGGCCGTGCGCGACCATGTCCCCTATCACGTGGCGATGCTGGACCGCGTGCGTGCGCTGGCCGACCGGTTCGACGTGCTGCACTTCCACATCGACATGCTGCACTTCCCGCTGATCCGCGACTTCGCCGACCGCACGGTTACGACGCTGCACGGCCGGCTCGACCTGCCGGATCTGAAGCCCTTCTACGCCGCCTTTCCGGACATCCCGCTCGTCTCGATTTCGGAGGACCAGCGCAAGCCGATGCCGCCGGTCAACTGGGTCGGCACGGTCCACCACGGCCTGCCGCGCGATCTCTTGCCCTTCAAGGCGCGCCCGGAGGGCGGCTATCTGGCCTTCCTCGGGCGCATCTCGCCCGAAAAGGGGCCGGACCTCGCCATCGAAATCGCAGCGCGCACCGGCCTGCCGCTGAAGATGGCCGCCAAGGTGGACAAGGTCGACGAGGCCTACTGGCGCGAGAAGATCGAGCCGATGGTCGCGGCGACGCCGAACGTCTCCTACATCGGCGAGATCGGTGATGCCGAGAAGGCGGAGTTCCTCGGCAATGCCGCCGCCCTCCTTTTCCCGATCGACTGGCCCGAGCCCTTCGGCCTCGTTATGATCGAGGCCATGGCCTGCGGCACACCCGTCATTGCGATGCGCCGCGGCTCGGTGCCGGAGGTCATCGAGCACGGCGTTTCCGGCTTCATCGTCAACAGCCTCGACGAGGCCGTCGCGGCCGTCGGCCGGCTCGACGACATCCACCGGTCGGCGGTGAGAGCCGCCTTCGAACGGCGCTTCACGGTGGAGCGCATGGCCGAGGACTACGTCAAGATCTACCGCTCGCTGCCAGGAGTCGGCACCCATCCGCCACGCCTCTACATCGCGGGTGGCGAAGCCGGCCGGCAGGCCTTCGCCTGAGGGCAGCGCGGCCACCGCTCCTCCGGCCGACGAGCACGGGATTTGCGACATGCAGACGATCGGCGCCGAAGCTGTCCCGCACGCACCGGCTCCCTCCGGGCCCGGAACAGCCCAGATCGCGCAGTTCTACATTCCGGCCTCCGCCTCCCTGCAGGAGCGGCGGCCGCGCACCCTGAAGCACGGCGACACCTTCGCCGTGTTCGACCACAACGGCGACGCCCTCTCCGGGCCCGGCAGCCCGGAGGGCATTTTCCACCGCGACACCCGGCATCTTTCGCATCTCTACCTCACCATCAACGGCGCGCGGCCGATGCTGCTGAGCTCGACCCTGCGCGACGACAACGCGACCCTCACCTGCGACCTGACCAATCCCGACCTGTTCGACGAGAAGGGGCAGCTCGTCCTCGGGCACGACCTCATCCATCTGCGCAGGTCACGCTTCCTGTGGAACGGCGGCTGCTTCGAGCGGCTGGTGCTGCGCAACTTCGATGCGGAGAAGCGGCGCGTCTCGGTCGAGATCGCCTTCGCCGCCGACTTCGCCGACCTCTTCGAAGTGCGCGGCTCGCAGCGTGAAAGGCGCGGCGCACACCATGCGGCCGAGATCGGCGACAACCGGGTGGTGCTGTCCTATACCGGTCTCGACGGGCTCCGTCGCGCCACGACGATCGCCTTCGACCCGGCCCCGGCGCGGCTGTCCGGCAGCTCGGCGATCTTCATCCTCGAGCTGCAGCCGCGGGAGAGCGTCTCGCTGTTCCTCGAGATCAACTGCGGCTTCGAGGGCGGCAACCAGCCTCCGCGGCGCGCCTTCTTCAGCGCCCTGCGCGATGCCCGGCGCGCGCTGCGCCAGTCCGCCGCGCGCGCAGCCTCCATCACCACCTCGAACGACATCTTCAATGAGGCGGTGCGCCGCAGCGTCTCTGATCTGTATATGCTCCTCACGGACACGCCGCAGGGCCCCTATCCCTATGCCGGCATCCCGTGGTTCAGTACAGTCTTCGGCCGCGACGCGCTCATCACCGCGCTGTGCACGCTGTGGCTCGATCCGACGATTGCCGCGGGCGTGCTCGGCTATCTCGCCGCCAACCAGGCGACAACCTCGGACCCGCTCGCCGACGCGGAGCCCGGCAAGATCCTGCACGAGGTGCGTCACGGCGAGATGGCCGAACTCGGCGAGGTGCCCTTCCGCCGCTACTACGGCAGCATCGACTCGACACCGCTGTTCGTCATGCTCGCCGGCGCCTACCTGAAGCGCACCGGCGACGTCGCCACCATCGAGCACCTGTGGCCGAACATCGAGGCGGCTCTCGGCTGGATCGACAACTACGGCGACAGGGACGGCGACGGCTTCGTCGAATATGGCCGGCGCAGCGACGAGGGGCTCGTCAACCAGGGCTGGAAGGACAGCCACGATTCCGTCTTCCACGAGGACGGGAGCATCGCGGAGGGGCCCATCGCGCTTGCCGAGGTGCAGGCCTATGTCTATGGCGCCTGGCGGGCCGCCGCCTCGATGCTGCATCGCCTGAACCGCCCGAAGGAGGCCCAGGCCTTCAACAACAGGGCCGAGGACCTGCGCCGCCGGTTCGACGAGGCCTTCTTTGACGCGGCGCTCGGCACCTACGTGCTGGCCCTCGACGGCGCCAAGCGCCCGTGCCGCGTGCGGTCGTCCAACGCGGGCCACGTCCTCTATACCGGGCTCGCCGAGCCCAAGCGTGCGGCGGCGGTGGTGCACACGCTGATGAGCAGCTCCTCCTATTGCGGCTGGGGCGTGCGGACCATTGCCGACACCGAGGCGCGCTACAATCCGATGAGCTACCATAACGGTTCGGTCTGGCCGCACGACAATGCGCTGATCGCCGCCGGCTTCGCGCGCTACGGCTATCGCACGGCAGCGGCGCGCCTGTTCCAGGGGCTGTTCGAGGCATCCACCTACATCGAGATGCGGCGCCTGCCCGAGCTGTTCTGCGGCTTCGCGCGCCAGCGTACACAGGGACCGACCTTCTATCCTGTCGCCTGCTCGCCGCAGGCCTGGGCCTCAGCGGCGCCGCTGTCCCTGCTGCAGTCCTGTCTCGGCCTCGGGTTCGATCCGGAGGGCCTGAAGATCACCTTCGACCATCCGGTGCTGCCGGACTTCCTCGACCATGTCACCCTGCGGCGGCTGTCGCTCGCCGGCGGCACGGTCGACATCGCCCTCAGGCGGTCGCGCGCCCAGGTTGTCGTCGAGGTGCTCAGCCGCTCCGGCCCCATCCGCGTGCTGACGACGAACTGAGCGCCGCCCACGCACCGCGCGGCACGGGCGGGACGACCTCAGCGCTCGTAGGTGCCGATGAGGACGGTCTCCTCCAGAAGATGCCTCTGCGCGGCCGCCCAGACCTCCGCAACGCCGGCCTCGCCGGAAATGTCGAGGTGCGGCTGGGAGATGGCCGCAAGGCGGAAATGGTAATGATGCACGCCGTGACCCGGCGGCGGCTGCGGGCCGTCATAGCCCGTGTTGCCGAAATCGTTGCGCGCAAAGCGCATCGCCTCGCTCGGACCGGCATCGGCCGCCTGCGACAGGCCGCTCTGATTGGGCGGAATGTTGTAGACGCCGAGATGGTAGAAGGTGCCGGACGGTGCGTCGGGATCCTCGACCACGAGGACGAGACTGCCCGCGCCTTCCGGCACGCCTGTCCAGCGCAATGGCGGCATCAGGTTCTCGCCGTCACGCGCAAAGGAGCGCGGGATCCGCTCGCCATCGGCAAACGCTGGGCTCGTGAGCATCAGGGCCATCGCCATTCCCCCGGATCATCGGCCATCCTTCGAGCCAACGGGGTCACGGCGGGGAAAGTTCCGCTCTCGGCGCCACCACGCACGATGGACCGCGCGCATGCCTCGAAGCCTGATCGCTCCGGCGCCGCCGCCGGCCCACTCCGCCGGCCGGGCGGCGATCAGCCGACGTCGGGGCCGCCTTCGTCGATCAGGCGGCGCAGCGTCTGCAGGCCGGCGCGCAGCGCGTCGGGCGGAGGCGACGAGAGGGCGATGCGCACGGCATTCGGCGCATGGCCCGCGCTGACGGCAAAGGCGCTGCCGGGACAGACGGCGATGCCGCTCCGGTAGGCGGCCGCGACGAAGGTCTCCGCCCGCCACGCATCCGGCAGCTCCAGCCAGGCATGATAGGCGCGGGCATCGGCGGACAGTCTGTGGCCCGCAAGGACCTCACGCGCCATGGCCTGCCGCGCAGCGGCGTCCGCGCGCTTGAGCCTGCCGATCCGCTCGGCCGTCCCGTCCGCCATCAGCTGCAGGCCGATGGCAAGCGGCAGCCCGGTCGCAGTCCACGCGCCCGTGCGCATGGCATTGGCGACCCGGTCGCAGAGCTGCGCCGGCGCGGCGACGAGGCCGAGGGTCACGCCCGGGGCGACCCGCTTGGAGAGGCTGTCGACGACGATGACACGGTCGGGCGCCAGGGCGGCAAGGGGCACCTCGTCGGCAAGAAAACCGTAGATCGCATCCTCGACGGCGGTAAGTCCCTCCTGCGCGAGGGCCGCCGCCACGTCCCGCCGGCGGGCGTCGTCCATGGTGATGCCCAGGGGATTGTGCAGGGACGGCTGCACATAGAGGCCCTTCAGCGGGGCCGACCGGTGCGCTTCCAGGAGCCCGTCCGGCACGAGACCCTTTTCGTCGAGCCTGAGCGGCACCAGCGTGATGCCGAGGCGCGCGGCGATGCCCTTGACGACCGGGTAGGTCAGCGCCTCGACGCCGATGCGCTCGCCGGGCCCGGCGAGGGCCGCCATTGCCGCTGCAATGGCCTGCTTGCCGTTGCCCGTGAAGAGGAGGCCCGCGGGGTCCGGCGTCCAGCCGGCACGCGCCAGAAACGTCGCCGCGACGGCCCGGACCGAGGGCGAAGCCGACGCACCCACCGGCTGCAGCGCCTGACGCAGCGTGTCGAGGCGCAGCGTCGTCTGTAACGCCTCCTGCAACATCGCCGCCTGCGCCGGCAGGATCGGGAAGTTGAGCTCGAGATCGAGCGGGGCAGAGCCCGGCTCGCTGAGCGCGGGGGCGGGCTGCGAAATCGGCCAGCGGACATACGTTCCCCGGCCGACCTCTCCGGCAATCAACCCGCGCCGCGCCAGCTCCGCATACACGCGGCTGGCCGTGGATGGCGCGATGCCGTGCCGATAGGCGAATTCGCGCTGCGGCGGCAGGCGCTCCCCCGGCTTCAGGCGCCCCCTGGCGATGTCGGCCGCGACGGCGTCGGCGATGTCACGGAAATTGCCCATGCGATTGCTGCGGATTGCTCCGAGTGCAATATTGATATTGCACCGACTTCGGAGTCGAGACAATCCTCTCGGGCCTCTTGCCGGAGACTCGTCGATGGTGCCTCTCGCCAGTCTGTCGGGCTTTGCGCTGGTGTCGCTCGGGATGGTCCTCACCCCGGGCCCGAACATGATCTATCTGCTCTCCCGCTCCATCCTGCAGGGACGGACAGCCGGGTTCATCTCGCTGCTCGGCGTCATCCTGGGCTTCGTCTTTTACATGCTGGGCGCGGCGTTCGGGCTGACCACAGTGCTGCTGACCGTTCCCCATGCCTATGAGACGCTCCAGTGGGCGGGAGCGGCCTATCTTCTCTACCTGGCGTGGAACGCCGTCAAACCCGGCGCCCGGTCCGTCCTCACGCCGCGGTCCGATCTTGGCGTGGACGGCCCGCGCAAGCTGTTCACCATGGGGCTGGTGACGAACCTGCTCAACCCCAAGATCGCCCTCCTCTACCTGTCGCTGCTGCCGCAGTTCGTCGATCCTGCCCAAGGCAATCTGCTCCTGCAGAGCCTGACATTGGGCACGACGCAGATTGCTGTAAGCTTTTCGGTGAACCTTGCGATCGTGATGGCGGCCGGGTCTGTGGCGCGCTGGTTCTCGTCACGTCCGGGCTGGCTCAAGGTGCAGAGGTGGTCGATGGCGGGCGTCCTCGCGGCTCTCGCGCTGAAGCTGGCACTCGACGGCAGATGAGCCCGGCCGGACAAACCGGTTCCCCATCATCCGGCTGGCGATCGCGGCGACCTGAAAGATGCAGGCGGAGACGACATGATCAATACCGACTTCCTGCTCACATCGCTGATCGTCATCCTGGTTCCCGGCACCGGCGTGCTCTATACGGTGACGGCCGGCCTGCAGCGGGGCCGCCTCGCCAGCGTCTACGCAAGCCTCGGCTGCACCGCCGGCATCGTGCCGCACCTCGCCGCCACGATCCTCGGCCTGGCGGCTGTGATGCATGCGAGCGCACTCGCCTTCCAGACGCTCAAGTTTGCCGGCGTCCTCTATCTTCTCTACCTCGCCTACGCGACGTGGCGCGACAAGACGGCCTTTGCCGTGGCGGAGGACGCGGCCCCGATGAGCGCAGCGACCATCGTCGTCAAGGCCTTCCTGCTCAACATTCTCAACCCGAAGCTCACGATCTTCTTCCTCGCCTTCCTACCCCAGTTCGTCGAGCCCGGCTCCGCGAGCCCACTGCTCCAGCTGCTGGGGCTCAGCGCCGTCTTCATGGCCATGACCTTCGCCGTGTTCCTCGGCTATGGCTTCCTGGCCTACACCTTCCGGCAGCTCGTCATCGAATCGAGGCGGGTACAGCAGTGGCTGCGCTATGGCCTTGCCGCCGCCTTCGCGGGCCTCGGCCTGCGCCTGGCCGTCAGCGACCGGTGAGGCAGCAACGCCGCGCCGTCACATCTGGTCCCGGCCGGGCGTCTCCCGAAATCGGTCGTGCGATGTCACATTCTCCCGTCCTGCCTTGTCTGGGCATCGGATGTGATCCGAAACGGGAGAAGGCGCATGACCGGCAACACCGCCTCGATCGTCCACGAGGTCTCGCCCGAGGGGCAGGGGCAGGACGGGCCTGCCCGCCCATCGGGCCGGCAGGCTCCCGCCATGCTCGCCGCGCCCGTAAACACGGGGCACGCCCGCGCAGCGGCGCTCGATGCGCTGCGCCCGAGGCTGGTGCGGATCGCCTACCGGATGCTCGGCTCGATGGCGGAGGCCGAGGATGTCGTGCAGGATGCGTTCCTGCGTTGTCTGCGCGCCGACCGCGATGACATCCGCGACCTGGAAGCCTGGCTGTGCCGGATCGTCACCCGGCTCTGCCTCAATCACCTGAAGTCCGCGCGCCGCCGGCGGGAAGGCTACGTCGGGCCGTGGCTGCCGGAGCCGGTCCTCGAGCCGGAGGAGGCGGTGGCGGCGGACGATGTCACGCTGCCGCTTCTCATGGCGCTCGAGCGTCTCTCCCCGCTTGAGCGCGCGACCTTCCTCCTTCACGACGTCTTCGGCGCGAGCTTTGACGAGATCGCGCAAACGCTCGACCGGACCCCGGCCGCTTGCCGCCAGCTCGCGCGCCGTGCCCGGACCCATGTGCGCGAGGCGCGCCCGCGGTTTCCCCTGGCAAAGGAACGGGGCCTCGAGATTGCGAGGGCGTTCTTCGCTGCCTCCCGCAGCGGAGATATCGCCGCCCTGCGCGGGCTGCTGACGGATGATGTGAGAGCCCTCGCCGACGGAGGCGGCAAGACAGGCGCCACCCGCGCCCCTGTCGTCGGGCTGGGTGAGGTCGTCCGGCTCCATGAAAAACTGGCCGTGCTGTTTGCCCGTACGCCCTCGCGCCTCATCTGCTACGGCTTCATCAACGGCCTGCCCGGCTTCGTCACCATCGAGAAGGAGACAATGCTGCAGACGACGGCGCTCGAGATCACGCACGACAGGATTGCCGCGATCTACGTCGTGCAGAACCCGGACAAGCTTCAGCACATTGCCAACGAAGTGGTTCACTGAACATGACCGCTGCCCGCATCGCCATCGTCTACCACAGCCTCTACGGGCACACGGCGCGGCAGGCCCGCGCCGTGAAAGCCGGCGTCGCGCAGGTGGAAGGCGCCGAGCCGCAGCTCCTGACAGTCGAAGACGCGCAGGCGCGCTGGGACAATCTCGCCGCAGCCGATGCCATCATCTTCGGAACACCGACCTACATGGCCGGCCCGTCCGCTGCCTTCAAAGCCTTTCAGGACGCATCGTCGAAGGCCGTGATGGCCAGGGGCTTTCTGTGGAAGGACAAGATTGCCGCCGGCTTCACCAACTCCGGCGCGCACGCGGGCGACAAGCTGGCCACCCTGATGCAGCTCGCCCTCTTCGCGGCCCAGCACGGCATGCACTGGGTCAATCTCGCCCTTCCGCCAGCCAACAACTCCTCCCGCGGCTCGGCCGACGATCTCAACCGCCTCGGGTTCTGGCTGGGGGCCGCCGCCCAGTCGAACGTCGACGAGGGACCGGAGCGGACGCCGCCGGAATCTGACCTCGCCACGGCGCGGCATCTGGGGCGGCGCGTCGCCGAGGCGACCTGCCAGCTGGTCGCCGGCCGCAGGGCCCTTTCAGCCAAGGGCCTCCTGGCGCCTTGAGACGCAGACCCGTTCGCCAGGGTCGAGGCGGCCGGCGAGGCTTGCACACCCGTCCGCCATTTGAGCCACCGCGCCGTTGCTGCCCGCGGCCGTCGCGACACTCGTACATTAACCATAGAGAATTGAAATATAATCCGATCATGCCTTGCTTCGTTGACTTTCTGTTAACTCTTCCATTAAGTAAAGCGGTCGTTTCTTCGGGGGACACCTATGCGTATTCTGCTTGTTGCGGGGGCTCTCGCGCTGGCGCTGGCCGCCTGTCAGACAGCCCAGGACTCGGCGGTGGAGGCCGAGTTTACCTGCCGTGACGCCGGCCTGAGGCCCGGCACGCGCGCTTACGACCGCTGCGTCAACGCCACCTACGCGCGTTACCGCCGCCAGTCCGACCAGGCTGCCTCGCAGGTCGCTGTCGGTGCGGCTGCCGGCCTCGTCGGCGGCGCCGTGCTGGGAGCCGCGACGGCCCCGCGCCACCGCTACTATTATCGCTGCAACGCCTGGGGTTGCTGGTAAGCGCGAGGGAAAGACAGGAAAAGAGGCCCGGCAAGAGGCAACCCTGCCGGGCCTTTTCTTTCCGGGTACCCCCGGTCCGTCCTGCAGGACGGGCGGAAAGAGCGGCCCGCTACAGCGGCCGCTTCAGCCTCTTGGCAAGGACGCCGACAATACCCTCGCGGAACAGCATCACGCAGATGACGAAGATGACCCCCTGGATGACGGTGACCCAGGCGCCGAGGTGGGCGAGGTAGTTCTGCATGGTCACGATGACCGCCGCGCCCACCATGGGGCCGAAGACGGTGCCCATGCCGCCCACGAGCGTCATCAGCACCACCTCACCCGACATGGTCCAGTGCACGTCCGTCAGCGAGGCGAGCTGGAAGACGATGGCCTTCGTCGCCCCCGCCAGCCCCGCCAGCGTCGCCGACAGGGTGAAAACGACGAGCTTGTAGCGGTTGGTGGCATAGCCCAGCGAGATCGCGCGCGGCTCGTTGTCGCGAATGGCCTTCAGCACCTGCCCGAAGGGCGAATGGATGATGCGGTAGATGAAGAGCACCCCGGCGAGGAAGATCGTTGCCACGACATAGTAGAGCGTCGTGTCGCTCGACAGGTCGACGAGGCCGAACAGCCGCCCGCGCGGCACCGCCTGGATACCGTCCTCGCCGCCCGTGAAGGGCGCCTGCAGGGAGAAGAAGAAGACCATCTGGGCGAGCGCCAGCGTGATCATGGCAAAGTAGATGCCCTGTCGGCGGATGGCGAGCGAGCCGAAGACGAGGCCCAGCACCGCGGCCGACGCCGTGCCAAGGAGGATGGCGACCTCCGGCGGCACGCCCCAGACCTTGGCGGTGTGTGCGCAGATGTAGCTCGCCGTGCCGAGATAGGCCGCATGGCCGAAGGACAGGAGACCGCCGTAGCCGAGCAGCAGGTTGAAGGCGCAGGCGAAGAGCGCGAAGCACAGCACCTTCATGAGGAACACGGGATAGAGCAGGAACGGCGCCACCGCGAGGAACACCGCGATGCCGATGAAGATCGCCCGGTGCAGGCTCGCCGCCTCCACCGTCGCCCGCGCCGCCGGCGCCGCCGCCATTTGCCCGCTGACGCTCGCCATCACGCAGCCCTCCCGAACAGTCCAGCCGGCTTGATGAGCAGCACGAGCACCATGACGACGAAGATTACGGTGGCCGCAGCCTCCGGATAGAACACCTTGGTGAGCCCCTCGATGAGGCCGAGCCCGAAGCCGGTGACGATCGAGCCCAGGATCGAGCCCATGCCGCCAATCACGACGACGGCGAAGACGACGATGATGAGATCCGCCCCCATGTTGGGATTGACCGAGTAGATCGGCGCCGCCAGCACACCGGCGAGCGCGGCAAGACCCACGCCGAAACCGTAGGTGAGCGTGATGAGCCGCGGCACGTTGATGCCGAAGGCCTGCACCAGCGTCGGGTTCTCCGTTGCGGCACGCAGATAGGCGCCGAGCCGCGTCTTCTCGATGACGAACCAGGTGGCGAGGCACACCGCGAGCGAGGCGGCGACCACCCAGCCGCGATAGTTGGGCAGGAACATGAAGCCGAGGTTGCGCCCCCCCGCGAGCTCCGGCGGAATGCTGTAGGGCAGGCCCGAGACACCGTACTGGTTGCGGAACAGTCCCTGGATGATGAGCGCGAGGCCAAAGGTGAGCAGCAGGCCGTAAAGATGGTCGAGGTCACGCAGCCGCGCGAGGAACAGCCGGTCGATGACGATGCCGGTGGCGCCGACGATCAACGGTGCGATGAGAAGCGCCCACCAGTAGCCGATGCCGGCATAGTTCAGCAGCATCCAGGCGACGAAGGCGCCCATCATGTACTGCGCGCCGTGCGTGAAGTTGATGATGTTGAGCAGCCCGAAGATGATCGCGAGCCCAAGGCTCAGGATCGCATAGAACGAGCCGTTGATGAGGCCGAGCAGAAGCTGGCCGAAAAGCGCCTGCGGCGGAATTCCCAGAAGTTCAAACATCTCTCGTCCGGCCCGTGCACGCGTGGCGGAAAGGCCGGGGCGAAGGACCGCCCCGGCCCGTCACGTCAGCCCTTGACGAGGGGGCACTCGCCCTCCTCGAGCGGGCGGAAGGCTTCGGCGGCGGGAATCGTGGCGATGAGCTTGTAGTAGTCCCACGGCCCCTTCGATTCCTCGGGCTTCTTCACCTCGAAGAGATACATATCGTGGACCTTGCGGCCGTCGGCCCGCACCTGGCCCTTGCCGAAGAGCGGATCGTCCGTCGGCATCTCCTTCATCTTCGCCATCACCTTGGCGGGGTCCTTGTCCTTCAGCGCCTCGACGGCCTTGAGGTAGTGCAGTGTGCCGGCATAGACGCCGGCATGGACCATGGTCGGCATCTTGCCGCCGTTGCGCTCAGCGAAGCGCTTGGCGAAGGCACGGGTGTCGTCGTTCAGGTCCCAGTAGAAGGATTCGGTGAGGACGAGACCCTGCGCCGTCTGCAGGCCGAGGGCGTGGACGTCGGTGATGAAGACGAGCAGCCCGGCGAGGTTCTGGCCCGCCTGGGTGATGCCAAACTCGGCGGCCTGCTTGATGGAGTTGATGGTGTCGCCCCCCGCGTTGGCGAGGCCGATCACCTTGGCGCCGGAAGACTGAGCCTGCAGCAGGAAGGAGGAGAAGTCGCTGCCCGGGAAGGGATGGCGCACCGTGCCGAGCACCTTGCCGCCGGACTTCTCGACGACGGCGATCGTGTCGCGCTCGAGCGCGTGGCCGAAGGCGTAGTCCGCCGTCAGGAAGAACCAGCTGTCACCGCCGGCCTTGACCATGGCGCCGCCGGTGCCGTTGGCCAGCGCCCAGGTGTCGTAGGTCCAGTGGATGGTGTTGGGCGAGCACTGCTTGCCCGTGAGGTCGGAAGCCGCCGCGCCGGAGTTGATGAAGATCTTGTTCTTCTCGCGCGTGATCTGGTTGACGGCGAGCGCCACCGACGAGGTCGGCACGTCGAGGATCACGTCCACGCCGTCCTGGTCGTACCACTGGCGCGCGATGTTGGAGCCAATGTCGGGCTTGTTCTGGTGGTCGGCCGAGACGATCTCGACCTTGATGCCCTTCTCCTCGGCCTTGAAATCCTCCGCGGCCATGCGCGCGGCGATGACGGAGCCCTCGCCCGAAAGGTCGGCATAGACGCCGGAGCGGTCGTTGAGCACGCCCAGCTTCACCGAAACCTGGGCCTCGGCCCCGCCGGCGAACAGGGCAACCAGCGCCGTCGCCAGCAACATGCGTCCTGTCTTCATGGACTTGTTCCTCCTCGTTTGTTCCCCTCTGCGGTGTGCCGCAGGTGCTAGACGCCGAGATAGGCGTGCAGCTTGTCGATGTTGGCGTCGAGTTCCGCGTTGGGGATCATGTCGACCACCCGCCCCTGCTCGACGACGTAGTGCCGGTCCGCCACACGCGAGGCGAACCGGAAGTTCTGCTCCACGAGAACGATGGTGAAACCCTCGTTCTTGAGCCGCGCGATGGTGCGCCCGATCTCGTCGACGATGACCGGAGCAAGCCCCTCCGTCGGCTCGTCGAGCAGGAGAAGCCGCGCCCCCGTGCGCAGGATACGGCCGATGGCGAGCATCTGCTGCTCGCCCCCGGAGAGCTTGGTACCCTGGCTCGCCAGCCGCTCGCGCAGGTTGGGAAAGAGCTCGAAGATCTGCTCCACGGTGAGGCCGCCCGGCCGCACCTGCGGCGGCAGGAGCAGGTTCTCCTCCACCGACAGGGAGGAGAAGATGCCGCGCTCCTCCGGGCAATAGCCAATGCCGAGCCGGGCGATGGCGCGCGACGGCATGCGGATCGTCTCGATCCCGTCGAACACGACGGAGCCGGTGCGCTTGCGCATGATGCCGATGATCGACTTCAGCGTGGTCGTCTTGCCCGCGCCGTTGCGCCCGAGCAGCGTCACCACCTCGCCCGGCGCCACGTCGAAGTCGATGCCGTGCAGCACGTGGCCCTCGCCATACCAGGCGTTGAGTCCGCGCACGGACAGGAGCGGTGCCGTCGCCGCCGCCGTCGTGATCTCGCGCGCCGCCTCAGGCATGACCGGCTCCGATATAGGCCTCGACGACGGCGGGATTGGCGGAGACCGTCGCATAGTCCCCCTCTGCCAGCACCTTGCCGCGGGCGAGCACCGTGATGTGGTCCGACAGCGAGGCGACGACCGACAGGTTGTGCTCGACCATCAGGATCGTGCGGTTGGCCGAGACGCGCCGGATCAGCTGGGCGATGCGCTCCACGTCCTCGTGGCCCATGCCGGCCATCGGTTCGTCGAGCAGGAGCATCTCGGGATCGAGCGCAAGCGTCGTCGCGATCTCCAGCGCGCGCTTGCGACCATAGGAGAGCTCGACCGCTGGCACGGCCGCGAATTCCGCGAGCCCCACAGCATCGAGCAGCTCCATCGCCTCGCCGTCGAGCGCGCGCAGCGTCCGCTCCGACCGCCAGAAGTCGAAAGAGCCGCCGCGCTTGCGCTGCAGGGCGACGCGGACGTTCTCCAGCGCCGTCAGCTGCAGGAATACGGCCGAGATCTGGAAGGAACGCACGAGCCCAAGCCGGGCGACAGTCGCCGGCTTGAGCGCAGTGATGTCGTTCCCCTTGAAGGTGATGGTTCCCTTCGTCGGGGTGAGGAATTTGGTCAGAAGATTGAAACAGGTCGTCTTGCCGGCCCCGTTGGGGCCGATCAGCGCATGGATCGAGCCTCGGCGAACGTCCAGACTGACCCCGTCGACTGCTACGAACCCCTTGAATTCAATCGTCAGATCCCTCGTCGATAAAATGATATCGGCAGTCACGAGCCGTTCTGTCCTCTGGTGGGCCTCTTATTGTCAGCCTCTGAACCAAAGACTGTGCACCCTCTGTATCGTCGGAATCAACTGGCTTTTGTGCCGGAGGGATTCGCACGATTGAGAATGGACGGGCATGATGGAACGTGGCAGCCTGTCGGCGCCGCGTAGTATTTGCGCCGTCACGCGAAACGTCTGGCTCCGGCGACACACGGGGTGACGCCGGCGGTGACTGCCACCATCGCGGCACCGACGCTTTCACCGAACAGCGCCGCCGCGATCGCCAGACCGAAAAAGGGCTGCAGCAGCGGCAGCTGGCCAACCGCCGCAATGGCGCCCAGTCGGCCGGTCCGCGCATCTGTGCCATTCTTGCCGAGGCAATGGCGGACTGACGGCCCGAGGTGGAGAAGCGGCCCCGGCCGACCCGCCAGCTCCCTACAGGAGCGGGCGGCGGGAGATGCCGCCCGCTCCGACGTCGCCCGGGTGGGTGCCAGCACCTGGGCATCGCTATGCTCGGACGAAGGTGTGACGAAGGCGCGACCGACTCGCGCCAGTCCCCGCAAATCCGGTCTCAGGGCCAGAGACGCGCAAAGTTCGCCGTGGCACGCCCGGTAAGGAAACGACTCTGGCCAAGGGTCGCGAAATCGAGCGCGAGGCCGGCGACACCGCCAAGCAGGTCAGAGAGGCTGCCGGAGCGCAGGCCGCCGGCGAGCTGGAGCGCGGAACCGACGAAGGGAATGAAACCCGACAGGGCTTCGAGCGCCTTGCCGAACTGTCCGGAGAACAGCCCCTTGGCGGCATCATAGACATTGCCGACGATCGGCAGCGCCCGCACCACCTGCTCCAGGTTCCCCTTCGCGAGCCCGTTCAAAGCGCCAAAGACGTTCCCGACGATCGGCAGCTGGCCCAGGATATTGCTGGCCGCTCCGAGTACGCCCTTGGCCAAACCCTTGAGCCAGCCGAACAGACCGCCGGATTTCGCCTTGCCATCGTTGGTAATCGACATCCAGCCGCTGTTGATCGACGCGCCGCCCTGCGTGGCCAGCGAGGAAGCAACGTTCCCGCAGACGGAGATCGGCATCGGTCGGCATGCCGGCGACATGCGCTCGCAACCGATGTCCCGTCGGGTGATGGCCTGCATTGTGCTGTACCAGTTGCCCGTCGGAGTCATGCCGGCCCCGTAGGCGCTGACGGTGATATTGACGGCTAATCGCATGATAAAACTCCCAATGAATTTGACGCGCAACATCGCGATCCCGCACGTTGCGCGACAATAAAAATTCCACAGACAGCGAAAAGTCGACGTCACAACGTCGAAATTGTAAATTTAACGGAAGCTTAAACCGTATTTACTGCTGAAATACCATGAATATATTTAGCGCCACTGCGCATTATAAACTTCAGAATACTGCTCTTTTCAGGCCGGCCAGCAGCGCATGGCGAGGCGGCCGATCGCCTGCAGCTCCGCGCGCGAGGCGCCGTCGCGCGCCTGAACCGTCAATCCTTGCAGGACGGTCGCCAGAAAACGGGCAAGGGCCGCGGCATCGGTCTCGGCCGGCAGCTCGCCGGCCGCGATGCCCCTGCGGATCCGCGCCTCGAACTGCTCCACATGGTCGGCGCGCATCTCGGCGAGGGCGGCGCGCACGGAGCTCGCCGCGGGGGAGCAATGCGTCGCGGCCGTCGCCACCATGCAGCCAGCCGGCCGGCCCTCGCGGGTCAGCTCGCGCGCGGCAGCCTCGAACAGACGCTCGAACGCGGTCCGCACAGGGATGTCCTCGGCGAGGATGCGCGCCACATAGCTGCCGGGGCCTTCGAGATAGCGGTCGAGCGCGGCCTCGTAGAGCTTCTCCTTGTTGCCGAAACAGGCGTAGACACTGGAGGGGCTGAGGCCCATCACCTCGGCGAGGTCGTCCATGGAAGTGGCCTCGTAGCCCCTGTCCCAGAACAGCATCATGGCCGCCTCGAGCGCGGTATCGCGGTCGAAGCAACGCGGCCGCCCGCGCGGGCGCTTCCGCTCCGCCATGTCGCTTTCTGGAACCATCGTTCTTTAAATTCTTGACGTGCCCTGCCCGGTTGCCTAACTGTGTGCTCATTCTGGAGCAATCGCTCCATTAATATCAGCCTGCCGCCGGCGCCGCAAAGCGCACGCTGCCGCAGCACCAGGGAGGTTTCGCCACCCCTGTTCCCCCGGCGCCGCGCGCCACCCGACACCATCGCCTCTTTCCGGAGCTGGATTCATGTCCACTGCCCCAACGGGAACCTGTTGCCTCGATTGCGTCCCCACGGCAACCGCAGGTCCGACGGCCCGCCACTGGCTGGCCGCCGGCTCCGTCGGCACCGCCGCCTTCGCCCTCGTGACGGCGGAATTCCCGCCCGTCGGCCTGCTCCCGGCAATGGCAGCCGACATCGGCATCACCGAGGGCCAGGCCGGCCTCATGGTGACCATGGCCGGCATCCTCGGCGCCATCGCCGCCCCGGCGGTGACGGTGGGCGCCGGCCGGCTCGACCGGCGCGTCGTCCTCATGGTCCTCGTCGGCCTGCTCGTCGCCTCCAACCTCGTCGTCGCGCTGTCGAGTTCCTACCCCGTGTTGCTGCTGGGCCGGCTGCTGCTCGGCATCGGCGTCGGAGGCTTCTGGTGCATCGGCGTTGCCATCGGCCCGCGCGTCGTGCCCGAGCCCACCGGCACGCGCGGCACGGCCATCGTCTTCGCCGGCATCTCGCTCGGCACGGTTGCGGGTGTGCCCGCCGGCACCTTCATTGGCGATATCTTCGGCTGGCGCATCGCTTTCGCAGCGGCGGCGGCGATCGGGCTCGTCGTGCTCGCCGCGCAGGCGTGGCTTCTGCCATCCTTGCCGCCCCAACGCGCCATCCGCTGGCGCGACCTTCCCTCCCTGCTTCGCGTGCCGAAGGCCCGCATCGGCCTTCTCGCCGCCCTCGTCATGTTCGGCGGCCAATTCTTCGCCTATACGTACATCGCGCCCTTTCTCGTCCAGATCACCGGCCTCGGTTCGGGCATGGTGACAGGCCTGCTGCTTGCCTACGGCGTCGCCGGCTTCTTCGGCAACATCGTCGGCAGCTGGCTTGCCGGAAAGGACGCACGCTCGGCCGTTGCCGCCACGGCCCTCGTCCTCGGCGTCTCGGCGCTCGCCCTGGCAGCCTTCGGCGCGATTCCCCTGCCGGCGGTCGCCATCATCGTCGTCTGGGGCCTGGCCTTCGGCGCCATGCCCATCACGACCCAGACCTTCATGTTCCGCGCCGCCGCGGAGGCGCTGGAGACCGGCGCGGCCCTGCTCGTCTCGCTCGTCCAGATCGCCATCGCCCTCGGCGCCACACTCGGCGGGCTCACCGTGGACGGGCTTGGCCTCGTCAGTACCATGGTGGTGGGCGGCCTCGTGATGCTGCTGCTCGGCGCGCCCGTGATCACCCTGCTCGGGCGCGAGCGCAGGGTTGCGGCGACCCTGCCGAACTGAGCAGGCGGTGCCGGCCGGGCCTTCGGTTCCGGCCGGCGCAGACCCGTTCACTTCCAGCCGAGGCGCCGCTCCAGCACATAGAGAAGATGCAGCACGACGGTGCCGACGATGGTCGCCAAGATAGCGATGATCCAGAAGCCGAAACCCACCGACATGCCGATGGCGGCCGCGAGCCACACGCCCGCGCCCGTGGTCAGTCCATGCACCTCGCCCCTGGCAAAGACGATGAGCCCGGCGGCAAGAAAGGCGACACCGGCGGTGACGGCCTCCACCACGCGCAGCGGATCGGAGCGCACCTGTTCGATGTCGTAGATCGGCGCCCGCACGACCTCGCCAGCCAGCAGGCCGAAGATGGCGGACGCGAGGCCGACCAGAAGATGCGTGCGCAAGCCCGCCGGCCGGCCACGCATCTCGCGCTCGATGCCGATCACAGTGACGCACAACAGCGCCCCGCAGATGCGCGCCAGCATCACGTGATACGGCACCGCCGTGCGCGGCAGGATGTCGGCCATGATGTCGGCGAGAGCCTGTTCCACGTGCCGCCCCTCCGAGAGGCCCTTCCCCCTTCCCGTCCCCCTTCCCGCCTGTCGCGGACCGTCAGGATTTCGACGCGTGCTCGGGCTTTCCCTTGCGCGGGGTGGAGGCCATCTTCCGCAGCTCGCGCTCCGACATGGATTCCACCATGTCCTTCGACGCACCCTTGAGCTCGCTTTTCTTCTTCTCGCCGCGCTTGACGGCGAGCGCGGCTCCCGCTGCCCTCTGCTGGGCTTTGGACTTGGCCGGCATAACGGTTTCCTTTCGTTTTCCCCTGTGCACCAACCCGCTCGGGGCCATGCCGGTTCCTGCGTGCGAGCCGCAGGCAGTGGGCGCGAAAAAGGGCGGCCAAAGCCGCCCTCCCGGTCGGGCCGGAGCCGACGCCGTCACGCCGCCTGCTGGGCCCGGCTGTTCGCATCCTTGTCGGCAAGCTGCGTGAGCAGGTCGTCGGTCGCCGCCTCCTCCTTCAGCGTCTCGCTGAGGAGCTTGGCTGCATCCTTCATCCCGAGCTCCTCGGCCCAGCGCCTCAGCGTGCCGTAGCGGGTGATCTCGTAATGCTCGGCGGCCTGCGCCGCAGCGATGAGGCCGGCATCGATGGCGGGCGTGTCCTTGTACTCGGAGAGCATTTCCTCGCCTTCCTCGATGATGCCGTCGATCGCGGGGCAGGTCTTGCCGCGCGCCGACTTGCCGCAGATCTCGAAGACCTGCTGCAGGCGGGCCACATGGCCTTCGGTCTGTTCGCGATGCTGCTGGAACGCGGCCTTGAGCTCCGGGGCGGAGGCGCCGCGCGCGAGCTTCGGCAGGGCTTTCAGAAGCTGGCGTTCGGCGTAGTAGATGTCCTTCAGGCCTTCGTAGAAGAGATCGTCCAGCGTCTTGTTTTTCATGGGTCTGCTCCTTCCATCGGCCGCCGAACGGCGGATGCGGATCGAACCGCATGGCAGACCGTTTGTTCCGCACGGATTTGCTCCGCACGGATGTTTGCGCCGCGGCCCGGACGCGAAGCCGCGGCGCACGCCCTTGCCTACGACCGATGCCGATCTGCCAGCAGGCCCGCGGCCCGCGCGGCATTCTCCAGGGCACGACGCGCCCATTCCGGCGCTCGAAAGCCGTCGACGGCGTCACGGCAGGCGGCACAGGCGCGAAGATAGGCACTGTCACGCTCGGCGGGCCAGTCACGCTCCAGAAACTCGAGCGCTTCCCAGGCACTGCCGGCAACATAGGTGCCGGAATTTCCGACACGCAGCTTGACGGGAACGCGAAACGGACGATGGCCCACGTCTTTTCTCCTTCTTCTCGAGGCCCAAGGGTCCGAGCCGCACTGGCCGTGCAGCCCGGCGGAACGCCCGCACGTTGCTTTTGTTCCCAAGGGCCAAGCCTGAAGGCTAGGGAACCAAAGCAAGATAGGTGCCACTTGAAATGAGCGGGAGCGGCGGTGGCCGGCACGCCCCGACTGGCGTCGGCTCCGCCGACCCCGGCAGCCGTCTTGTGCACCGGCCGGTCACCGCGGTCATGGCCGCCTGTGCCGACACGCTGGCCTGGTCTGCAGCCGCCCAACCCGGCGGTGATCGGCGACGAGCTTTGAAACGGCCGCCGCCGGCGGCTACTAAGGTTCGACTGTCACCATGCGGGAGCGGCCCTTGGTTCGCCTCACCCGAATTGTCGCGCGCCTCGTCCTTGCCGCGGGCATCGTTCTTGTCACCGTCTGGGCCGCGCTCGCCCTGTGGTTTCGACTGCCTCTGCCCGAGTGGGCGCGCCTGCTGGCAGCCGCGACCTTCGGCCTCCTCGGCCTTGCGGCGGCCTTTGCCCCGGCACGCCGCCGTCTTGCCGCCGCCGGCCTCTTCGGCCTCGCCTTCGCAGGCGTTCTGGCTTGGTGGGTCGGCATCGTGCCACCCGCCGAGGCGGACTGGTCGCCCGACGTCGCCCGCCAGGTCACCGGGACCGTCGAAGGTTCGGTGCTGACGCTGACGGACGTGCGCAACTTCGAGTGGCGCAGCGACGACGACTTCACACCGGTGTGGGAGACCCGGAGCTACGACCTCGACGAGCTGCGCACCCTTGACATGTTCCTGTCCTACTGGGCCGGGCCGCACATGGCGCATATGATCCTGAGCTTCGGCTTCGCCGACGGCCGCTATCTCGCCTGGTCGGTGGAGGTGCGCAGACGCAGGGGCGGCGGCTTCTCGCCCATCGCCGACCTCTTCAAGAGCAACACGCTTGTGCTCGTTGCCGCCGAGGAACGCGACGTTGTCGGCGTGCGCACCAATATCCGCGGCGAGGATGTGCAGCGCTATCGCCTCGACATCCCCCGGCAGATAATCCGCGGCCTCCTGCTGCAATACGTGGCGGATGCCAACCGGCTCGCAGCGCAGCCGGCCTTCTACAATTCCCTGACCACCAACTGCACGACGACAGTGGTACGCATGGCGCGCGCCCTCGGTGACCTGCTGCCTGCCGACTGGCGGCTCATCGTCAACGGCTACCTGCCCGAATATGCCTATGACAGGGGTGCCCTCGACCGCAGCCGGCCGATGGCGGAACTCAGGGCCGAGGCGCGCATCAGCCCGCGGGCACTGGCCGTGGGGCTGACGCCCAGCTTCTCGCAGGACATCCGGCAGTGACCGCCCGCCTGACGGCCGCCTGCGCTGGCCCGCCGGGCGATCGGTGCTATAGCTGCCGCCCGACTTCCCGAACGAGGCTGCAATGGCGCGCAACATCACGATCTACGGCATCAAGAACTGCGACACGATGAAGAAAGCGCGCGCCTGGCTCGAGGCCAGGGGCATCGCCTACGCCTTCCACGACTACAAGAGCGCAGGCATTGATCGCGGCCAGCTCGAGGGCTGGGTGCGGCAGGCGGGCTGGGAGACGCTGCTCAATCGCGCCGGCACAACGTTCCGCAAACTGCCGGAGGCCGACAAGCAGGGGCTCGACGAGGCCAGGGCGATCGACCTCATGCTGGCCAACCCGTCCATGATCAAGCGCCCGGTGCTCGACATCGACGGCCGCATCGTCGTGGGGTTTAGCCCGGCCGACTACGAATCGGTCCTCTCGTAGCCGGCCGGGCCGGGGCCCCCTCCGCCGGCGCCCCGCCGGCATCCACTGCAACGTCCGGGTCGTGGCTGCCGAAACCGCCGGGCGGGCGGCCGTGCCAACCGCGGAACGGCGTCCCCCGCCCTACTTCGCGGCGGTGGTGGTGTTGAGCATCTCGAACAGCGCGCTCATGCGCTTGCCGCCGAACCCCGGCACCTTGACCGCCTTGGCGGCCTCGAGGTTCGAGAGGTCATCGCCGACCTGGACAAGCCCGACCATGCCCATGCCGACGTGCGGCGTGCACTTGAAGCCATAGATGCCGGGCTTCTCGAACGTGACGGCAATCTCCTGCGAGAGCTTGCCCTTGAACGGTTGCGCGCCCTCCGGGAGCATGCCGGGGATGGACTCCGCGTTGTGGCTCTTGTCGGTGGGTACGAACCGCACGGTGTCGCCGGGCGCGATCTTCAGGAAGGCCGGCTCGAACACCATCGTCTGATTGTCCGCCCCCTTGTTGAGCATCTTCACCTCGTGCTCGGCGGCCACGGCCGGCAGCGCCAGGACCAGCGCGCCGAAGGCCAGAAGGACTCGGGTCGTACAGCGGTTCATCATGTTATCCCTGTCAGTCGCCCGCTCTTGCGGGCGAGCGGACCTGCAGTCTCGATTCACGAGGATCAGTCTAGGGGCGTGCCGGGGCCGGCACTTTGCGCCACATCAAAAAACCGCCCGGCAGATCAGAGCTGCCCGCCCTCTCGCTCGGGCAGGGTGCGCCCGGCCGCCAGCGCGTCGGCAAAGGCGTGGTTGATGTCGCGGTGGATCGCCTCGTCCTCGCGCATGGCCAGCAGCATGTCGGACAGGCGGGCGTCGGGAGGCAGGTTCCAGTAGCCGACGGCGAAGGCCGGCGCCGGCACATTCTCCTCCTGCCCTGACGTGAGGCGCGTTATGCGGCGCGAATAGTCCCGCACCGCCGCCTCGGCCAGATAGCCGGTGAGCCTGTGGCCGGTGCGTGGCGAGATCAGGTGCAGCAGGAAGAAGGCGTTGTAGAAAAGGCCTTGCGCCACCGCGATGAACAGGCGCTCGCCCACTCCCGGCTGCTGCAGCGCCACGAAGGCCATGAGGTGGGCGCGCTGGTTCTCCGCCTCGTCCATGAAGGCGCGTACCCAGCCCCGGTCGTCCATCATGCGCCGCAGGCACTTGAGATGAAGGAGGGTCGCCGCCACCATGGCCGGCACAGCGGCCACCGTCTCGAGCACGACGGCACCGTCGCCATAGCGCCGGCCAAAAAGGCGCGTCGCCGCCCCCTCCATGACGCGGACCATGCCGGCCGCGATGCGATCGGCCAGGCTCGCCGGCGCGTGGTGGCGGGCGAAGTCGCCCTTGTCGATCATCAACATGCTCAGCCAGCCTCGTTATGTCGCGGCAACGCGGCGGAAAGCCGCGCGGCACCTGCGCCAGCGGCAGGATAAAAGTCAAGCGCGGCAAATCTTTGAGGAGGATCAAAGCACAGTCCGCAGGGCAATGGCTGGATGCGCCGAGTCGCCGCCCGCACCGGGCGGCGCAAGGTGTTTGGAGACATGTACGGGACCGCGGACCAAAACATCCTGGGCAGGACCGACCTGTTCCGCGGCCTGTCCCCGGAATCGCTGCGCGAACTGCGCCGCAGCGCCGTCCGCCGCCGCCTGGCGCCGTATGACCCCGTCTTCCACCAGGGTGATCCGGCCGAGACCTTCTACATTGTCGCTGAAGGCCGCCTGCGCGTGACGCAGACGACCGCCGACGGCCAGCAGGTGATCATCCGCTACATCGGCCCCACCGAGGTCGCCGGCCTCGCGGTCCTCGCCGGCGACGAGCTGCATCCGAGCACGGCGACCGCCGTCGCAGACAGCGAGGTTATCGGCATTTCCCGCGCCATCATCCGCGAGGTCATGGCCCGCCACCCGGAAGTGGCGATGAACGCGGTCTCGGTCATTGCGGCGCGCTATCGCGAGATGCAGCAGCGCCTGCGCGAGCTGTCGACGCAGAATGTCGAGCGCCGCATCGCCCACACCGTCCTGCGCCTGGCGCAGGAGGCCGGCCGGCGCACCGCACGCGGCATCGAGATCGCCTTCCCGCTCTCGCGGCAGGATCTCGCGGAGATGACGGGCACGACACTGCACACCGTCAGCCGTGTGCTGAGCGCGTGGGAAAGCAGGGGTCTCGTCGACAGCGGGCGGCGGCGGGTCGTCGTGCGCCGCCCCCATGAGCTCGCGCTACTGGCGGATGCGGCGGGCTGACCGCCCTCACCACCGTTCCGCAGCAGCGACTGCCCACGTCAGAGGCGGAAGGCCCTGAACCGCTCCGGCAGGCGCGCGATCTCCTCCGCCTCCACGTTGGCAAAGGCGACGCGCACATGGGCGTCGTCCACCTCACCGAAATAGCTGCCCGGCAGCGCCAGCACGCCGCGCTCGGCCGCGAGCCGCTCGGCAACCTCCCGCGCCCGCCGGCCGGGGAAAGGGTGACGCAGATAGGCGAAATAGGCACCGATGGAGGAGATGCCCCATTCCGGCACCTCGGCGAGGGCGGTGCGGAAGGCGGCGAGCCTGCGGTTGATGTCGCCGGCATTGGCCGCGCGCCATTCCGACAGCGCGGGAATGGCCCACGCGAGCGCCGCCTGGCCGGTCCGCGGCGCGCAGATCTGCAGGCAGTCGAGGATCTTGGTGATCTCGGCGATGACCGGCGCGCCGGCGACGAGGGCGCCGAGCCGGTGGCCGGGAATGCCGTAGGCCTTGGAGAAGCTGTAGAGCTGGATGACGTTGTCGCGCCACGTCCGCTCGCCGAAGAGCCCGTGCGGACGGCCGGCCTCGGCCGGCAGGAAGTCGCGGTAGGTCTCGTCGATGACGAGCCAGAGGTTGCGCCGCCGGCACAGGTCGGCGAAGCGGGCGATGACCTCCGGCGGGTAGACGGCGCCGGTCGGGTTGTTGGGCGTGACGAGGACGATGGCGCGCAGCCGCTCGTCGACGAGCGCCTCGGCCGCCGCGGGATCCGGCACGAAGCCGGCCTGCGGATCGCAGGGCAGCAGCCGGGCCTCGATGCCGAGCATCGCCAGCGTCATCTGGTGGTTGAAGTACCACGGCGCCGGCAAGAGCACGGCCTCCCCCGCCCGCGCCAGCGCGATCAAGGCGACGAAGAAGGCCTGGTTGCAGCCGGCCGTGATGGCGATCTCCCCCGGTTCCACGGTGCCGCCGTAGAGAGCGGACACGTGCCCGGCATAGGCCTCCCGCAGGGCCGCATCGCCCGTAATGGCGCCGTAACGGGCAGCCTCCGCCCCGCCGGCCGCCTCCGCCAGCTTGCGCAGCATGTCGGCGTGGGGCGGTCGCCCGGGGACCGCCTGCGACAGGTCCACAAAGGGGCCGAAGGCCCCGTCGTAGCTGGCGCGCCAGGCCTGCGCCTCGGGAATGGGCGGGCTCGCGGTGGCGGCGAGGAGGGGATTGACCTGCATTGGCTTGAAGATTCTCGTTTGGAAGGCGCGCGTCTCGCCGCGGGTTATCCTGTCAGGAGGCGCGTTGCAACTGGCCCCGACGCGGGCGGGCACGCCGTGGTGCGCGCTCCGGTCGGGCCTCGTCGCGCGCACGCTCGGCAAAGAGCCAGTCGATGAAGGCGCGCACCATCGGCGTGTTGCGCAGCTCGCTGCGGGTGACGATGAAGAAGGCATCGGGCGCGGGCACGGCAAGGTCGAAGGGTACGATCAATCGCCCGTCGGCCAGAAGCCGGCTCACCGTGACTGTGTCGCCCAGCGCCACCCCGAGGCCGTTGACCGCCGCCTCAAGGGCGAGATGGGCATTCGACATGAAATGCCGGCGGCCATAGGCCAGCGTCGGGGCCTTCGCCGCAGCCAGCCAGCGGTTCCATTCGCGTCCGTCGTCACCGTGCAGGAGCACATGGCCGGCGAGGTCGGCCACCTCGCGCAGCGGCCGGCTGTTGACGAGCGTGGGGCTGCAGACGGGAAAGAGCGCGATGTCGGCCCACGGCTCCACCACCCTGTCCGGCCAGTGGCCGTCGCCATAGACGAGCGAGACATCGACCCGGTCCGAATAGATCTCGCGCGGGTCGCCGGAGGCGATGAGCTTGAGGCGCACGGCCGGATAGCGCTCCGCGAACGTGGTGAGCCGCGGCACCAGCCAGAAGGAGGCCACCGCCTGCACGCAGCTCACCACCAGCTCGCCCTCGGTGGTGGGGCGCGTGAGCAACGCCACCGCCTCCGCGATGGAATCGAAGGCGCCGGTCACGACCGGCAGCAGCGCCGCTCCGTGTGGCGTCAGGGCGAGGCGTCCGCCCCGCCGCTCGAAGAGCGGCACCTTGAGCGTGGCTTCCAGCGCCCTGATCTGGTGGCTGACCGCCCCGTGCGTCACGTGCAGCTCCGCCGCCGCGCGCGAGACGGACAGGTGGCGCGCCGTCACCTCGAAGGCGCGCAGGGGGTTGAGAGGCGGCAGGCGTTTGGACACGGCGCCATCGTCCATGCTGTGAAAATTTTTCACAGGGTAGCCCCTAATAATCTCGCTTGCCAGCCGCCGGGCGCCGTTGCAGCATCGGCAGGTCAAGAGAACCTGCGCGTGTCCTGCGGCGTGTAGCACGACGCAACGGACAAATACAATACAGCTGGTTCAACGTATACATTCAGACGTCGATAGAATATATGATCCGCAAGTATTTTGTCTTGCATCGGATTCTATCTGGCGATCTGGATCAAACACGGTGATCGGACGCCTGGCATGACCATCGACGAAAAGAATCTGCAGCGGCTGCGCGAAAAATACGGCACGGGGCACGGCGGCGACGTTCACACCCCGCGCTTTCGCCGGGTGGCGGACCGCATCTTCAATGCCAAGGGCACGCGTGCCCTGCCCTATGGCGGCGTGCCGACCTTCCTCTCTGCGCCCTACCGCCCCGTCGGCCCCGACGAGACCGATTTCGGCGACCTGCAGGTCGCGCTGATCGGCGTGCCGATGGACCTCGGCGTCACCAACCGCGCCGGCTCGCGCTTCGGCCCGCGGGCGCTGCGCACCATCGAGCGCATCGGCCCCTACAACCATGTGCTCGACTGCATGCCCGTGGGCGAGCTTGTCGCTGCCGACGTGGGCGACGTACCCTTCCGCAGCCGCTACGAGCTCGAGGGCTGCCACGCCGACATCGAGGCCTTCTTCCGCCGCTTCGTCGAGAAGGGCGTCGCCACGCTCGCGGTGGGCGGTGACCATTCCATCTCGCACCCCATCCTGCGCGCGGTGGGACGGGACAGGCCCGTCGGCCTCATCCATATCGATGCCCATTGCGACACGGGCGGCGCCTACGACGGCACCAAGTTCCACCACGGCGGCCCCTTCCGCAACGCGGTGCTCGACGGCGTGCTCGATCCCAAGCGCACCATCCAGATCGGCATCCGCGGCGCGGCGGAATACCTATGGGAGTTCTCCACGGATTCCGGCATGACGGTGATCCACGCCGAGGAATTCGCCGCCATGGGCCCCGAGGCGGTCATCGCCAAGGCGCGTGAGGTGGTGGGCGACGGCCCGACCTATCTGTCCTTCGACATCGACAGCCTCGATCCGGCCTTCGCGCCCGGTACGGGTACGCCCGAGATCGGCGGCCTGTCGACACGCGAGGCGTTGCAGCTCCTGCGCGGCCTCAAGGGTCTCGACATCATTGCCGGCGACGTGGTGGAAGTCGCGCCCCAGTACGACGCGACGGCCAACACGGCCCACGCCGGCGCCCAGATGCTGTTCGAGATCCTGAGCCTCATGGTGTTCAGCCCGTCCGTCGGCGGCAGGAGGGATTGAAAACCGCGTGCCGCCGACGGTAAACGGCGGCAAGATACACAAAACGGCGATCAACGCCGTGACACTGAGGGGATAGCAATGACACGCGTAACTCACGGCGCGAGCCGCCGTACGTTCCTTGCAGGCAGCGCGGCAGGCCTTGCCGCGCTCGCCACGCCATCCATCCTGCGCGCCGCGGACAGGACGCTGAAGGTCGGCGTCTACGGCGGCTTCTTCAAGGATTCGTTCGACAAGCACATCTTCCCGGAGTTCACGAAGGCCACCGGCATTGCCGTCGATAGTGTCGCCGAGCCGACAGGCGAGGCTTGGCTCGTCCAGCTCTCACAGGCTGCGCGCGCGGGCGTCGCCCCTGCCGACGTCTCCATGATGTCACAGACCGCCCTGCTCAAGGGCCAGGCCGCCGACCTGTGGGCGCCGCTCGACCTCGGCAAGATGAAGAACACGGCCAACCTCATCGACCGCTTCATCAATAAGTACCCTGACGGCCGCGTCGCCGGCATCGGCGCCGTCTCCTGGTACATCACGCTCGTCACCAACACGAACGTCTATCCCGAGGCGCCGACCTCGTGGGCGGCCCTGTGGGATCCGGCGAACAAGGACAGGCTCGGCCTGCTCGCCCTCGTCTCCAACTCCTTCCTTCTGGAGGTGACGGCCGCCACCTTCTTCGGCGGTACGAAGGCGCTCGACGACGAGGCCGGCCAGCTCAAGGCCTTCGAGAAACTGGCAGAGGTCCGGCCCAACGTGAAGCTGTGGTACCGCGACGAGGCGCAGTTCGAGCAGGCGCTGAAGTCGGGCGAGATCCCGATGGGCCAGTACTATCACGACGTGACGGGCCTCGCCGCCGCCGAGGGGCATCCGGTGCGCTCCACCTTCCCCAAGGAGGGCGGCATCCTCGATTCCGGCTCCTGGGCGGTGTCGCGTGCCTCGCAGGCGCTTGAGGAGGCGCACGTCTTCATCGACTACATGTGCCAGCCGCAGATCCAGGCGCTCATGTCGCGCAAGGTCGGCACCTCGCCCACCGTGCGCCGCGACCTTCTCGACCTGACGGACGCCGAGTTCGCGGCCGTCTCCTCGGACATCCCGCCGATCGTGCCTCGCTACGACCTCTACCTGTCGCGGGCCGACTGGCTGAACCAGAAGTGGACGGAGATGATCGTGGGCTAGGAACGCGAACGGCCGCGGGCGGTCGCCGGGCCAGGCCCGGCGCCAACCGCCGGTGGCCGGCGGCCGCTGGAGGTTCCATGACCAGTCTCGTCCTCGAGAACATCACAAAGCGTTTCGGCGCCGTCGCCGCCGTCGATAGGGTGAACCTGACCGTGCCCGACGGCAGCTTCGTCTGCCTGCTTGGTCCCTCGGGCTGCGGCAAGACCACGCTCCTGCGCATGATCGCGGGGCTTGAGGAGCCGAGCGAGGGGCGCGTTCTCGTCGGCGGCGACGACGTGACACGCACGCCCGCCCACCGGCGCGACTTCGGCATGGTCTTCCAGTCGCTGGCGCTGTTTCCCCATCTCTCCGTCGGCGAGAACATCGCCTATCCGCTGCGCATTCGCGGCGTGCCAAGGGCCGAGCAGGCCCGGCGCGTGGAGGAGCTGCTCGCGCTCGTGCGCCTGCCCGGCTTCGGCGAGCGGCCGGTGGCGAAACTCTCCGGCGGCCAGCGCCAGCGAGTCGCCATCGCCCGGGCGCTGGCGCTCCAGCCTCGCCTCTTCCTGCTCGACGAGCCGCTGTCGGCGCTCGACGCCAAGCTGCGCGAGGCGATGCAGGTGGAGCTCAGGCAGCTCCAGCAGCGCCTCGGCATCACCACCATCGTCGTCACCCATGACCAGCGCGAGGCCATGACGATGGCCGACCTCGTGGTCGTGATGAACGAGGGGCGTATCCGCCAGAGCGCGCCGCCCGTCGAGATCTACCGCCGCCCCGCGGACACCTTCGTCGCCGACTTCATCGGCATCACCAACCTCCTCCGCGCACGGCGCGGGCCCGACGGCGCGGTGCGTGTGGCGGGCGGCTTCCTCGCCGGCGTCACGCTGCCGGCCGAGGAGGCGATGATCTCCGTGCGGCCGGAAGACGTGCGCCTCGTGCCGCCGGAAGCGGCGGCGATCACCGGCCGGGTCGAGTTCGTGCGCGATCTCGGCGCCAGCATCGAGATCTATGTTGAGGCGGAGGGCCAGAGGATCGTTGCCGTGGCGAGCCCGCGCGAGCGGCCGGACCTTCAGCCGGGAGCAACGGTCGGCCTTGCGCTGCCCGCCGATGCCTGCGTGGTGCTCGGCGCATGACGACGGCCCGGCCCCAGAAGATCGCAGACTACGCGCCGCTCGTGTTCCCGGCGGTGATGCTCACCGTCTTCTTCGTGGTGCCCTTCGGCATCATGGTCGCGGTCAGCTTCTTCCGCCGCGTGCAGGGCGCCTTCTACGAGCCGGACTTCGTCCTCGCCAACTATGCGCGCTTCCTGTCAGTCTTCTTCGGCGAGGTTCTCGGCTTCTCGCTGGTGCTGGCGGCGCTCGTCGCCGTCGTCGCCGTCACCATCGCCTTTCCCTTCACCTACCTGCTCGCGCGCCTACCGCGGCGCCGGCAGGTGCTGTGGCTCGTCGCGCTGCTGTCCATCGTCTCGCTGTCCGAGGTGATCGTGGGTTTCGCCTGGTCGACGCTGTTCTCGCGCACGGCCGGCATCACCAATGTCCTCGTCGCCCTCGGCCTCATGGACGAGCCGATGTCGCTGTCGCCCAGCTTCGGGGCCCTGCTCACCGGCCTCAGCTACCACGCCTTTCCCTATACGGTGCTCGTGCTCTATCCGGCCCTCGCGCGGCTCGACCCGACGCTGATGGAGGCGGCGCGCACCCTGGGCGCCTCCCCTCCCTGCGCCTTTGTGACGGTGGTCGTGCCGGCGCTGCGCAACACCATCCTCGCCACCCTGATCATGGTGTTCGTCTTCGCGCTCGGCTCCTATCTCCTGCCGCAGCTCCTCGGCCGGCCGAGCAACTGGACGCTTTCGGTGCTCATCACCGACCAGGCCATCTACCAGTCCAACCTGCCCTTCGCGGCTGCGATGGCCGTGTTCCTCGTGCTCGTCAGCCTGGCGCTCGTCGGGCTTTCGCTGCTCGTCGGGCGCAAGGAGGCCGCCCAATGAGCCGCCTTCTCGCACGCCTGTTCATGGCCGTCGTCGGCATCGTGCTGGCGGCCCCGATCGTCGTCGTCGCCGGTGTGTCCTTCAACGCGCAGAGAACGCTCACCTTCCCGCCTGTCGGCTTCTCGCTCGCCTGGTTCGGCGAGATCTTCGCCGACGCCGGCTGGCGTGGCGCGCTGCTTACCAGCCTCGCCATCGCGGCCAGCTCGGCGGCGCTCGCCGTCGCCATCGCCTTCCCGCTCGCCTGGTTCCTGTGGCGCTGGCATGCACCCTGGGCGCGCCTGTTCCAGGTGCTCGGCACGGCCCCCTTCATCCTGCCACCGGTGATCACGGCGCTCGGCTTCCTGAGCTTCTGGGCCACTGCCGGCTTCTACGGGGCGCCGTGGACGGTGGTGATCAGCCACGCGGTGTTTCTCGTCACGCTGCCGCTCGTCACCATCACGCTCGGCTTCTCCTCCATCGACCCCAGCCTGACGGAGGCCGCCGCCACCATGGGCGCCGACGACCGCACCGTCCTCAGGACGGTCGTGCTGCCGCTCGTGACGCCCTATCTCGTCTCCGGCTACGCCTTTGCCTTCGTGCTCTCGCTCAACGAGTACATCATCGCCTACATGGTGGCGGGCTTCACCGTGGAGACGCTGCCGATCAAGATCTTCAACGCCCTGCGCTACGGCTATACGCCCACCATGGCGGCGGTGACGGTGTTCTTCGTCGCGGCCGCGGCGCTCGTCTTCAGCCTCGTCGCCCGCTTCGGCGACCTGCCGCGCCTTCTCGGCGCCTGGTCGTCGCGCGAGAGCTAGGCCGCGCCCTGTCCGGTCACAGCTCGTCGAGCTCTTCCTCCCCGCTGTCGGGATCGTCCCCGGCCTCGTCGTCCCCTTCCCCTGCCGGCGGACCCCAGCCGCCGGCGAGGAGCTTGTCCTTGTCGAGCAGGCCGGCTTCCTCAAGCTGTTCGATGTCGGGCAGCTCGCGCAGGCTCGTGAAGCCGAACCGTGCGAGGAACGCCGGCGTCGTCACATAGGTGTAGGGCGCTCCCGGTTGCGGGCTGCGCGGGCCGGCGGCGACAAGCCCCGCGGCCCGCAGCCGGGCCACAAGGTCGCGGCTTACCTCCCGGCCGAAGAAGGCCGACAGCTCGCTGCGCGTGATCGGCTGGAAATAGGCGATGGCAACGAGCGCCAGCATCTCGGACGACGACAGTTGCTCGCCCCGCTCGCCCTGCCCGCGCGCGGCTCGCACCGCTGCGCCATAGGCACGACGCGTGCGCATCTGCCACCCGCCGGCGACAGCGACGATGTCATAGGGACGCCCGGCAAGCTCGGTGCGGATGTCGTCGATGACAAGCTCCACATCGCAGTCGCGCCCGACGACGCGGGACAGCACCTCGCGCGGCACGGGCTCGGCGGCGGCAAAGAGCACCGCCTCGACGCGGCCCATCCATTCCCGCCAGCGCCGTTCGGGCGACAGGCCGGCCAGCTCCCGGTCGAACGTATCCTCGTTTGCGCGCCGGCCCGTCATGGCTACAGCCCGTAAAGGCGGAAACTCGGCCGCCCGGTCAGTTCCCGCACGGCGCCAAGAGCAACGAGCCGCTCGAACAGGCGCCGGCCTGCCCTGTCACTCACGCCCTGCCCCACGTCGGCGGCCGTGGCCGCATCCTCCCTGAGCAGCAGCGCCACAGCCCCCGCTGCCGCCTTCGTGCGCAGGCGCGGGGCAGCCGCCACCAGCCGTTCGGCACGGCGCGCGAGGTCCCGATAGAGATCAAGCGCCTCGAGCGCCGCCCGCTGATAGGCGAGGCAGCAGACCCGCAGCCACGCTTCGCGGCCGTCAGGCCGCGCCGCAAGGCGCAGGTCGGCGCGGCGAACCTGCGGGGCGATGAGCGGCACGGGGGCCGGCCAGCCGAGCTGGCGGGCGAGGACGGCATCGGCCAGCCACAGAGCAGCGCCGTCAAGATCCGCCCGCTCCTGAAGAACGGCGGCAACTGCCCCGGCCGCTGCAGCCGGTGCGAAACCGCGTGCGGCCGATGCGGCATCCGCTGCCGCCGCGGCGAGCCGCTCGAGCATCTCCGGCCCGGCCGCCGGGGCCGCTTCACGCAGGGCCCGCGGCCAGGCCTGTGGACGCAGGCTCACCGGCTCGGCGAGCCGCCGCCACAGGCCGAGGATGCGGCCGCCCGGTCCCGGATCGTCTCCCGAACGACGCAGATACCAGCTGTCGCGCAGGGCCGCCTCGTCCTCGTGCCGCCCGGCGAGCGCGACATGGGCGACAGCCGCGCGCAGGGCGCAACGCTGCCGCCAGAGAATGCCGAGGTCGTGGTCCGCACTCGCCGCTGCGTGCAGCAAGGCAAGGGCTGCGCCGGCGCGGAAGGCGGCTGCCGCCCCCTCCTCCACGGCGCCGGCCGCGCGCACCCAGGCGGGCGGCGGCTCGACTGGCCGGGCAGCGAATCGTTCGTAAACCATGACGGAAGGCTAACCCGTCGCGGCGCTTTTACCTAATCTGCGGTGCAAAAAGCGCCGCGCTTGTCGAAAGTCGTGTATATCCGATAACATTCATTTATCGGACATTATGGCAGGTGGGGCGGATCATGCCTTTCGATAGCAGCCGGACCGTTAAGATCGCCTCTCCCCGGCCTGACAGGCGCGCCGGGAGATCTGCTTCGCCGGCACCCTCCCCCTCTCCCGAAGGGGGCGCTCCCCTTCGCCCGACGGACACCGGCGAGACGGCGACAGAACGTTTTTCCAACCACACCCGGCGGTTCTATGCCGCGGACTGGAAGCACTATTGTGCCTGGTGTCGCCGCAACGGCCTGGCCGCCCTGCCGCCCGTGCCGAAAGCTGTCGCGCGTTATCTCGCAGCCTGCGCCAGCGGTGAGGCCGACGGCCGCCCCCTCGCCCGCAGCACGATTGAGCGTCGCCTCTGCGGCCTCGTCTGGAATGCGGCGCGGCGGGGCCATACCCTCGATCGCGCCGATCCGCACATCGTCCGTGCGCTTGCCGAGACCCGCAGCAAGGGGAGGTCCGATTCCCCGCGTCGCCGGCAGATGCTCGGCACGGATGACCTCCTCGCGATGCTCGGCACATTGCCGCATGACCTGCGCGGCCTGCGCGACCGCGCCATCCTGCTCATCGGTTTCGCGGGCGCGTTGCGCCGCTCCCAGATCGTCGGGCTCGACATCGGCCGTGCCGGCCCCGACGCACTCGGCGCCGTCGCCATCGTGCCCGAAGGCATCACGCTGACCCTGTACGACGCCGATGGCGAAGACCGGATCATCATCGGTCGCGGCAACAGCGAGGCGACCTGCCCGGTGAACGCCGTCGAGCGCTGGATCAGATTCGCCCGCATCGAAGACGGCCCGCTCTTTCGCCGCATCGGCCGCGACGGACGCACCGTCGCCGGCACCCGGCTCGCCGACAAGCACGTCGCCCGGCTCGTCCGGCAGACGGCACGCGCCGCGGGCTTCGAGATCGGACGGGCGGATGATGGCCGGACGGGCGCCTTCGGCGCAGACGCCCTGCGCGCCGGCCGCGCCCTGCTCGCAGCTGCCCGACACCGAAGCCCCCTTCATTTCAACCTGACGAGAGCGCTCGGGCTCTGATCCTTTTTCGCGCTATCGACAGATCGAAAGGTCCGGGCACGCAGTCCATCGACCGCCGGTCGCAGCAGCGAGGACCCGTTGTCAGCTGACAACATGGACGAGAGCGCCGACACGCCGTCCGAAAAACTCGAGCCGCCACCCCGCCCGGCCGCTTCATCCGGAATAGCTGCATCGCCCAGCGCCACGAGGACGCGGCACGAGTGGCACTATTGAAAGCGAGCCAAGCACCGACCGGCGCGCCGATGTTGCGCCTTCGTTAAAGACGTCCACTTCCTTCTCCACTGCCAGAGAACACCCCGCGGCACGCGCACTTCCATTGCCAGCGAGCACTCTCCGCGCCGCCGCACCGGCCACGTTCGTCGGGTGACACTCTTCTCCCGCAGTTACGCGCATCGCGTAACGCAAACCCACATCGGGATCGGAGATCGGTGCAGGCCGTGATCGATAAGCGATGATGTCCCGAGAGGTGGTGTAGCTTATGCGATCGCCGTGCCTTCCGAACTGTGCCGGATCAGCTTGCCGCAGCGGGCAGGCTGATGAGCGGATCATCGCTCATTGCGGCGATTGTCTCAAGGGACAGGTATCTGGATCGCTGGACCGCCCACTCATCATTTTGCTCGAGCAACAACGCACCGACGAGGCGCACG